>Ga0099792_10000079_pt1 | contig 37066 bp, 33 predicted proteins | sample Rivendell_Oct201_8_FD_83780 | JGI IMG/M metagenome (GOLD analysis project Ga0099792, IMG submission 83780) | Vadose zone soil microbial communities from the Eel River Critical Zone Observatory, Northern California, USA -... | ecosystem: Environmental > Terrestrial > Soil > Vadose zone >...
CGCGTCCTCCGCGAGGCCGAGGCGGACCAGGTGCTCTGCACCCACACGGGGCTCCACTGGCAGCGGCCGCTGCCGGGCGGTGCGCGCCTGGTGAACGTGGGCGCGGTCGGGCGGCCCGCCAACGATGGCCGGCCCGAGGTCTGGTACGCCTACTTCGCGGCGGCCTCGGAGGAGGCGGAGTTCGTGCCGGTGCGCTACGACCATGAGTCCTTGGCGCGGGAGATGGAAGCGGAGGGGCTCCCGCCCGAATTCGCCGAGACGATCCGGACCGGCTGGTGGACGACCTGCCTCGAGATTCTGCCCGCGAAGGAGCGGGCCCGGGGAATTCACTGAGCGTCGTCCGCGAGTACATCGATCAGGTCCGGGGCGCCGGGCGGCGCGCGCGCCTCTATCTCGCGGGACTCTTCCTCGTCGGGCTGGGGCAGTCGATCTTCTCCCTGCTCCTGAACCTCTATCTCCGCAGGCTCGGGTTCACCGACTCGGGGATCGGCCAGATCCTCTCGAAGCTCTCCCTGGGCGCGGCGGTGGCGGCCATCCCCGTGGCGTTCGTCTTCCGCGGGGCCGGGGCGCGCTCCGTCCTGGTCCTGGCGGCGGGGCTCCTCTCCCTCGTCTACATGCTCCAGACGACGATCACCCTTCCCGAATTGCTCCTCCTGGTCTCCCTGCTCTCCGGAATGGTGGCGACCGTGTTCCGGCTGTCGATCGCGCCGGTGGCCATGCGGGAGGGGACGGCCACGTCGCGGCCGTTTCTCTTCAGCGCCGCGTTCACGGTGTCGTTCCTCTCCGCCATCGTGGGCTCGACCCTGGGCGGGTGGCTGCCGCACCTCTTCCGGCTCTTCACTGTGAACGACCTGCTCGCGCTTCGCCGGTCCCTCTACGTCGCCGCCGGCTGCACGCTGCTCGCGGTCATTCCATTCAACGCGCTCCGCGCGGGAGAGCCTCCACGAGAGCGCGGCCCCCGCGAGTCCATCGGGGCCCAGATCGAGCGCGGATTCGCGCTCGCGTGGGGATACATCCGCGAGGTGGGGGAGCTGGATTGGATCCTGAATCTGAAATTGGTGCTGCCCTCGCTCATGATCGGCCTGGGGGCCGGGCTGATCATTCCGTTCCTGAACCTCTACTTCCGCGACCGGTTCGCCCTGAGCGAGGCGAACATCGGAATTCTGTTCGGCGTCATGCAGGCTTTCATGGTGGTCGGCAATCTCTTCGGCCCCGCCGTCTCGCGGCGCCTGGGGCTGGTGGCGGGGGTCGTCGTCACCCAGCTCGCGTCCGTCCCGTTCATGGTCCTCCTGGCGCTGTCCCATTCCTTCCCGATCGTGGCCGCCGCGTTCTGCCTTCGGAGCGGGCTCATGAACATGAACCAGCCGCTGACCTCCCACTTCGCGATGGAGGTGGTGCCGGAACGCGACCACGCCATGACGAACAGCCTTTTGTCGCTCTCGTGGTTCCTCGCGTGGAGCGTGAGCGCCGATATTGGAGGGGCCATGATCGAGCGGATGGGCTACACACAGCCCCTCCTGATCGCGGCCGGTCTCTACGTAGGTGCTTCGGTGCTTTATTGGTACTTCTTCCGGGACGTAGAAGAAGGGCGAGTACCCCGCGGCGAGGTCGAGATACCCGACGCCTAAATCACTTCTGCGCTGCAAGTTAACCCCTGCCAACTTCTGTTTTTTGACCACCTCAAGTTCCAGAAGGGCTTTGCCGATTCATGGACGGTCGGGAGGTGGGTGCCCGGGCAAGGACGCCGGCCAAAAGGGGCGCCATGGGTGGAAAACAGTAGTCCGTCTACAACAGAAGGGGGACGCAGATGAAGCGTATTCACGTGGTTCTGGTTCTTGCGATTGCGGTGGTCGGCCTGACACTCGCGCCGATGGCGAATGCGGCCCGGGTGCCCAGCATGGGCACGCTGGAGCTGAACGCGGGTTACGCGAAGTCCTCCAACGACGTGACGGGTGGGAACGAGAAGATGGGTGGCGGACTCACGTTTGGTGCGGGCTACTGGCGAAACGCCTCGCCGCAGGTTTCCTGGGGCGCGGAGCTGGGCTTCGACAACCTTGGCAATGCGAAGTATGACAATGGCACCACGACGGACAACGAGATCTCGAGCAAGGCGTTCCGTGTGAACCCTGCGGTTCGGTTCAAGTTCGGTGCGCCGGTGGGTCCCTCGTTCTATGCTCAGGGCGGTGCTGGTCTGTATCGCGTTTCGTCGGACGTGAAGGACAGCGTCATCGGCAACGCGAGCGCCAGCGAGTCCAAGTTCGGTTTCAACGTCGGCGCGGGAATGAGCTTCCCGGTCGGCCCGAAGTCGCGTGCGAACCTCACGGGTCTCTACCACTCGATTTCCACCTCGGGTACGAGCCTGAACTACCTCCAGTTCCGCGCGGGCATCGGCTTCAGCCTGTAACCGGTCAGGAGTCTTGCGACGGGGCGGCGCCTCACGGCGTCGCCCCGATTCGTTTGGGGCGGCAGGGTCACGATGCGGTCATCAAACCGAGGGGGGTAGCAACATGAAGCGGATCTATCTGGCAGTGGTCTTCGGAGCCGTGGCGGCGATGGCGTTCGCGCCGGTCGCCGGCGCCTCCCAGCCCAGCACGCTCGAGGTCAACGGCGGCTACGCGAAGTCTTCGGACGACGCGACGGGCAACGGGGACAAGTTGAGCGGAGGGCTTTCCTTCGGCGGCGCGTATTGGCGCAGCGCCTCCCCGACCGTCTCGTGGGGCGCCGAGCTCTCGTACGACAGCATGGGCAATATCAAGTATGACAACGGCATCACCACCAACAACGAAGCCTCCGCGCACATCCTCCGGATCAACCCGGCGCTCCGGTTCAACTTCGGCAGGGGCGTGGGTCCGAACTTCTATGCGCAGGTGGGCGCGGGCTTCTACAACGTGACCGCGAAGCTGGACGACAGCTTCTTCGGAAACCTCCAGAACACCGACGCCAAGTTCGGGTTCAACGGCGGCGCCGGCATCACGATGCCGGTCGGGGAGAAGGCGCGCTTGAACTTCAACGGGCTCTACCACAACGTGACGATGAATCCCAACAACCTGAACTATCTCCAGTTCCGGGTGGGCGTCGGCCTCGGCATCTAGGCGGAAATTCCAGGAAGAAGAACGGGGCGGCGCCTCCTCGGCGTCGCCTCGATTCGTTTCGATCCCCGCCCTATCCCCACCGCGGGGCGGTGGCCCCCTCACCGCATCGCGGCGGCTCCGGGGAGCCACTCTCCGACCTGGTAGTCGGACGCGGAATCCAAACGCGCTTTACCTCGGTCGTATTCCACTTCCATCGTCCGCACCTTGTCCGTGGTGCGCTCCTGGACCAGCACCTTCCGCCGGCCGTCCTTGTCGGGCGAAAGCACCGCCGCCTCCGTGAAGCCGTTCGGGACCAGCGCGCCGTAGAGGAGCGTGCGCTCCCCGTTGGCCGGCTCCACGTAAACGGCCCAGCGGTTCGCGTTCCCCCAGAGGGGACCGGTCGGTCCCATGGCGACGTCGGCCGCGATCACCAGCCGCTCCAGTTTCCCGTCGCCGTCGAGATCGGCCGAAACCTCGCGCCGGTAGCCCCACCCGCCCACTTCCGCCGCGTGGACGCGCGCGGTGTCGACGGGAGCGGCGGCCGCGGGATTGTCGCCGCTCCACCCGCCCCGCTGGCACGCCGCGAGGGCGAGCAGGAAGAGCGGGGCGAGAAGCGCGCCATGGCGGCGGGTCGTCACGCCTCAGGCTCCGCCGGGGTGGGTCATGCCCTGGGGCGAGAAGACCTTCGCGATCTGCTCCTCGGTGAGGAGCTTGCGCTCGCGCACGATCTCCACCACCGTCTTACCGGTCCTCGCCGCTTCCTTGGCGACCTCGGCCGCGGCCAGGTAGCCGATCGTGGGATTCAGCGCGGTCGCCACCGAGATCGAGTGGTCGAAGTAGCGGCGGAGGACCTCCTCGTTGGCCGTGATCCCGTCCACGCACTTCTCGCGGAGCACGCGGAGCGTGGGGGCGAAGATCTGGAGGGCGCGGAGCAGATTGTGCGCGATCACCGGCATCATCACGTTCAGCTCGAGCTGGCCCGCCTGGGCGGCATAGGCGATCGTCGCGTCATAGCCCAGCACCTGGTAGCAGACCATGTTCGTCATCTCCAGTATGACCGGGTTCACCTTGCCGGGCATGATCGAAGAGCCGGGCTGCACGGCTGGGAGCCCGATTTCGTTGAATCCCGTCGTGGGGCCGCTTGCCAGAAGGCGGAGGTCGTTCGCGATCCGGGTCAGATCGAGTGAGAAGCCGCGGAGGTCGTTCGAGAGCCGGACGAAGGGCGCCATGGATTGCATGGCCTCGAAGAGGTTCGGAGCCGGCGTGAACGGCGCCTTCATCATCGCGGCCAGATGCGCCACCGCGCGCTCGCGATACCTGGGGTGCGCGTTGATCCCCGTGCCCGCGGCGTTTCCCCCCAGGCCCAGCGCCAGAAGACCCGCGCGGCTTCGCGTGAGCGACTCGACCCACCCCTCGACGGATACCTGATAGCCCGAGAATTCCTGGCCCAGCGTGATCGGCACGGCGTCCTGGAGGTGCGTGCGGCCCGACTTGAGAACGTGATCGAATTCGCGCGCCTTGGCCGCGAAGGAGCGGCCGAGGGCGGCGGCCTCGTCGATCACGGGCCCCGCGAGGGCGTACGACGCGAGCCGCATGGCCGTGGGGATGACGTCGTTGGTCGACTGGGCCATGTTCACGTCGTCGTTGGGGCTCACGAGCTTCAAGTCGCCGCGTTTTCCGCCCAATAGCTCGGCCGCGCGGTTCGCGATCACCTCGTTCACGTTCATGTGGAACGACGTGCCCGCCCCCGCTTGGTAGGCGTCGACGACGAACTGGGCGTCGTGCTTGCCGGCCACGATCTCCTCGGCCGCGCGGACGATCGCGTCGGCCTTCTTCGCCTCCAACGCGCCCAGCTCGGCGTTCGCCTTGGCGGCGGCGATCTTGATGTGGGCCACGGCCCGCACCATCTCGGGGTGGAGGCGCTCGCCGCTGATGGGGAAGTTGGCGACCGCGCGCGCGGTCTGAACGCCGTAGTAGGCGGCGGCGGGCACTTCGAGAGACCCAAGCGAATCCTTCTCGGTCCGCGTCTCAGACATGGGCGAAGTCGGCGGAGGCGAGCTGGACGGGGCGCCCCCACACCTCGCTGAACGACGCCGCCAGCCGCGCCGAGACATCGGCGCGCGATGGCGCCGCACCCAGGAGCGAAGCCAGGGAGCCCACGCCCAGGTGGCGGATGCCGCACGGGTGGATCAGATCGAAGTGGCGAAGGTTCGGATCCACGTTCAGCGCGAAGCCGTGGAACGCGACCCAGCGGCGCACGGCGACCCCGATGGCGGCCACCTTGTGGGAGCCCACCCACACGCCGGTGTAGGGCGGGCGCCGCTCGGCGGCGAGGCCGAACGTGGCGATGGCGCGGATCAGCCCCTCCTCCAGATCGCGAAGGTAGCGGTGGAGATCGCGGCCCGAGGGGAGCGCGTCCAGGGCGACGATCGGGTAGCCCACGATCTGCCCCGGGCCGTGATAGGTCACGTCGCCGCCGCGCTCCACGTCCACCACCTCGATCCCGAGCCGCGCGTAGTCGCCGGCGGGGAGGCGAAGGTTGGCTTCGCCGCCCGAGCGGCCCACGGTGAGCACCGGGTCGTGCTCGACCAGGTAGAGCACGTCGGGGGCGAGTCCCTGGGCGCGCGCCGCGACGGCGCGGCGCTGGAACGCGAGGGCCGCGCGGTACGGGACGCGACCCAGGTCGTAGGCGGGAATCGGGGGTACTGCGGCTTCGTCGGCGGGCGCGGGGGCTACCGGGATCGGCAGGGTCATCCCGTCAGATCGCGTCGAGGAGCCAGTTCTCCGGATCCTCGAGCAGCTCCTTCACGCGGTGGAGGAACTGGACCGCGGGGGTGCCGTCCACCAGCCGGTGATCGAACGAGAGCGCGAGGGTCATCATCCAGCGCACCACGATGCGGTGGTCCCGCACGACGGCCCGCTCCTCGATGAGGTGGACGCCCAGGATCCCGACCTCGGGGACGTTGATGATCGGCGCCGACGCCGTGGCCCCGAACATACCCGCGTTCGTGATCGTGAAGGTCCCGCCCTGGATGTCCTCCAGCTTCAGCTTCTCTCCCCTGGCGCGGGTGCCCAGATCCTCGATCTCCTGCGCCATCTGGAGCAGCGTCTTCCGATCGGCGTCGTGCAGCACCGGGACGATAAGCCCCTGGTCGCGGTGCACGGCGATGCCGATGTTGTAGTACTTCTTGTAATGCACCTCGGTGTCGGTCATCGAGGCGTTCAGGATCGGGTGCTCGCGCAGCCCGCGCACCACCGCCTTCACGATGAAGGGCATGTAGGTGAGCTTGATCCCGTAGTCGCGCAGCACCTTCTCCTTCATCCGGCCGCGCATCTCGACCAGCGAGGTCATGTCCACCTCGTCGAAGACGGTACAGTGCGCGGCGGTGTGCTTGGACTTGGTCATCTGCTGCGCGATCATCTTCCGCACCTGGGAGAGCGGCTCGACCGTCTCCTCGCGAGCGCCGGGCGCCGCGTAGGAGGGCACCGGGACCTGCTTCACCGGCGCGCGGGCCGCCGCGGGCGCGGGGGCTGGACTGGGCCCGCCCGGCGTACCCGCGGGCATGCGCGGCGGGGCTGCGGCCGGGGCGCGTCCCGGAGCCGAGCCCGCGACCTTCCGCGCCTCGAGATGGGTGACGACGTCCTCGCGTGTCACGCGTCCTCCCATCCCCGAGCCGCGGATCTGCGAAACGTCGACGCCGTTCTCCTTGACCAGCTTCCGGACGGCGGGGGAAAGCCGCTGGCCGTCCTCGGACGGTTCCCCTCCGTGAGGGAGCGGGGTCGGGGGAGCGCTCATGGTGGTCGCGCCGCCTCCTCCGGCCATGGGAGCCGACGGCGTCATGCGCGATCCCGCGGCCACGGCGCCGAGCGGCGCGTCGCCCTGGGGCACCTCGCTGCGCGGCGGCACGGGCGTGGAGGGCGCGGCCTTGGCGGAGCCCTGGGGAGCAGCGCCCGCCGGGGCGCCCGAGCCGTTTTTGGGCATCGACTCGCCCGCGCCCAGGATCACGCCCAACTTCTCGCCGACCTGCGCCACCACGCCTTCCGCGGCCGTGATCTCGCCCAGGGTCCCGGCCGAGGGGGCGGGGAGCTCGATGTTGATCTTGTCGGTGATGATCTCGACGATCGGCTCGTCCTTGGCGATCGGCTCGCCGACCTTCTTCAGCCACTTGCCGATCGTCCCCTCGACGACGCTCTCGCCCAGCTGCGGCACTACGATGGTGACGGGCATCCGATCCTCCGAGCGCGGCCCGAAGCCGCCGAGTTAATAGGCAACCGTCTCGCGGATCGCCTGGGCGATCCGGTTGGCGTCGGGCAGATAGTTATCGGCCAGCACGGGTGCGAACGGCTCCTGGGGCGCGTCCGGCGGCGAGACGCGGCGGACCGGAGCGTCGAGGTCGCTGAATCCCTCCTCGGCGATCATGGCCGCGATCTCGGCCCCCACGCCCATTGTCCGCGACGATTCGTAGACGCATAGGGCGCGCGAGGTCTTGTGCACCGACTCTAGAATTGTCTCCTTGTCGTACGGGGCCAGCGTGCGGAGGTCGATCACCTCGACCTCGATTCCCTCGGCCGCCAGCTTCTCCGCCGCTTCCAGCGAGCGGTGGAGCATCAGTGCGTAGGAGATCACGGTGGCATGGCGCCCTTGCCGGACCACGTTCGCCTTGCCCAGCGGCACGGTGTAGTCGTGGGTCGGGACGGGGCCCTTCGACGTGCGATAGAGGCGTTTGTGCTCGTAATAGAGCACCGGGTTCTGGCCGCGGAACGCGGACTTCAAGAGGCCCTTCGCGTCGTACGGCGTCGACGGCGCGACGACGACGAGGCCGGGGGAGTGCATGAACCACGAGGCGTTGAACTGCGAGTGGTAGATGCCGCCGCCCACCGCGCCGCCGCAGCAGCAGCGGATCACCATGGGGCAAGTCCACATGCCGCCCGAGCGGTAGCGCATCTTGGCGGCGTGCTCCACGATCCCGTCCACCGCGAGCGAGATGAAGTCGTCGAACTGGATCTCGGGCGACGGGATCAGCCCCGCCAGCGCGGCGCCCACGGCGCCCTGCACCAGGAAGTTCTCCGAGATGGGGCTGTCGATCACGCGCATGGGGCCGAACTTCTCGTAGAGCCCCTTCGTCGCCTTGAAGACGCCCCCATAGCTCGCGATGTCTTCCCCGATCAAAAAGATCCGCGGGTCCCGCTCCATCTCCTCATGGAGCGCCTGCGTGATCGCCTCGATCATGTTGATCGTCTTCACGTCGGCCGGAGCGGCCGCCGGTGGTTGCGTCTCGAACGTCTTCATTGATGAATGCTCTCCCTTGTCGGCGGCGTGCCTTGCCGGGCTTTCAAGCGCGCGGCGCGGCGACCCTCGGCCTCGCGCCATTCGCGGCGGTCTTCATCGGTCTCCAAGAGCAGCGGCGGCACCGTGGCCGGCCGGCCCTGCTTGTCGATGGCGACGAACGTCAGGTACGCCGTCGACGTCTGCCGCCGCTCCCCGGTCAACAGGTCCTCCGCCTGGACGTCCACGCGGATCTCCATCGAGGTGCGGCCGGTGAACGTCATGCGCGCGGCGATCAGGGCCAGCTGGCCGATCTTGATCGGCGCGAGAAACGACATCTGGTCCAGCGACACGGTCACCGTCTCGGTCCGGCAGTGCCGGTGCGCGACGATGGCCGCGGCAAGATCGATCCAGTGCAGCACGCGCCCGCCCAGCACGTTGCCCTGCGTGTTCGCGTCGTTCGGCAGGACCAGCTCCACCATCTCGACCTGCGACGAGCGGGGGGAGCGACCCTCCCGATCAGCTGAGGGGGGCGTAGACGTCCTCCAGGACTTCCTTGGGATCGGGGTGCGGGCTCTTCTCGGCGAAGTCGATCGCCTCCTCGATCTCGCGCTCGATCCGCTGGAGGGTGTGCTGCTTGTGCGCCTCGTCGATCACCCCGCGCTCCAGGAGCAGCCGCTCGAAGCGCGGCACGGGGTCGCGACGCTTCCACGACTCCAGCTCTTCCTGGGTCCGGTAATTGGCCGGATCGATCTCCGAGTGGCCGTACCACCGGTACGTCTTCATCTCGATCAGCGTCGGGCCCTCGCCGCGGCGCGCCTTCTTGACCGCCTCGCGCGTCGTCTCGTAGGTCGCCATCAGGTCGTTCCCGTCGATGGTGACCCCCGGGAAGCCGTAGGCCTTGGCGCGCTCGGACAGGTTGTCCACCGGCACGCCCAGGCTCTTCGGCACCGATTCGGCCCAGAGATTGTCCTGCACGACGAAGACGCAGGCGAGCTTGTGAATGCCCGCGAAGTTCAGCGCCTCGTGCCACACCCCGTTCGACGTGGCGCCCTCGCCCACGAAGGCGACCGCCACGTTGTCCTTCTTCTGGATCTTCCACGCGAGCGCCGAGCCCGTCACGATCGGCGTCTGCGCCGCGATGGTCGAGGCGGGCGTGACGATGCCCATCGGCTTCCAGCCGTAGTGGCATGGGTGCGATTTGCCGCGGTCGGGGCTGTCCTTTCGCGCGAAGAGCTGCGCCATGAGGTACTTGATCGGCATCCCCTTCGTGATGACGGCGCCGATCTCCCGGTGCTGGATGCCGATGAAGTCGTCGGGGCGGAGCCCATAGCAGGAGCCGACGACCGTGGCCTCCTGGCCGACGGCGGAGAAATAGGTGCCGTGGAAGCGCCCCTGCTTGAACAGCCTGCGGCAGCGCTCGTCCACCTGGCGCACCAGGTTCATGTAGTAGTAGAGGCCCTTCAGCTCGTCGTTGGTGACCGCCATCCTTCCTCCCCTGGGTTCGCGAACCAGCATGCGACGTTACCATAGGTTGCGCGGGCGCGCCACCCGGCGGCGCGCGTCTGATATGATGTAGAGCCCGGTCCGCCGCACACCACCTAGAGGAGAGACGATGGCGCCGTCCCCGATTGCCGAAGCCCAAGTCCTGGATGCCCTTCGATCCGTCATGGATCCCGATCTCCACAAGGATATCGTTTCCCTGGGATTCATCCGGAACATGACGATCGAGGAGGGCGTCGTGAGCTTCGACGTCAACCTGACCACCCCCGCTTGCCCGGTCAAGGAGCGGCTCCGCGAGCAGTCGCGCCGGGCGGTGATGGCGGTCCCCGGCGTCACCGACGCGCGCGTCAACATGACGGCCGAAGTCCGCCGCCCGCAGACGCCGAGCACGTCGGCGCTCCAGAACGTGCGGAACATCGTGGCGGTGGGAAGCGGGAAGGGGGGCGTCGGCAAGTCCACGATCGCGGCCAACATCGCGGCCTCACTCGCCAAGAGCGGCGCGCGCGTCGGCCTTCTGGACGCGGACATCTACGGTCCCTCCATTCCCATCATGATGCGCTCGGCCCGTCCCGCCGAGCCCCGGCCCGACAACACCATCGAGCCGGGAGAGGCGCACGGGGTCAAGGTCATGTCGATGGGGTACTTCACGCCGGGCGACCAGCCCCTCATCTGGAGGGGGCCGATGGCCCACAAGGCGCTCCAGCAGGGCCTTCTCAGCGTGAACTGGGGCGAGCTGGACTACCTGATCGTGGACCTGCCGCCCGGGACCGGTGACGTGCACCTGACCCTGGTGCAGACCGTGCCCGTGACCGGCGGGGTGATCGTCTCCACGCCGCAGGACGTGGGGCTCCAGATTTCGATGAAGACTCTCCGCATGCTGCAGCAGACGAAGGTGCCGATCCTGGGCATCGTGGAGAACATGTCGTTTTACGTGTGCCCCCACTGCGGCGGCCGCGACGACCTGTTCGGACACGGAGGCGCCGAGGAGGCCGCCAAATCGCTGGACGTTCCGTTCCTGGGCGCGGTCCCGCTCGATCCCGCCATCCGCCGCGCCTCCGACGATGGGACGCCGGTCGTCATCGCCGAGCCCGAGTCCAGCGCGGGGAAGGCGATGGCCGAGGTGGCCGGGGCGCTGGCGCGCCAGGTGAGCATCCGGGCGTTCCGCCACCTGAGCCTCTCGATCGTGGAGGAGTGACGCCGGTGCCGGCGCTCCACCCCGACCAGACCACCCCGGTCGAGTTGCGCAAGAAGGGGGGCGAGCGCTTCACCGTCCGCTGGGCGGACGGGCACGAGTCCGCGTTCGGCGCCCGCACGCTCCGCGGCCGCTGCCCCTGCGCCCAGTGCGTCAGCGAGACCACGGGCCAGCGCCTGGTCTTCGAGGAGCACGTGAGTCCGGACGTCGCGATCCTCGCCGCGCGCACCGTCGGGCACTATGCGGTCCACTTCGACTGGAGCGACGGACACACCACGGGGATCTACTCCTTCGACTACCTCCGCCGCATCTGCCCGTGCGACCTCTGCACGGGCCGGGCGGCCTGAAGCACCCCGCCATCCGCGCCCTCGAGGGCCCGCTCGGCGGCTTCCACCGGCTGGAGGAGTGGAAGCGGACGCTCTTCGCGCTCTGGACGGCGCAGTTCTTCACCATGCTCGGCATCAGCATGTACCTGCCGTTCCTCCCCCTCTACCTCCGCAGCCTGGGCGTGACCGACCCCGCGCAGCTCCACCGGGTGAGCGGACTGTTGTTCGCCGCTCCGTTCTTCGCGGCCACGGTGGCGACGCCGGTCTGGGGGCTCCTGGGGGACCGCCACGGGCGGAAGCTGATGGTGGTGCGCGCCAGCCTGGGCCTCTCGGTGGCGACGCTGATCATGGGGTTTGCCCGCACCGTGCCGCAGCTCTTCGTGCTGCGACTGGCGCAGGGGGCGGTGTCCGGGTTCATCGCCGCCGCGCTCGCGCTGATGGCGTCGCGGGCCCCGCGGGAGCGGATGGGCTATGCGCTCGGCACGCTCCAGACCGCGATCCCCACCGGCACCATTCTCGGGCCTCTGATCGGCGGCACGCTGGCCGACCTGATGGGCTACCGGCACGTCTTCTTCGTCACGTCGGCCATGACCTTCATCGCGGGCGTCCTCGTCATCCTGCTCGTGCCGCGCGATTTTCCCCCGCAGAGCGAGGCGAAGTTCTCGAGCGTGTTCGACAATTACCGCACAGTCTTCGGCTCGCGGCAGTTCCGGATCCTCTTCCTGGTGCTCTTCGGAAGCCAGTTCGCGCTGATGTCGATCCAGCCGGTGATGGCCCTCTATGTTGAATCGCTGGGAGCGAGCGGGCGGCTCCTGGCGACCACGACCGGAGTCATCTTCGCGGTGACGGGCATCGCGAGCGCCCTCGGGGCTCCGCGGTGGGGAAGGCGCGGGGACCGGAAGGGGTACCGCTCGACCCTGGCGCGCGCCCTGGCCGGGGCCGCTCTCTTCGCTCTCCCTCAGGGGCTGGTGGCCCGCACGTGGCAGCTCTTTCTGCTCCGCATCGGGTACGGCTCCTTCATCGGTGGGATCGTTCCTCCGGTGCAGGCTATGATCGGGATCAGCGCCCCGCCCGAGCGCCGCGCCGGCATCATGGGGGTCACGTCCACGGCGCTGATGCTTGGGAACTTGGCCGGGCCCCTGATCGGGGGTACGGTCGCGGGAAGCTTCGGACCCCGGTCGGTCTTTTTCCTGGCTACCGGAGTCTTCGTGGTTCTCCTGGCGGGCCTCTATCCGCGATTGGAAGAGCCGCCGCGCCCCACCTGAGAAGGAAGGAGCCGCAATGAAACGGATGATCGCGCCGGCCGCGTGGATTCTGACGTCGCTCCTCGTCGTGGGACCCGCGAGTGCCGCGCGGGCCGACACGCTCCAGGAAGAGGCGCAGATCCGAGGGGTGAACGCGCAGGAAGTGATCGCGCTCCAGGCGAACGACCGGAAGACCTTGAAGAAGATCTGGCACGATGAATTCCACGTCACCAACCCGTTCAACAAATTCGTCGACAAGAAGCAGGTGCTGGAAATGCCCGACGAGGGAATGCTGGCCTTCTCCTCGCTCACCCGGAATATCGAGTACGTCCGGATCTACGACCACACCGCCGTGGTTGTCGGGAGCGAGAACGTCGTGTGGGCCGGGAAGATGCCCGGCGCGGGGAATCACTCCGTCGTGCGGTTCACCTCCGTATGGCTGGAGAAGGGGGACACGTGGCAGGAGGTGGCCCGCCACGCGAGCATGGTCCTTGGACCCTAGGAGCTCGCTCTGATAACATCGCACCCTTCCGCCACTTTCGCTGTTTCTGCCGCCCGGGAGGGGACGTGCGATTTGGGACCACTCTAGCCGGCAGCTATCCCAAGCTGCCGAGCCGCGCGGGGGACGTGAACCTTCGCGTCGTGAAGAACCGCCGTGATCAGGGAAAGGCGAGCGACCAGGACGTCACGGACGCGGTCCGCGAAACCACGCGGCGCGTGCTGGCCCTGGAGGAGCGGGCAGGGCTGGACGTCCTGATGGACGGGTGCGCCGCGTGGGACGATGCGCAGACCTACGTCGCGCGCGGGCTGGAGGGCATCCGGATCGCGGGACTGATCCGCTACCTCGACACCAACACCTACTATCGCCAGCCGGAGATCGCCGGCCCGGTCTCGTGGAAGTCTCCGATCACGGTGGAGGATTTCCGCGCCGCGAAGGGGATGACCTCACGGCCCGTGAAGGCGTTCCTCCCCGGCCCGTATTCGCTCTATCGGTTCTCGAAGGACCTTCACTACGCCGATCCGGTGCGAGCCTGCTCCGCGCTCGGCGAGGCCCTCGCGAAAGAGGCCGCGGCGCTGGAAGCCGCGGGCGCGTCGTGGATCCACCTCGAGGAGCCGTGGCTGGGACGCGCGCGGGCCGAGGACGCCGCGGCCGTGCGCGCGGCGCTCACGCCCGTGCTCGCGGGGCGCACCCTGCGCACCGTGCTGCACGTTCCCTTCCGGGCCCCCAGCGCGATCTTCGCCTCGATCCGGGACCTCCCCTGGAACACGCTCGGTCTGGATCTGGTGGAAGCGCCCGCCGGCTGGGAGCTGATCCCCATGCTGCCGGAAGGGCGCGGCGTGGCCCTGGGCCTGATCGACGCGCGGAACACGAAGCTGGAGGATAGCGCGGAGGTCGCGCGGCAGGCCGCGCGGGCGGCGGGTCTTCGCCCCGACCTCCACTACCAGATCACTCCGACGGCGAGCCTCGAGTACCTGCCCGCCGACAGGGCAGAGGCCAAGGTCGCGCGGCTGGTCGATTCGGCCCGTCTCGCCGGAAAGGGGGACGCATGATCACCCGAGGGCTCTGGACCACCACTGTGGGGAGCTTTCCCAAGCCGCCGCATCTGGAGAAGGCCCGCCAGGCGCACGCGCGCGGCGAGCTGACCGCGGAGCGTCTTTTCGCGATGGAGCGCGAGGAGACGGTGAAGGTGATCCGCCAGCAGGAAGAGGTGGGGCTGGACATCCTGGTGGACGGCGAGCTCTACCGGGGCGACATGACCACGTACTTCGCCGAGCGCATGCCCGGCTTCGCCATCTCGAACCCGGTCCGCTCCTACGGCAACCGGTACTACCGGAAGCCGATCGCGGTCGGGCCGATCCGCCGCGACAAGGAGCAGACCGTGTCGTGGTGGCAATTCGCGCAGGCGCAGACCTCGAAGCCGATCAAGGGGATGCTCACGGGGCCGTACACGATGATGGACTGGTCGTTCAACGAGCACTACCCCACGCGCGAGGCGATGGCCATGGACCTGGCCGCCGCCGTGAACGAGGAAGCGCTCGCGCTCCAGGAGGCGGGAGCCAAGTTCATCCAGATCGACGAACCCGCCGTCTCCGTGCGGCCGGAAGAGCTGCCGCTGGCTGTGAAGGCGCTGGGACGCGCGGTCCGGGGTCTCACGGCCAAGACGATCACCCACATCTGCTACGGCGACTTCGACGTGATCTATCCGGCGCTCCTCGACCTGCCGGTGGACATGATCGATCTCGAGATGGCGAACAGCCGCTACGACCTGCTCGAGCACTTCCGCGCCCAACCCTTCACGAAGGAGATCGGATACGGCGTGCTGGACGTTCACAGCCACCGCATCGAGTCGAAGGAAGAAGTGAAGGAGGGAATCCGCCGCGGTCTTTTAGTGCTGCGCCCCGAGCAGATGTACGTGGACCCCGACTGCGGCTTGAAGACGCGCACCGTCGAGGAGGCCTTCGCGAAGCTCCGCGTCATGGTGGACGCCGTTCGGGAGGTGCGGGCGGAGCTGGGAATCGCCGTGGAGCAAGGCGCCACCGCGTGACCGATTCGCGCTCGGCCGACCTCTCGGGGCTTCGCATCGACCGGGAGGCGCCGCGGCGCCCGCCCGGCCGGAAGCGGCTGGTGACGGCGGGGATTGTGGGCGCCGTGGTCCTGATCGGCGCGATCGCCATGGTCGCGAACGCGCTCCGCCCCAAGACGCTCGAAGTGCGCGTCGCCGCGGCGGAGGCCGTGGGCGGCGCCCCCGGCGCGGGCGGCTCCGAGGTGCTCACCGCCAACGGCTACGTCGTGGCGAGGCAGCGCGCATCGGTCTCGACCGAGGTCGGCGGGAGGCTCGCCGCCCTCTACGTGGCCGAAGGAAGCCGGGTCCGGAAGGGGCAGGTCCTGGGCGTGCTCCGGAACGACGAGCAGCTGGCCGCCGTCGAAAGCGCGCGGGCCGCGCTCGCGTCCGCCAAGGCGTCGCGCTCGGAGGCCGAGGCCGGCGCGTACGAGGCGGAGGTGGCGCGGAAGCGGCTGAACACGCTGCTCGCGCGGGGACTGGTGAGCCAATCCGACTACGACCAGGGCGACGCGCGGGCGAAAGTGGCCGCCGCGCGCACCGAGAGCGCCGTCGCCGCGGTCGCCGACGCCCAGGCGCGGCTGTCGGCCGCCCAGGTCGAGTACGCCCGCACCTTCATTCGCGCGCCGTTTTCGGGCGCGGTCCTCCGGAAAGAAGCCGAAGTGGGAGAAATCGTGAGCCCGATCCCCTCGAGCGGCGGGCTGACGCGCGGCGCCATCGTCACGATGGCCGATCTCGGCTCCCTCGAGGTGGACGTGGACGTGAACGAAGGGTATGTTGCGCGCGCGCACGAGGGGATGCGGACCGAGATCACGCTGGACGCCTATCCCGGCGACCGCTACCCGGGCCGGGTGCGCCAGATCGTGCCCACCGCCGACCGTCAGAAGGCGACCGTGCTGGTCAAGGTCACCTTCGACAAGCTGGACGGGCGCGTCCTTCCCGAGATGGGAGCCAAGGTGACGTTCCTGGAGGACGCCGCGGGGAGCGGCGGAGCGGCCGCAGGCGCGCGCGTGGCCTCCGCGGCGGTGACGATCCCGAAAGGGGCGGTGGCCGAGCGCGACGGGCGCGCGGTGGTCTTCGTGGCGGAGGGAGGACGCGCGGCCCTGCGAAGCATCATGCCCCGGCCCTACGGGAGCGACAAGGTGGTCGTCTCCGGCGGACTCGCGCCCGGAGAGAGCGTCGTGCTGGATCCGCCGGTTCCACTGGCGGACGGATCGCGGATTCGGACCAGGTAGGGAGATCGGGCGAATGAAGAACGGCGAGCTGGTGCGGCTCCGGAACGTGCACAAGCGTTACCGGCGCGAGCAGAACGAGATTCGCGTGCTCGAGGGGATCAACCTGGACGTGAAGGAAGGGGACTTCCTTGCATTGATGGGGCCGAGCGGGTCGGGCAAGTCCACCCTCCTGAATCTCATCGGCGGCATCGACAAGCCGACCGAGGGGGAGGTGTGGGTAGCGGGCGAATCGCTCGGCTCCCTCTCTTCGAACGCGCTCGCCGCGTGGAGGGCGCGGCACGTGGGATTCATTTTCCAGCTCTACAACCTGATCCCGGTCCTCACGGCCTACCAGAACGTGGAGCTGCCGCTGCTCTTGACCCGGCTCTCCGGGAAGGAGCGCCGCGAGCGCGTCGCCCTGGCGCTCCGGCTGGTCGGCCTGGAGGATCGCGCCAAGCATTTTCCTCGGCAGCTCTCGGGCGGGGAGGAGCAGCGGATCGCCATCGCGCGCGCGATCGTCGCCGACCCGACGCTCCTGGTGGCGGACGAGCCGACGGGAGACCTGGACGCGAAGAACGCCGACGAGATCCTCACGCTCTTGAAGCGGCTGAACGAGGAGATGGGGAAGACGATCATCATGGTCACGCACGATCCGCACGCGGCCCAGCGCGCCAAGGCCACGGTGCATCTGGAAAAGGGAGTGCTCCAGTCGTGAGCCCCCCGCCGGCCGGAGCGGCGCGCGCGTGAAATACCTCCGCTACGTCGTGGCGCATTTGGCGCGCGCCAAGCGCCGGACGTTCCTCACCGTCTCGTCGATCGCGCTCGCGCTGTTCCTCTTTTGCACGCTCCGGACCGTCATGACCTCGTTCGACGCGGCGCTCCGCGCCTCGGACGACACGCGGCTGGTCGTGCGCCACGCGGCCTCGCTCGTCTTTCCGCTGCCGCTTGCCTACCGGGACCGCCTGGCGCAGATCCAGGACGTCGAGCACGTCGGTTACGGGAACTGGTTCGGCGGCTTCTACCAGGATCCCAAGAACCAGATCGCCGAGTTCGCCGTGGACGTGAAGAATTTCTTCCTGATCTACCCGGAGATTCTCCTCCCGGCCGACCAGCGCCGGGCCTTCGAGGGCGAGCGCACGGCCTGCCTCATCGGGCGGGGCCTGGCGAAGAAGTACGGATGGAAGCTGGGGGACGTGGTCCCGATCACCGGCACGATCTATCCCGGCGAATGGCGGCTGACCGTGCGGGGGATCTACGCCGGGAAGACCGAGGACATCGACGAGAACACGATCTTCTTCAACTGGGAGTACCTGAACGAGTCGATGCCCGACGTGCGGAAGAACTGGGTCGGAATCTACTGGCTCCGGCTCCATTCCGCCTCGCTAGCCCCGGCGGTCAGCGATCGGGTGGACGCGATGTTCCAGAACAGCCCGCAGCCCACGAAGACGGAGACCGAGAAGGCGTTCCAGGCCGGATTCCTCTCGATGATGGGGAACGTGAGCATGCTTCTGACGATCCTGGGTTCGGCGATCGTCTTCGCGATCATGCTGGTCACCGTGAACACGATGCTGATGGCGGCGCGCGAGCGGACCACGGAGATCGCCGTCCTGAAGACGCTCGGCTTCTCCAACCGGCTGATCCTCATGCTGGTCGGCGCGGAGGCGGTCCTCCTCTCCCTGGCCGGGGGAATCGTGGGATCCGCGGCGGCCTACGTCATCTTCCGGAACATCGACTTCACCGGGGGAGGAATGTTCGCCAATTTCCGCGTCCTGCCCGAGACGATCGGCTTCGGGCTATTGCTCGCCGTGTTCCTGGGACTCCTGAGCGGGCTGGTGCCCGCGATCCAGGCGTCGCGGCTCCAGATCGCGGGCGCGCTCCGGAAGGTGGCGTAGATGGCGCTCCGCGAGCGGGGGCGCGGCTGACATGGCCCGCATTCCGCTGATCTACAACGTACGAAACCTCGGCCAACGGCGCGTCAGCACGGCGCTCACCGCTCTGGGAATCGCGCTGGTGGCGTGGGTCTTCATCTTCACCCTGGCGCTGGCCGGCGGCTTCCAATCCGCGCTTCAGGCGACGGGCTCGCGCGACAACGCCATCATCGTCCGGAACGGATCGACCGCCGAGCTGACCAGCATCATCACCCGCGACGTCGCGGCCGCAGTGGAGAGCCAACCCGAGATCGCGAGGGCCCCCGACGGGAGGCCGCTCGCGACCGCCGAGCTGGTCGTGGTCTGGAACCTGCCCCGGAAATCGGGCACCACCACCAACGTCGTCGTGCGCGGGGTGGGCCCGAAGTCGGTCGCGCTCCGGTCCAAGGTCCATCTCGCGGCGGGGCGCATGTTCCGTCCCGGCCTGGACGAGGTCGTCGTGGGCAAGATGGTGGCCGAGCGCTTCCAGAACTGCTCCGTGGGCGACCATCTGAAGCTGTCCGGGCGGGACTGGAACGTGGTCGGCGTCTTCGACGCGGGAGGCACCGGGTACGACTCCGAGATCTGGGGCGACGTCGAGCTGTTCATGCCGGTCTTCGACCGACCCGTCTATCAGAGCGTCATCCTGCGCCTGGGCGACAACTCGCACTTCGCGGCCTTGAAGAAGCGCCTGGAATCCGACCCGCGCATGAGCGTCACCGTCCACCGCGAGGACCAGTTCTACGCCGCGCAGGCCGGCGCCCTCGCCGGGCTGCTCCGCTCGCTCGGCATCTTCGTGACGCTGATCATGGCGCTCGGCGCCGTGTTCGGCGCCCTGAACACCATGTACGCGTCCGTCGGCGCTCGCACCAAGGAGATCGGCACCCTCCGCGCCATCGGCTTCAGCGGCGGCTCCGTGCTGCTCTCGATCCTCGTCGAGTCCACGCTGCTGGCGCTCCTGGGCGGCGCGATCGGCTGCCTCCTCGCGCTCCCCGTCCGGAACTTCACCACCGGGACCATGAGCTTCACCTCGTTCAGCGAGCTGGCGTTCCGCTTCGCCGTCACGCCGGGGATGCTGCTCTCAGGGATGATCTTCGCGGGAGCGATGGGGCTGGTGGGCGGGTTCTTTCCGGCACGGAAAGCGGCTTCGATGCCTGTGGTTGAGGCGTTGCGGCAGGCTTAGCGCCGTGGTGACGGATAGCAGCCGAGCGCTACGCGGACAGAAGGCGGAAAAATCAATCCGTGGGACTCCGACTACGACGACCATTCGCCCCACGGATTGATTTTTCCGCCTCCCTCATCCCCTAGGGTTCCACCCACCCCCCTTATTTTGTGTTGAGTACATCGATGTCGAGGCTAGGAACCACGGCGCTGACTCCCTCAACACCAGAAGTGGTGGTGGTGGATGTAAGAGTGAACGAGAACCCGTCGCCGCCGTTTGTTGGACGCGTGGGGAGGAATGCGTAGGGGGCCTTCGCAGGAACTGCTCTGCTCGCAGAGCAGTTCCGAGAACAGCCCCCGGAGCGTTGCCTCCCCACGCGCCAAACCCGCGTAGCGCCCGGTTCCCATGCAAGCCCACGCGCGAAGGGGGCGCCCCCCTAGACCCAAAGCCCCCCAAGTGCTAGCCTCGCCCTCCCATGACCGCGCACACGATACGCATCGGAGTCCGAGGTAACCGCCTCGGCCTCTCCATCGGCCAGCAGACGCTGGAAGCACTTCGCCCGCATCTGGGCGGCACGACCACGGAGGTCGTGCCGATCGCCGATCCGGGGCTGCGCCCGTCCTCGCCGTGGCCGGGCGGCGCCCTGGAGCGCGCGCTCGCCCAGGGCGACGTGCAGATGGTGATCCAGAACGCCAAGGACGCCTCGCCGGCAGCGACCGGGATCACGATCGCCGCGGTCACCGCGCGCTTCACGCCCTTCGACGTCCTGATCGCGCCCGACAGCGCGATCCTGGACGAGCTGCCCATGGGGGCGGCGCTCTCGGCGCACACGGCTCTCCGCCGCGCCCAGCTCCTCAACTACAGGGACGATTTCCGCATCGTCGATTTCGCGGGAAGCCTGGAGGAGCGGATCCGCATGCTCGAGGAGGGCGACGTGGACGGGCTGATCGTCTCCGCCTCCGCGGTGGAGCACCTGGGTCTACAAGACCGCGTCACGGAGATCTTCACCACGGCGGTCCTGATCCCGGCTCCGGGACAGGGCTCGACCATCATCCAGGTCCGCACCGGCGAGAAGGAGCTGATCAAGGCGGCCAAGCACGTGAACGACGCCGACGCGCGAGCCGAGTTCGACGCGGAGCGCGCCTTCTTCAAGGCGCTGGGCGCGGATTCGCGGGCACCGGTCGGCGCCCTGGCCCAGGGGGACGGCGCCTCGCTCCGCCTGGAGGGAGTCATCGCCGAACGGGACGGGGCCCGCCTGTTCCGCGACTTCGAGATCGGCGGCACCGGCTCGGCCGCAGCGATGGGAGAACGGCTGGCGAAGAAGCTCCTCGCGGAAGGGGGGCGCCGCGCCCTCGCGACCGCGGACCTCGAGCAGTAGTCATGCTGGATGCCAGGCGGATCCGCACCGAACAGTCCCTGGTCGAAGAGGCCATCCGGTTCAAGAAGGTCCCCGTCAACCTCGCGCGGTACCTCGAGTGCGACGAGAAGCGGCGTGAGCTGTTGGTCAAGGCCGAGTCGCTGAAGCACCGCCGGAACGAGGCCTCGGAGGCGATCGGGAAGAAGAAGAAGAGCGGCGAGGACGCCTCCACGGCCATCGCCGAGATGAAGGGCGTCGGCGACGAGATCAAGGCGCTCGACTCGCAGCTGGCCCAGGTGGACGCCGAGCTCCTCCGGCTGGTTTCCTGGATCCCCAACGTGCTCCACGAATCGGTCCCGCGCGCCGAGGCCGACGGCAATCGCGTCGTCCGCGCCGTGGGCGAGCCGAAGAAGTTTCCCTTTCCCGCCAAGCCGCACTGGGAGCTGGCGACTTCATTGGGGCTGCTCGACTTCGAGCGCGCCGGGAAAGTCGCGGGCGGCGGCTTCCTCCTGTTCACGGGGAAGGGGGCGCGCCTGGAGCGGGCGCTCATCAACTTCATGATCGACCTGCACGCGCGCGACCACGGCTACACCGAGGTATGGCCGCCGCATCTCGTCCGCGCGGAGTGCCTCCACGCGACCGGCCAGCTTCCGAAGCTGGCCGAGGACATGTACCACCTGGCCGACGACGACCTGTACTTGAACCCGACTGCCGAGGTGCCGATCACCAATATCTACCGCGAGGAGATCCTGGACGGCGCGCGGCTGCCGATCCGCCACGTCGGCTATTGCGCCAGCTACCGCCGCGAGGCGGGGAGCTACGGCCGCGAGACCCGCGGCATGGTCCGGGTGCACCAGTTCGACAAGGTCGAGCTGGTGAAGATCGTTCGCCCCGAGACGAGCTACGACGAGCACGAGTCCCTCCTCCGGGACGCGGAGGACGTGCTCCGGACCCTGGGGCTCGCCTACCGCGTCGTGCTCCTGGCCGCCGGGGACCTCTCCTTCGCCGCGAGCAAGTGCTACGACCTGGAGACGTGGGCGCCGGGTGAGGGGCGCTGGCTGGAGGTTTCCTCGTGCAGCAATTTCGAGGACTTCCAGGCGCGACGCGCCGGCATCCGCTACCGAAACGAGAAGACAGGGAAGGCCGAGCTGGCGCACACGCTGAACGCCTCGGGCCTGGCCCTGCCGCGCACGTTCGCCACGCTGATCGAGGCCTGCCAGACGGAGCGCGGGACGGTGGTCCTTCCCGAGCCGCTCGTCCCCTACATGGGCGGAGTGCGCGAGCTGACCCCCGGCTAGGCGGCCGACGATGGCGCGCCCGAGCGAAGCCCTCCGGAGCTACCGCCCCTCCTACAAGGTCTACCTCTTCCTCGCCATGGTCGTCCTGAGCATGGCGCTGGTGGCGCACTCCCACTTCGTGATCCGCCGCCTGAACGAAGAGGCGCGCAGCCTGAGCACGGTGCTCGCGCGCTTCGTCGCTGTCTCCACGTTCGAGGCGGCGGAAGAGCCCGCGCTCCGCGCCATCTTCCGGGACGTGATCCGGAGCATCAACTTCCCGGTGATCCTGACCGACACGCGCGGCCTGCCGCGCGCGTGGAAGGGGATCGGCATCGAGCCGTCCGCCGTCCCGGATTCGGTCCTGGCCCGGGCCGACGCGACCGGGGTGGTGCCGGCATCCGTGACGCGCATCCGCGAGATCGCGGCGCGGCTGGACCGGGTGAACCGGCCCATCGAGGTCGTGCGGCTGGGGCGCCCCGACGTCCTGGGCTACGTCCACTACGGCGAGCCCCCGCTGGTCGCCCAGCTCCGCTGGATTCCGTACATCGAGTTCGCGGGGATCTTCCTACTCCTGGTCTTTGGATTTGCGGGCTACCGCGGTCTCATGACAGGCGAGCAGCGCTCGCTGTGGGCCGGGCTGGCCAAGGAGACCGCGCACCAGCTGGGCACCCCGCTCTCGTCGTTGATGGGATGGACCGCGCTCCTTCGCGAGGGGAACCGGGAGGGTCGCCTGGACCCCCCGCGGGTCGAGGAGCTGACCGCGGAGATGGACCGCGACCTGGACCGCCTCCACCGGGTGGTGAACCGCTTCGCGCAGGTGGGCGCCACGCCGGTCCTCACCGAGGGGGACCTGACCCGCACGGTCGGCGACACGGTTTCCTACATCCGGAGCCGCCTGCCGACCCTGGGGCGCGAGGTGACCATCGAGGAGCGCTACGAGGCGATCCCTCCGGTGCGCTTCCACAAGGAGCTGATGGCGTGGGTGGTCGAGAACCTCCTCAAGAACGCGCTGGACGCGGCGGACAAGCCGGACGCCCGGATCGAGGTCGCGCTTCTCTGGAAGCGTGACGAGCGGGCGGTGGAGTTGCGCGTGAGCGACAACGGCCACGGCATGACCCCCGACGAAAGGCGACGCGCGTTCCACGCGGGATTCAGCACCAAGCGGCGCGGCTGGGGACTGGGCCTGGCGCTTGCGACCCGCGTGGTGCGCGAGTATCATCGGGGGCGGATCTCCATCGTGGAGAGCGCGCCCGGACGCGGCACCACCGTCGCCGTGGCGCTTCCGGTCCCGCCGAAGCCCCGTCCCGCGGCGCCCCCATCCCGAGCCTGACCCGAGTCCAGGAATGAGCCCCATCGAGCGGAAGATCCTCTGGGCCGACGACGAGATCGAGCTCTTGCGGCCGCACATTCTTCTCCTCGAGGAGAAGGGGTACCGCGTCACGTCCGTGACCAACGGTAACGACGCCGTGGCCTGCGCGGCGCGCGAGCGTTTCGACGCGGTGCTCCTGGACGAAACGATGCCGGGGATGGGCGGGCTGGCCACGCTGGAGGCGATCAAGGAGCACAATCCCTCCATCCCCATCGTGCTGGTCACCAAGAACGAAGCCGAGTCGCTCATGGACGACGCGATCGGGCGGCGCATCGACGACTTCCTCTTGAAGCCCGTCCGGCCCACCCAGATCTTCCTGGCGCTGAAGCGGCTGTTGGAGTCGGACCGGCTTCAAGAGAGCCGCCGCGCCCGCGACTACGTCGCGGAGCTGGCGCGGCTCCGCGTCGAATCGGCGGGCGGGCTGGACTGGCGCGGATGGGTGGATCTGTACGGGCGAAGCGCACAGTGGGACGTCGAGCTGGACGCGGTGGACGACGAGGGGCTGAAGCAGGCGCAGGCCGACCAGCGCCGGGAGCTGAACGTGGAGTTCTCGCAGCTGGTCGAGGCCTCGTACGAGCGGTGGTCGCACGGCGACGGCGCCCCGCCGCTCTCGACCGACGTGGTGTCCCGTTGGGTCGCGCCGCATCTCCGCGCCGGGCGCCGGGTCACCCTCATCGTGATCGACTGCATGCGCCTGGATCAGTGGCTGACGGTCGAGCCCCTGATCCGGCCCTTCTTCGACGTCGCGCTGGAGCACCACGTCTCGATCCTCCCCACCGCCACTCCCTACTCGCGGAACGCGATCTTCTCCGGGCTCTTTCCCGAGGAGATCCACCGGCAGCATCCGGAGTACTGGCAGGAGGCGTCGAGCGACGAGCGGAGCAGGAACCGCTACGAGCGGCAGCTCCTGGACCATCAGCTCGCCCGGCTGGATCTGAAGATGAAGCCCGCGAAATACTTGAAAGTCTACAACGCCGAGGAAGCGAACAACGTGCGCCGGAACATCGGGACGCTCAAAGAGTCGCCGCTGGTGGCCATCGTCTTCAACTTCCTGGACATGCTGGCGCACGGGCGCTCGGAATCGGATCTGCTCAAAGAGCTGGCCCCCGACGAGTCGGCCTTCCGCTCGGTCATGCGCTCGTGGTTCCTCCACTCGGCGCTATTCGAGGCGCTCAAGTGGCTCTCGAAGCAGGACGGCCTGGTGGTCGTGACCACCGACCACGGCGCGGTGCTCAGCCGCCGCTCGGCCCTGGTGTACGGAAACCGGGAGACCTCCACCAATCTCCGCTTCAAGTTCGGCACCAATCTCTCGGGCGAGGCGCGCCAGGCCGTCCACGTGAAGGACCCCGCGCGCTTCCGCCTGCCCGCCGAGGCGATGCACAAGAGCTACATCATCGCGAAGGAGGACTTCTACTTCGTCTATCCCACCCGGTTTCACGAGTACGAGAACAAGTACCGGGGTTCCTTCCAGCACGGGGGGATCTCCCTCGAGGAGATGATCCTTCCCGTCGCCACGCTGACGCCGCGAGGATGAGCGTCGAGATCCGCTCCCTGCTCCACAACGAGGGGGAGACGCGCGCGTTCGGGCACCATCTCGGGACGCTGCTCCGCCGCGGCGACTGGGTCGCCCTGATCGGCACTCTGGGCTCGGGGAAGACGACGCTGGTGCAGGGGATCGTGGACGGCGTCCACCCCGGGCGGCGGGGGAGAAGCCCCACGTACGTGATGGTCGAGGTCTACGGAGAGGGGCCGCGGATCGTGCACGCGGATCTCTACCGGATGGCCCGCCCGGCCGAGATCGAAACGCTAGGGCTCACGGATCTGGCCGAAGGGGACGCCGTGGTGCTGGTGGAATGGGCGGACCGGGCGCTGGAGCATCTGCCCGAGGACCGCCTGGAGCTGGACCTGCGCTACGTGCCCGAGGGCGGGCGCGAGATCCGCATCCGTCCGCGCGGCCCGCGTTGGGAGGACGTGGCGCGCGAGGGACACCTCGACCGCGACCACTGGAGCCATGCGCTCTATCCTCGGGATTGACACCGCGGGCGCGCGCGGCTCGGTCGCGATCGCCCGGGACGGGCGCGCGGGCCAATCCACGCCCCTCCCCGCGGGCGGACACTCGAGCGGACTCGCCGCCGCGGTCGAGCGTCTCCTCACGGCCGGCGGCATCGGGGTGCGAGACCTGGCCGGGATCGCGGTCTCCGAGGGGCCGGGCTCGTTCACCGGGCTTCGAATCGGCCTTGCCTGGGCGAAGGGAGCCGCGATCGGCGGGGGCGTGCCGCTTCTGCTGATCCCGGCGCACGAGGCCATGGCCCACGCGTCGCGCGCCTTGGCACCGCGCTTCGCCACCGTCACGCAGGGAGAGCGCGGGCGGGCGACCGCCGCGCTCTGGACCCACGAGGGAGGGACGCGGCTCATCTGGGGCCCGGAGAGCGTGCCGGAGGACGAGCTGATGGAGCGATTGCGCGAGGAAGCGAAGGGCGACGTCCCCGTCGCCGCGGCCACGGAATCCCTGGAGGAGCTGGTGCAGGACCTGGGCGGAACCCTTCTCGAAGCGATTCCTCTCGCGCCCGCGATCGCGGAATTGGGGGACCGCGCCCTGGCCGAAAAGCGGGTGGCCGATCCCCGGGAGGCGGCGCCGGTCTACGGGCGCGCTCCCAACGCACGGAAGCCCGCGGCGCGATGAGCGCGGCCGCCCGACTGGAATCGCGATGAGCGCGCTCGCCCGGCGCGGCGATCCCGTGCGGATCCTCCCCCTGACCACGGCGCGGCTGGACGAGGTGGTCGCCATCGAGCGGACCTCGTTCTCCGATCCCTGGTCCCACGAGATGTTCCGGTCCGAGCTGGAGGTGGGGGGCGGCACCTACGCGCGCTTCGCGGAGCGGGACGGCGTCCTGATCGGGTACCTGTTCGCGGTATTGATCGAGGACGAAGCGCACGTGGGGAACCTGGCGGTGGATCCGACCGAGCGGCGGTCGGGGGTGGGCCAGATGCTCCTGGACGACGTGATCCAGACGGCCCGGAGGGTGGGGGCCCGGCGGGTCACTCTGGAGGTGCGGGAATCGAATGAAAGCGCCCGTAAGTTCTATTATAAGAATGAGTTCATGGACGTCGCGATCCGAAAGAACTATTATCGGAACCCCGTCGAGGATGCTATTGTCATGCTCCTAAGGCTCCGGGAGGGACCGGGCGCATGACATGGCTTCGCAAGGCCAAGGAAGGGCTCAAAGCGCAGCAGCGGCGGCGCGACCTGCCGGACGGTCTCTGGGTCAAGTGCGAGGAATGCGGCGAGATCCTGTATCACAAGGAGCTCGAGCGGAACCTCTGGACTTGCGGCAAGTGCGGCTATCACTTCCGGATCTCCGCCCGCTCCTACGTGAAGATCCTCCTCGATGAGGATTCCTTCCAGGAGCACTTCTCCGAAGTCGTCTCCACCGATCCGCTCCATTTCAAGGACTCCCGCAAGTACACGGAGCGCCTGAAGAAGGCGCGCGAGGAGACGGGGCTTACGGAAGCGGTCCTCTGCGGCGAGGGGGCCATCGAGCAAATGCCCTGCGTCGTCGCGTTCATGGACTTTTCGTTCCTCGGCGGGAGCCTCGCCTCGGCGGCGGGGGAGCGGATCGCGCGAAGCATCCTCCTCTCGATCGAGTCGCGGAAACCCCTCATCATCCTGTCCGCCTCGGGCGGCGCGCGGATGTTCGAGGGGATCCTCTCCCTCATGCAAATGGCCAAGACCAACGCGCTCTTGGCTCGGCTCTCCGACGCGCGCGTTCCGTACGTCTCCATCATGACCCACCCGACGACCGGCGGCGTGACCGCTTCGTTCGCGTCGGTAGGGGACGTGATCCTGGCCGAGCCGAAGGCGTTGATCGGCTTCGCCGGGCCCCGGGTCATCAAGCAGACGATCAACCAGGAGCTTCCGGAGGGATTCCAGAGGTCGGAGTTCCTTCTCAAGAAGGGGATGATCGACCAGATCGTCCACCGACTCGAGCTCCGGAAGACCCTGGCCTGGCTCTTGAGATATTTCGCGGCCACGTCGGTGCTGCCGCAGAAGCCGCGCCGCCGCGCCGGCGAGTCGCTGGCGCGCTTCCGCGCCGCCTCGGTCGCGTCGTCCGAGCCGATCGGAATTCAGCCCAGCGACAACGGGCACCTCCCGGCGCCGGCCCCGGCCCCGGCCCACGCGCCCGGTCCCCCCATCCCCCCACTCAAGCCGACTCCGACCGAGACCGCCTCTCAGGAATGACCCAAACCGCGGGCGCCCCGCTCACGCGGCGCCTGGACGATCTCTATCGCTTCGAGCGGTCCGGGATGCGACTGGGCCTGGAGGGGATCGAGCGCCTGATGGCCATGGGCGGCCGCCCCGACCTCGCCTTTCCCTCGGTCCTGATCGGGGGAACCAATGGCAAGGGGTCCACCGCGGCGCACCTGGCCTCGATTTTCCGCGCCGCCGGGCTCAAGACGGGCCTCTACACCTCGCCGCACCTGATCCGCTTCAACGAGCGGATCCGCGTGGACGGCGCCGAGATCGGAGACGCCGAGCTGGAAGAGCTGCTCGAGCGCTGGTGGCCGCGGTTCGAGGAGGAGCGGCCGTCGTTCTTCGAGGCCGCGACCGCGCTGGCCTTTGACCACTTCGCCGCCGCCAAGCTGGACATGGCCGTGGTCGAGGTTGGGCTGGGCGGCCGCCTGGACGCGACCAACGTGCTCGTCCCGCGCGCGTCCGTCATCACCACCATTTCCAGCGATCACACCGAAATCCTGGGCAAGACCTTGCGTAGGATCGCCGCCGAGAAGGCCGGCATCGTGAAGCCGGGGGGAACGCTGGTCCTGGGCGTGCGCTCTCCCGATCCTCGCGCCGAGATCATGGAGAGGGCGCGGGAGGTCGGAGCGCGCGTCCTCCTCCTGGGACGGGACGCACGCTATACGCCGAAGAGCGTGACGCTCGCGGGAACGGCGTTCCGGCTTTCGACCGCGCAATTCACGGGGAACGTGACGACGCCGCTCCTGGGCGCGCACCAGGCGCGGAATGCGGCCCTCGCCGCGCTCGCGGCCGAGACGGCCCTCGAGCCGCGCCCGCGCGGCGAGGTGGCGCGCGCCATCGCCCTTGGGATCGCCGCGACCCGGTGGCCCGCCCGCGCCGAGGTGATCGGCGGCGACCCGCCGGTGCTCCTGGACGTGGCCCACAATGTCGAAGGCGCCCGGGCGCTGGCCAAGACGGTGGAGGCGCTCTTTCCGCGCAGGAAGGTGGCGCTGGTGATCGCCCTCTCCCAGGACAAGTCGCACGCGGCGATCCTGAGCGCGCTGGCTCCCGTGACCAGCCGGTTCACGCTGACCGAATTCGGAGGGGAGCGGGCCACTCCCGCCGCGGAGCTCGCGCGGGCGGCGCCCGCCCGGCATTTGGCGAGCGAGGCGGTGCCGTCGGCGGCCGAGGCGGTGCGCGGCGCCGTCCTCTGGGCGCGGCGGGAAGGGGGAGTCGTGGTGGTGACCGGCTCCTTCTACCTCATGCCGGAGGCGCTCGCCGCCCTCGGGGGCGAGGTGCCCCGTGCGATCTAGGGCGCGCCCGGCGGCGCCCCCGGCGGCCCCTCTCGCCGCGCTGGTTCTGCTCCTTCTCCCCGCCGCCGCATCCGCCCAGGCGGACGTCGAGTCCTACCGGCTACGGGCCGACCGGCTGGAGGGATCCTTGAACGGCGCGGAAAACGTCTACACCGCGATCCGCCCCATCCTGACCCACGGCACGACCACGGTGACCGGCGATTCCGCGCTGGTCTATCGGACCCGCGAGTTCGTGTTCTTTCGCGGCAACGTGAAGATCGTGGACAGCACCACCACCATGTGGGGGGATGAAGCCTCCTACGATCGGAAAGACCGCCGCGCCACCCTCCGCGGCAACGTGCGGATCGAGGAGGGGGGGAGCAGGATCACGGGGCGCGAGGCCACCTTCTACCGCGACAAGAACCTCTCCGTGATCATCGGCTCGCCGCGCATGGTGGACTCGACGCGCACCTTGACGGCGGACCGGATCGAGTACGACCGGAACAACGACGTGGTCCTGGCGCTGGGCCACGTGGACGCGTCGGACCAGGCCGACAGCACCCGGGTCCTGGCGGGCCGTGTCCGCTACGACCGGCGCTCCAACTACGCGTGGGCGGACATGTCGCCGCGCCTGGACCTGACGGAAGCGGGCGGGGTCGTGACCCATGTCTCCGGCGACTCGCTCGAGTTCGACCGTGAGAAGGACCAGGTCTTCGCGCGCGGCAACGTGCGCGTGGTGCGCGAGAAGCTCCAGGCGACCGCCGGACGCGCCGCTTTCTTCCGGCGCGAGAACCGGGCCATCCTGGTCGAGTCGCCGCGGGCGTGGGACCCCGAGGGCTCGGCGAGCGGGGACACGCTGGAGATCCGCCTCGCGCAGAATCGGGTCTCCTCCATGCAGGCCCGTCCCCACGCAAAGGTGGCTTACGAGGCCCATGCCGACTCGACCCGGGCCGAGCGCACCACCGCGACGGGCGACACGATCACGCTGTTTCTGGAGAACGACGCGGCGCGGCGCGCCCTGATCGTGGGGCACGCGAGCTCGTTCTACTGGCCCTCCAGCGCCGACAGCGCCCGGGGCGGACGGAACGAATCGACCGGGGACACCATCATTGTGGAGTTCGACAAGGGGAAGCCCGCCCATGCCACGGTTCTCGGGAGCGCCGTCGGCACCTATTACATGGCGGCGGAGGGGGACACGGCCGCCGCCGCGAAGCGGGAGCGGATCGTCTACCGCGGGCGCGAGATCGGCTACGACCTTCGCAAAAACTCCGTCGACGTCCGGGGCTCAGCCGATGTCGGCTACCGGGAAATGCGCTTGAGGGCCGACCGGGTGCACTTCGACGCCGACACCGAGAAGATGCGGGCGGAGGGAAGGCCGGTGCTGGAGGACGCCGGCGACCGGATCGTGGGCCAGACCATGACCTACGATCTCAGGATCCGGCGCGGAGCGGTCATGGCCGGGCGGACGAAGTACGAGCAGGGGTACGTGACCGGGGACCGCGTGCTGCGCGTCTCGGAGAACATTCTCGACGTCAAGAACGGCACCTACACGACCTGCGATCTTCCCGACCCGCATTATCACTTCGGCGCGGGCAAGATGAGGATTCTCCTCCACGACAAGGCCGTCGCGAAGCCGGTCGTGTTCTACATCAAGCACATCCCCGTGATGGCGATCCCGTTCTACGTGTTTCCGATCAATTCGGGCCGCCATTCGGGATTCCAGCTCCCCCAGTTCGAATTCGGATCGTCGTCGGCCGCCGGCAAGTTCGTGCGGAACGTCGGCTATTACTGGGCGATCAACGACCACCTGGACGCGACGGGCTGGGGCGACTACTACCAGGACGCCAGCTGGATCGCGCACGGCCAGATGCGCTACCACAAGCGCTACGCATACCAGGGGGACTTCAGCGGGTCCTTCCAGAACCTGTTCGGCACCCCGCAGACCGGGGGACACTCGACGCAGCGGTGGGACCTCTCGGGCCGGCACTATCAGACGCTGGGGCTGAACTCGCAGCTGACCGCGGACCTGAATCTCACCAACTCGCCCACCTACCTGAGCGATCCCTCGATCGGCCGGTCGGTCCTCTACCGGACGGAGCGGATCCTCTCGTCCAACGTCGGCTACTCGAAGAACTGGAGCGCCGCCCACCTCGACGCGGGATTCGTCCGGAATCACTACCTGAGTCCCGACCCGGGCGGGCTGCGCCTCTTGCAGCAGCTCCCGTCGGTCCGGTTCCGGCTGAGCGCCCGCCCGATCGGTCGCGCGGACCGCCCCGGCGTGCCCGGACGGCTCCGCGGACTCGCCTCCGTGGTGTACAGCTACGACACGCAGCTCTTGAGCCAGCGGAACGTGACCGTCAACCGGTACGCTACGGTGGCCGACCAGCGGGACTCGATCACGGACGTGCGCACCGGCATGGTCCACAGTCTGACGATCACCGACAACCGGAGCATCCTGACCGCGATCCGGGTCAGCCCCACGTTCAGCGCCAGGGGCATTTACTATTCGCGCGACGACTCCGGCGCCCGGAATCGCTTCGGCGGCAACTGGAATGCCGGGATCGGCGCGAACACCCAGATCTTCGGCACCATGACCCATTCGATCGGCCCGCTCCGGGCCCTGCGCCACGTCATCACTCCCTCGGTGTCGTTTTCCTACCAGCCGCGGATCCGGAATCTCACGTTCGTCGACACCACGGGATTCGCCCGCTCCCGCTTCGCCGGGATCCCGAGCATCTCGCTCACGTCCGCCGAGTATCGGTTCCTGAGCTTTGGACTCCGGAACGACATCCACGTGAAGTGGGGCAGCCGCGAGCATCCGAAGACCATCAACAACCTGATCTCGTTCGGGAGCGGGGGGTCCTACGATCTGCTCGCGAAGCGGCAGGGAAAGCGTCCTCTCTCCGACATTTCCAGCTCGCTCACGCTCCGGCCCCTGGACCGGAGCGAATTCGACTTCGGCTTCGTGCACGACCCGTACACGGGGACCTTGAAGACGCTCACGGCGTCCACCGGGCTCGCGCTCACGGGCGTTTCCAAGGCGGCGTCCGATTCCACGCTCCAGATGTCGGACGAGCCCGGGGAGGCGGCGGTGCGGGAGGGGAATTATCTGAGGCCGGAGGGGCTCACCTCCACCAGCCTCCCCTGGCAGGTGGGGCTGTCGATCGGCTATCGGGGCAACCGCGACGTGTTTCCCGGCAGCGCGACCTTCGGCCGGTGGTCCTCGCAGGCGACGATGAACGGGACCCTTGGGCTGAATCTCTCGCGCGGATGGCGCTTCGACTACAAAGCCCAGTACGAGATGCACACACGCACCCTGGTCTCGCAGTACTTCACCGTGAAGCGCGAGCTCCACTGCTGGGAGGCGCAATTCACGCGAAGTATTTCCGGCGACATCAAGGAGTACTACTTCAAGATCAACGTGAAGCTTCTGCCGGAGGTCTACTACGAGCAAGGGAGTCGGGGACTCCGCGGCTTCGGCAGTGTGAACAATCTCTACTGACGAATTTGGCGCGTCCGTGGGCGAAATATATTTGACACCCCCTGGGGTGCGGCGTAACGTGGCGCCCACACCGCGAAAGGAGGTGAGGCAAGGTGAACAAGACGGAACTCGTCGCATACGTCGCCAAGAAGGCTTCGCTCTCCGCGCGCCAGGCGCGCGCAGTCGTGGACACCATCTTTTCCCCGGGCAAGGAGGGTCTGATCGCCTCCGCGCTCCTTTCGGGCAAGAAGGTCCAGATCACCGGATTCGGAACCTTCGAGACCCGGAAGCGGAAAGCACGCGAAGGTCGCAATCCTCAGACGGGCGAGCGCATCAAGATCGCCGCGTCCCGCTTCCCGGCGTTCCACGCCGGAAAGGCCCTTCGCGAACGGATCAAGAAGTAGCACCCCCCCGAACGACTTCGGATGTGCCCCGGGGCGGGAGAAGAACCTCCCGCCCCGAGGTGTCTCCGGGGCTCGATCCGGCCATTCCCCGCAGTCGATCCTCCGCCCCCGCCCCCGCCCTATTGGTTGAACCGCACGCCGGCTCCGGGGTATAGTTTTTTCGGTATCCGGCCGACCATTGACGCAAGGGGAGGTGATTCGCGCTGCTTCGCTACCGCTACCTGCTCTTCCTTATTGTCGGGCTTCTATTTGCGGCCTCGTCGCTCCAGGGCAAGGGCTCCCAGACGGACATCCTCATCCAGAGCACCAACGATGTCTTCAACGAGCTCGCGCCCTGTGGCTGACACGCTCACCCGCTAGGCGGCCTCGCCCGGAGGGCGAGCCAACTCAAGGTAGGCAGCCTCAAGTTCGCGAACCACTTCATCGTGGATTCCGGCGATTTCTTCGGCGTCACGGGGGAGCAGGACTCGCTGAAGTCGGCCTTCATGGTCCAGGCCATGGACCGTCTGGGCTACAGCGTCGCGACCATCGGCGAGCGGGAGCTCTCGTTCGGCCAGGCTTTCCTGATCGACACCTTCAAGAAGACCAAGATCGACCTGGTCTCGGCCAACGTCGTCTTCGCCGATACGAAGAAGCCTCTGGTGCGGCCGTACGTCATTCGGAGGGTGGGCACGGTGAGGGTGGCGTTCACGGGGTTCCTGGGCAAGGAAATGCCGCTGAAGCGCCACGCGGGCGACAAGGAATTGACGGTTCTGGAAGCCGCCGACGTCGCCAAGACCCTGATCCCCGAGCTCCGGAAGAAGGCCGACGTCGTGGTCGTCCTGTCGCACCTGGGCCTGACCGACAGCCAGAAGCTGACCATCGAGGTCCCGGGAATCGACGTCATGGTGTTCGGACATCTGGTCGGCCTCTCGAAGGAAGTGGTGCAGACCCAGGGCGTGATCAACGTCCGGGGCGGGGAGCGCGGCCAGTACATCCCCTCCATCCACCTCGTGGTGGAGGACGGCAAGATCGCGTCCTATGACGGGGACGTGGTGACGCTGGATGACAAGATCCCGGCGGACGATTCCATGAACCACCTGGTGGACAACTTCCAGGACGAGCTGAACACCCGCTTCCAGAAGCAGAGTGAGCAGGCGGCCAACCAGGAGGCGCGGCAGACCCAGGTCGCGCTCTCCGCCGACCATTACATGGGCGAGAAGAACTGCCGCCGCTGCCACGAGGCCGAATATCAGATGTACACCAGCCAGAAGCACGCGCATGCCTTCGCGACCCTCACGAAGAACCAGCGCGATTCCACGCCCGAGTGCCTTCCCTGCCACGTCGTGGGCATGGGACAGGCGGGCGGCTTCGTCTCCAAGGAGAGCACGCCCGATCTCGTCAACGTGCAGTGCGAGAACTGCCACGGGATGGGGACGATGCACGGAAGCGGCCACGTGGTCGGTCCGGAAGTCTGCATCACATGCCACACGGCGTCGCAGGACCCGACCTTCAATTTCGACGAGAAGCTCCCGAAGATCGTCCACTGGCAGTAGGCACCCCATGAGCCACCGTCCGCTTCACCTCATCGCCATCACTCTGGCCGCGCTCGCGGCCGTCCAACCCGCGGCGCGCCCGGCGCGCGCGCAGACCTTGAAGCTGGGCTCGCTCCGCGTCTTCCACTCCGACGTGGTGGGCCCCTGGGTCAGCTACCGCGTGCGCACCCAGAGCGGCCGCACGCCCGTGCGCGAGTTCACCCAGCGCGTGGCGATCGTGGCCCGGGAGAAAGTGGGGAACGGCGAGGGCTACTGGGTGGAGCTCAAGACCACGGACCGGTCGGGAGCCCGGATCGAGCGCGGACTTTTCGCGTCGGGACGTTCCGCCGCCGCGCCGAGCGGCGACGAGGAAGGCGACTCCGCCGCCGGGACCCAGGATCCGGACCTGGATGCGACGCACGGCGACGCGGAGGCACCGGACTCCGAGGCCGTGGAGGACGGGGGCCGCCCGCTTCGGCTGGTGCGGTACCAGATGCTCGCTCCGGGCGGGAAGCTCTACGAATACCCCGTGTCCTCGGCGTACTCCCTGCGGGCCGGCGGGGGCGTCTCCACGTACGAGCTGTTCGAATTCGACCCGACGGTGAAGCCGGTGCGGAGCTTCCTGGGTCCCGACACCCTCCGCATGGGACGCCGCGTTGTTCCGGCGGTGCTCGAGTGGAACTCGCGTACGGGCACGGACGACTGGCCTGTCATGGAGGACAGCACCTTCGCCTACAGGCTGGTGCTGACGCAGACGCTCTGGCGAAATCCGGCGGTCCCCGTCACCGGCTTTGCCCGCTCCCTCTTTCGCGTGACCACGAAGCGGGTCCCCGCGATGACCGACTCGGCGGCGAGGACCACCCACGCTCCCTTCGCGGCGGCCGCCTTCGCCTCCTCGGATACCACGCTCGGCCAGACCACGATGCAGCCGGGCGACGGGCACCTCCTCTCCTGGACGGAGCTGATCTTGACCGACCTGGGGGCCGACGCGGTGGCCGAGGTGACCCAGGCGCCCGAGCCCGCCCCGGCAGCCGAACAGGGCACGCCTCCCGCGCTGATCCGTTAAGCCCTTCAGAACGCCCCTTCTTGCGCCGATGACTCCGGCGAATCGCCCTCGACAGACGTCGCGGGCGGAAACGAGCCGGAGGAGGGCACGATGCAGGGTGGACGGAAGCCGCTGGGACAGAGCCTGGTCGAGCTGGGAAACCTCTCCGCCGAGGGCCTTTCCCGCGCCCTGGAAGAGCAGCGCCGAACCGGTACCGCCCTCCGCGAGGTCCTCCTCCGGCTGAACCTGGCGCCCGAGTCCGCCATCCTCGAGTACTACGAAGAGCAGCTGGGGATTCCCCGCATGGATCTGAGCACCTACGTGCTCGAGCCCGAGATCGTGCATCTCCTCCCCGACCGCGTGGCGCGGCAGTACACCGTTCTCCCGCTGTTCAAGATCGGCTCCACCCTGACCATCGCGATGGCCGACCCGCTGGACGTGGTCGCCCTCGACGAGGTGAAGAAATCCACCGGGCTGGAAGTGGACGTGGTCGTCTCGTCCGAGTCGCAGATCAAGGAGGCGATCGACCGCCTGAATCCGGTGGGCGCGGGTCTCGACCAGCTGGCGCGGGAGCAGGCGCTGCGGCAGGTGGCGGCCGAAGTCGTGGCGCGCCCCGAGGAGGACGGGCCGATCATTCGGTTCGTCAACGCCGTCGTGCAGCAGGCGGTGCGCGAGGGAGCCTCGGACCTGCACCTGGAGCCCGAGGAGTCCTCGTTCCGCATCCGCCTCCGCGTGGACGGCATCCTGCGCGAGGTCTCCATCCAGGCGAAGGCGCTCTTCGCGCCGGTGGTGTCGCGCGTGAAGATCATGGCCGCGCTCGACATCGCCGAGCGCCGCCTGCCGCAGGACGGCCGCATCCGGATGAGCGTCATGGGACGCGACCTGGACCTGCGCGTCTCCACGTTCCCCACGATCCACGGAGAGAACGTGGTGCTGCGGCTCCAGGATCGCTCGGCGGCGATGATCGACCTCAAGGAGCTGGGACTGGCGCCGCAGCCCCTGTCGGTCCTGGAGCGGATGATCCGGAAGCCGAACGGCATCGTGCTGGTCACGGGTCCCACCGGGAGCGGCAAGACGACGACGCTCTATGCCTGCATCCATCGGATCAACAGCGTGGAGCGGAACATCGTCACGCTGGAGGACCCGGTGGAGTTCTACCTGAGCACGATCCGCCAGACGCAGGTGGATCCCGATGCGGGGCTGACCTTCGCGCGCGGATTGCGCGCGCTGTTGCGCCAGGACCCGGACATCGTCATGGTGGGCGAGATCCGGGACCCCGAGACCGCGGAGATCTCGGTCCGATCGGCCCTGACCGGCCACCTGGTCCTCTCGACGCTCCACACCAACGACGCCGCCGGCGCCCTCCCGCGCCTCATCGACATGCAGATCGAGCCGTTCCTGCTCTCCTCCGCGATGCTCGGAGTGGTGGCCCAGCGCCTCGTCCGGCGCGTTTGCGAGAAGTGCAAGAAGCCGATCACGCCCCCCGCTGAACTGGTGGACGCGCTCTCCGTGGACCTGTCGCAAGGCACGTTCCAGCATGGGGTCGGCTGCCGCGCGTGCTCCGGAACCGGATACCGCGGCCGGGTCGGGATCTTCGAGGTGCTCGACGTGGACGAGGAGATGCAGGCGCTGATCACGCAGCGCGCC
>Ga0099792_10000086_pt1 | contig 35516 bp, 32 predicted proteins | sample Rivendell_Oct201_8_FD_83780 | JGI IMG/M metagenome (GOLD analysis project Ga0099792, IMG submission 83780) | Vadose zone soil microbial communities from the Eel River Critical Zone Observatory, Northern California, USA -... | ecosystem: Environmental > Terrestrial > Soil > Vadose zone >...
AAATCGCAATGTGCCTTGCCCTCATCACAATGACGTGACCTTTCAATTGCTGCGGTGCGACATCTTGCGATAACGTCGACCGCCTGACTAATCTCGGTTCAACCGGGGGACAACGGAGGGCGCAATGCGACTGGTTCGATCGCGATTATCTGCTGTTTTCTTGCCGTTCATAGTTCTTGTGTCAGCTTCAGACTTCGGAGCTGCACAGCCAGTGCCGACGGTTACCGTCACCCAGCCAATTGCCAAGCGAGTGACCAATTGGGAGGAATATTCTGGGAGGTTCGTCGCGGTCGAAACGGTGGAGATACGCGCGCGGGTCTCTGGGTTCATCGACAAGGTGCATTTTCGCGATGGCCAGATCATCAAAGCGGGAGACCCCCTTTTTACGATTGATCCACGACCATTTGAGATAGCCGTGGAGAGCGCTCGGGCCGAGCTGGCGCGGGCAAATGCCCAGGTCGAACTGGCCGAGAATGAGATCGAGCGCGCCACTCCGCTCGCGCGCACCGGGACGATGACGCAGCGGGATTACGATCAGCGCCGCGCCAATCAATCCGTCGCCCGTGCGCAGTTCCAGGCAGCTCAGGCGAGCCAGCGGTTGGCGCTGCTGAACCTTGAATGGACTGAGGTGCGAACGCCAATTGCGGGGCGTATTTCCGACAAGAGAGTTGACGTGGGCAACCTTGTGACCGGCGGCCAGACCGGGGCCACGCTCTTGACCACGATTGTGTCCCTCGATCCAATCCATTTTACATTCGACGTCTCCGAGTCGGATTACCTGCGATATTCGCGTCTTTTCGCATCGGGCGCGCGACCCTCGTCGCGTGAGACGGCCAATCCCGTGCAGGTCAAACTCGCCGATGAACGCGAGTGGACGCGAACCGGCACGATGAATTTCGTCGACAATCAATTGAACCCGCGATCAGGAACGTTGCGCGGGCGTGCCGTCGTTCAAAATCCGGATGGATTTTTGACGCCTGGAATATTCGCGCGCCTCCGTCTTTTCGGCGGAGAACTCGATGCGTTGCTCATTCCCGACAGCGCGGTCATTTCAGACCAGACGCGCAAGATCGTATTCGTGATCGGGTCGGACGGTGTTGTGCAAGCAAGGCCGGTTGAACTCGGAGCGATAATCGACGGCTTGCGGGTCGTCCAGGCGGGCCTAACCCGCGATGATCTGATTGCTGTTGACGGCCTCGCAAACCCCGCTGTGCGCCCCGGAGCCAAAGTTTCCCCGCAAGTCAGCGAAGTAAAGTCGGTGACCAAATAGCCCCAATCCCACCTGCATCGACGGGATGTCATGATCAGATTTTCGCATTTCTTTATCGACCGGCCGATCTTCGCGACGGTCTTATCGCTCATCATCATGATATCCGGGCTGATTGCACAGCGCACGCTGCCAATCGCCGAATATCCGGATATTGCCCCGCCAACCGTCAATATCACGGCGACTTATCCTGGCGCCGCCGCCAGGGTTATCGCCGAAACTGTCGCGACGCCGATCGAGCAGGAAGTGAACGGCGTCGACAATATGCTCTACATCAATTCCCAATCGACCGGCGATGGCCGGCTTTCTGTCAATGTCGTTTTCAAACCTGGCACCAACATCGATCAAGCCCAGGTCCTGGTTCAGAACAGGGTAGCGGTCGCCGAGCCACGTCTGCCGGAAGACGTCCGCCGCCTTGGCATCGCGGTCCGCAAGGCCTCTCCTGACCTGATGATGGTCGTGCATATGACGTCGCCGGACGGCAGCCGCGATCAGCAATACGTCTCCAACTATGCGACCCTTTATGTGAAGGATGTGCTCGGCCGGATCGACGGCGTTGGCAACGTGAACATTTTCGGCGCGCGTGACTATTCGATGCGCGTCTGGCTCGACCCCGCCACGGTCGCTGCCAGAGACCTGACGGCTGGCGAAGTGGTAAATGCCATTCGGGCGGCCAATCTCCAGGTTGCGGCCGGCGCAGTGAATCAGGCGCCGGCGACCTCTCCCGGCGCATTTACTTTTTCGGTACAGACTCTCGGCCGGCTTTCGGCACCGGAAGAATTCGGCAACATTGTCATCAAGGCGGACCCGGACGGATCAGTCACGCGCGTTCGCGACATCGCGCGTGTGGAGATCGGGTCGCAGGATTACACCGTCAACGCCTATCTCAATAACAAGATCGCGACCGCGCTCGTGATCTTCCAGCGCCCGGGGTCGAATGCGCTCGCGACCGCGGCCGCCGTGAAGTCGGAAATGGAACGGCTAGCCAGGGACTTTCCGCCCGGTGTCGGTTATTCCGTGGTGTACAATCCGACGGAGTTCATTCAGGCCTCGGTCGATGCGGTCGTCCACACCCTAGGGGAGGCCATCCTCCTCGTGGTGCTCGTCGTCATTCTTTTTCTTCAGACCTGGCGCGCCGCGATCATTCCCATCGTCGCCATCCCGGTCTCGCTGGTCGGGGCGTTTCTCGTAATGTCTGCGACCGGAGTTTCGTTCAATACTCTATCGCTTTTTGGTCTCGTTCTTGCGATCGGTATTGTCGTTGATGATGCGATTGTCGTCGTCGAAAATGTCGAACGCTACATTGCGCAGGGTTACTCGCCGAAAGAAGCAGCCCACAAGACCATGGACGAGGTCGGCGGCGCGCTCATTGCGATCTCACTTGTGCTGATGGCCGTTTTCCTGCCGACAGCGTTCATCGCGGGACTGCAAGGATCGTTCTACAAACAGTTTGCCCTAACGATCGCCGGATCGACGGCAATCTCCGCGTTCGTGTCGCTCACGCTGTCGCCTGCCTTGGCGGCGCTACTGCTGAAATCTCATCACGACGAGCCGGCTGACAGTTCGGGAATATTCTACAAGCTCGGTGCGCCGCTGCGATGGTTTTTCGGCGGTTTCAACCGGGCCTTCAAAAGCCTCTCCGATCGTTACGGCGGCATGACGGCGCGCGCTGTTCGCTTGAGCGCGATCCTCCTCCTGGCATATGCGGGGCTGGTCGGCCTGACCTACCAAAGGTTGGCGTCGACGCCGACCGGGCTCGTCCCACAGCTTGATCGTGGCTATTTCATCGCCGCGTTCCAACTGCCACCAGGTTCGACGCTTGAGCGGACCGACGCCGTGGTAAAACACGCGACCGATACGATGTTGTCGCGGCCCGGCGTGAAGGACTCTGTTGCCTTTGTTGGTTTTGACGGTGCAACCTTCACCAATGCGCCCAACACGGGCGTGATCTTCGTTACTCTCAAGCCCTTCGAAGAACGGATCACAGCCGGATTGACGAAGGATGGCATTTTGCAGGATCTGCGCCAGCAAATGTTTGCGTTGCGGGATGCATTCGTGCTGGTGCTCGAACCGCCTTCAGTGCCGGGTATCGGAACCGGAGGTGGCCTCAAGGGCTATGTTCAAGATCGCAGCGGACGTGGATTGGTGGCGCTCGAGAGTGCGACCTGGGCGGTGGCGGGTGCCGCCGGACAAACGCCCGGGATAGCTCAAGCCTTCACGCTCTTCAACACGCGGACACCGGAAATTTTTGCCGATATCGATCGTACAAAGGCGGAAATGCTCGGTGTGCCGATCAGCCGCGTGTTCGAGGCGCTCTCCGTTTATAACGGGTCGGCGTTCGTCAACGACTTTAACATTCTGGGCCGCACATACCGCGTCACCGCACAGGCCGACAATCCATACCGCCTGACGCTGCGCGATGTTTCCAATCTCAAGACCCGCAATGTCACCGGAGACATGGTGCCCATCGGATCCGTGGCGACGTTCCAGGATACGACTGGAGCCTATCGGGTCGCGCGTTACAATTTGTACCCGGCAGCCGAAGTGCAACTCGGCCTGGTCCGGGGGTTTTCCTCGGGTCAAGGGATTGCGGCGCTCGAGGATATTGCGGCGACTCGATTGCCGTCCGGCTTTGGTTTCGAATGGACCGAAATCGCGCTGCAGGAGAAGCTGGCCGGCAGTACTGCGATCGCGGCATTCGGCCTCGCTGTCGTATTCGTGTTCCTCCTTCTTGCTGCTTTGTACGAAAGCTGGCTGCTGCCGCTTTCGGTCGTGCTCATTGTGCCGATGTGCGTGCTCGCGGCGATGATCGGCATCAACCTGCGGGGCCTTGACCGCAACGCGCTTGTCGAAATCGGCCTGGTCGTGCTCGTCGGCCTCGCCGCAAAAAACGCCATTCTCATTGTTGAGTTTGCCAAGCAGGCGGAGGAGCAAGGCAAGAATCGCTTTGAGGCAGCAGTCGAGGGGGCACGCACGCGATTGCGCCCCATTCTCATGACCTCGCTCGCATTCATCCTCGGTGTCGTGCCGCTCGTCATCGCGTCGGGCGCGGGAGCGGAAATGCGTCAGTCTCTCGGCACGGCCGTGTTTGCCGGCATGCTTGGCGTGACATTCTTCGGCTTGATTTTTACGCCGATGTTCTACGTTGTCTGTCGCGGTATTGCGTCCATGGAGCCCATGATTTGGCCACGGCGGAAGGCGAAAACTGAAGCTGCGGCGGTTCCAAATTCCGACACGGCGAGTGCTTCGTCACCCTCGGCCCTCGCCAATTCACCGACCTCAGCCGCTGAGTAAAGAGCAATCAGGGGCGCAAATCCGGCCGCGCAGGTGGGGGATCGCAATGGACGACATCTTAATACTTGCCATTGTGCCTCTTCTTGCCGTGATCGCACTTATCGATGCAGGGACCAATTATTCGGTGTGGGTTTCCGATAGATACAGATTGGGAAATCGGCTGTGGGTTCACATGGCCATCTTGTTGGCGGCCTTGTGCGCCTGTTTGATCTGGATCCACAATATTTTTCCGTTTGGATCTTCACACCATGCGATCGATATCGATCTTAGGATGTTCCTCGCATTACTGCATGATGTACAATGTTTGGATACGGCTCTCATTCTGCTGTCCCTTCCGTCGTGGGTGTATTTGTCAATCAAATATCGACGCAATGTCATGTTGAGTTTCCCAGCGGTTCTCTTGGGGAACATGGGGACAATTTTCTGGTTGACGCGCCATATCAAGATTGCCCAATTGACGGAGCCGAAGCGGCGGAAACTCGTTGCAGTCGTGATGTCGCATCGTCGTCTGCCTGCGCTCGTGCCGTTTGACGAATCAAAGGCAAGAGCGCCGTCGTTCGGCGGCGAGCGCTTTCGCGAGAAGAAGTGTCGTGATTGGCTTGGCTACTATAATTGGCTACGCAACGACTCTGGTGAATATATCGGGTCGCGCCTGCATTTGGACGATCCTGCGGATATCGACCTCACGCATTTGAAAACCGTGACAGGAGTAGATTTGGATTTGCCGGCGGTTGGGACGCGACGAGACATTACGATCTTCTTCGGCGACCAGCAGTGTTTTCGCGAATCGATTTCCGGTCACAAAGGTTTCACGGGTAATCGCCTTTTTATCGGCAACAAAGGATCGGTCGCATTGACATTCCATCCACCGAACGATGCTTGGTGGTCGGAGACGCTGAAACGCATTGGAGTGGCGTCGCAAAGCCGTGGCCTCCATGTGGTGCGATGGGCACAAACCTGGATGGAGGCCGCTCGTCCGGGATACGAGCGCATTCGTTAGTTATGCATCGCCTGAAAGAACCAGCGGGATTGCACCCTGGCGCATTATGGATGCGCCAGGGCGTATATTTCGGGCTAGGGCGTCAGGCCGTTCTTGACTTCCGGCTTCAGCAGCAGCTTCTGCACCCGCCAGTTGGAGGATTCCGCCACGTAGAGTTCCGTGGCCGACGGACAGGCGAGCTGGTGGCCGCCTGAGAATTCCTTGAGGTTGCGGCCGGACTTGCCGATCACGCCCAGGACCTTGCCTTCGAGCGTCACTTTGAAGATACGCCCGGGATAAGTGGATTCGCCGACGAACATGACCTGGTTCTGGCCGGGGGTGATGCAGATCGAGTTCGGGGCGCCGATGGCTTGTGCGAGGCGGTCGCCGGTTGGCGTATTGCCGTTTGTGGAACGCGTCGTCGGATCAGGCGGCACGTCGATCGTAAACATGCTTTTGAAGTTGCCTTCGGTGTCGAACACCTGGATGCGCCGGTTGGCGCGGTCGCCCACATAGATGTTGTCGTTGTTGTCTACCGCGATGCTATGCGGCGTGCGGAACTGGCCGGGGTCCGTACCACGTGATCCCCACGACTTCACCCAGTTGCCGCGCGCATCGATCTTGGCAACGCGCGAGTTGATATAGCCGTCGCTGATATAGGTATTGCCTTTGGAGTCCCAGGCGACGTCGGTCGGCTGGCGGAACAGACCATCGACATGCGGCAGCGGCGGGTTGGGGTGGCCCCAGGCCGCGGCGTGTTCGTCGGCCGACTCCTTGCGGCGACCGAACACCCATTCGATGCGGCCGGCGGGATTGAAGCGCACGATCATGTCCGAGCCCTTGTCGACCGCCCAGATGTTGTCGTTCTTGTCGATGCGCACGGTGTGGGCGAAGGACCAGGCATAAAGGCCCTTGCCGATTTCTTCGATAAACCGGCCATTGCGCGCGAACTTCAACAGTTGCGCGGCCGCCGGTGCATAGGCCGGGCCATTGGCGCTGTTGGAGCGCGTGAAGACAAAGACTTCTCCCTTGGAGTTCACGGCGACGCCGGGCACTTCGCCGAGATTCATGCCTCTGGGTAGATTGGGAAAATTCGGAACGGAATCGAATTGGATTTCCGGTACGGTTTGCTGTGCCAGGGCCGGCACAGAAGCAAGTACGAGACAGGCGAGCAAGACGCGTTTCATCAAAACCTCCCTGGATGTTGTTGAGTTACGGCGCGTTGGTGACAGAGACTTGAGACCGGTAATTGCGACAACTACGTGAGGATGCCGGCCAATTGTTTTGCGAAGACTAGCATTGCAAGCGCCAGCACAGCCAGCACCAACATGGGCGGCCAGGCCCGACGCACGACCTGGCCGACGGTCGGCCCGCCGACCACATAGCAGGACAGCACCGCCGCAATGGCGGTCGGCGGCACGAATTCGGCAAGCGATGCAAGGCCTGAGAGCGCCGCGACATTGATGATCATGTCCTGGCCGATGAACGAGAAGGCGGCCGGCACTCCTACCACATCGGAGACGGATATCGAGGTGAGTGCGCCGCCAAGAAGCGGCATGCCGAGGAGCAGGCCCGCGTAGTTCCAGGGTGCGACCAGCGACATGGTGTTGATGACGAGCCAGCCGCGCACGCCGGTGAGCGTCATGATCTGCACCAGCACACCGACGGTCACGAGCACGGCGGCGAGCAGCAGAGGCACGCCGGAGAATGTCGCCATCATGGCCTTGCCGAGTTTTTCACGCGACATCATCGGCAGCGCCACGAGGCCGCCGATGACCAGGATCAAAGGGCTTGCGGGGTCGATGATGAGGGTCGGAAAGGCGCGCACCGACACCCAGATCGCGACAATCACAATCAGGGGCGCGAGTCCGCGCAGGCAGGCGGCTGCGCTACCTTCGTTTACATTTGTTGCCGGCAGCGCGGGCTGTTTCGTGGAGCCGGCGCCCGAAGGGCCATTGCCCGAAGGGCCACAGCCCCATGTGAACCAGACAAGTGCCGCAGCCGCGAGCGGAAGCGAGAGCGCAAGCAGCGCCTTGCTGACATTGGTCCACGGCATGTTGACGCCGTCCGCGATCAGCATGGCGGGCACGTTCATCGGCGGCGCGATCATGCCCGCGGTCGCCATCACGGCGATGAAGGCCGCGATGGTGGGATCGTCATAGCCGATGCGCCGCAGCGCCGGCACGACAAACACGCCGGCGGAAAGAACGGCGACGCCTGACAAGCCCACGAACATGCCGACCACGAACAGCGTTGCGCCGATCGACGTGAGAACAGGCAGGGTGCGTGCCCGGCACATGTGCACGATGCCGGCTGCGGCCGCATCCGCTGCGCCGCTCTCACGTACCATGTGACCGAAAAAGGCGCCCGCAAACAGCGCCAGGACGAGATTGATGAAGCCGAATCCGCCTTCAACAAGATGACGAAACGGAATGCCAAAGTCACCCAAGAGTGCGGTGGCCACTGCCGTCACCAGAAAGGCGAGGGGCAGGGGCGCGCGCAGCACCAGATGTGAGGCCAGAAAGATTGCGATTGCGAGCCCAAAGAGTATTCCCGGGTGCAGCCCGAATTCCATTACGTTCCCCCTATTTGGTCCCGTAGATAGCAGGATTATTGCCTGGGGTCGGTAGAGGATTTGGATCGAACGGCAGACCCATTTCCAGCGCGAGGCGTTTCATGTTGAGCACCTGCAACATGGGCCGACCTTGTTCCAGCAGGCGCAACGCCAGGCCGGGTGTGCCGGATGTGCAGGGCAGTGCACGTCTGGTGAGGCCGGGTTGGGTCTCGTAGGATTCCCGGCAAGACCCAAGTCCCAGCAGGGCGCCTCCGACGTTGATCATGAGCCCTGGCGCCACCGGTGCAGGCCCGTCGCGTGACGCGTCAGCAATCTGTTCGAGAAACGAATCGACCAATGCGGAGAAAGGCCGCACGTCGATGAGCGGCACGCCGTCGCGCGCTGCCGAAGCGCGCAGCGCCGCAACGCCATCGGGGTCCATGTTGGACCCGACCGATCCGCCGCCGCCGAGCACGGCGGCCAAGGTTTTTGTGCGGATCACGCCGCGCGCACGCAGCACGGTGGCCATGTCGAGCCAATTGAAATCAGGGTCGTTGGCACCCCACATCGACGCGCCGAGCGACGCCACAATGATGGGGCGCAGTCCCAGTGCTTCGACCGCCGCTATAGCCGCCACATTGGCGCCCGGGAATGAACCGGACACAATGATCACGACCGGTGTGCCGCGCGGCAGATCAAGCGATGCGATGAGCCGCACGAGTGCGGCGGCGAAGTCCGGGTTGGTGGTGGTGCGTTTGGATGCGATGTCGCCGAGCGTCGTAGTGATATTGGTGAATTCCGAGCCGATCATACCGGTGCGGTTCGGATCAATCGATGGTGGCTGCAGGAGGCCGCGTGTTTCTTTCTCAACCACGAACACCCGGGTCGCTGACTGCATGGTGCGGGCGGCGGACAGCATTTGGGCATAGTGCGGATGCGTCGGACTATGCGTTGCCCATTCCGTGGCAAGCCAGGTCGCGATACTCAATACGGCGGCGGCGACCAGCCAGCCGAAGGGGACGCGCGCGCCGGCGCGTGGGCGGGATTGCCAGAGCGATGTCGGATTCATCGCGGCACCACGAAAATGAGCGCGATCCGCACCAATGGCGCCGCGATGGCAAGCATGACGAGTGTCGGCAGCACACCCTGGCGGTCGAACTGATGGGCAAGCAGGCCCGGCACGATGAAGCCGATGCCGGCCCATTCCACATAGGTCGGCACAAAAGTGACCGCCAAAGCCGGTGAGATCCATTGGGCGCCGAGGCTCAGCGTCATGCCGGCCAGAATGGCGATTGTGAATCGGCGCGAGCCATAGAGTATCAATTGCGTGCCGAGCGCGCGTAGCAGACCGTAGGCCGCAAAGGCGATGATCAGAAATCCGATGAGTGCACTTGGCCTGTCGAGGAGGAGGGCGACGTAGCCCGGCACAATGATGCCGCCCGGCGACAGTCCGACAAGTTCCGTGAGCAGGAGGCTTACCGCGACGCCGATGATCAATGCCGCGGTCAGCACGGCGTGCCTTGTCGGGCGACGGCCGCAATGAGCCTTGCACCAAATCCGTGGTAATTGCCGACGCCCCAGATGGTACCGCCTGAAGGCGTGGCGGCGGCAAGTTCGGTCATCGCGGCGTCGACCTTGCGGGCCCGCAAGGGGCGCAAGGTGTCGGATTGAAATCCGGCGCGCCGGGCAAGCCGCAATGCGAGCGGATCGCCGACAACGAATACCACCGGTATCGGATTTCTGGCGGCGAGGAATTCGAGAAAGCGTTTGGTGCGCAGGGGCCGGTCGGGGCGGGCATTGAGCAGAACCACCGGCACATCGGCGTCGCTGTGTTGCGGCCACAACAGTGCAAGTGACGAGACGTCGTTGCAGGCGAACGCGTTCGCAAAGCGCACGCACTTGCCACCGATGATGAGCTGGCGCTCAAAGAAATTCGCCGGGTCGCCGGTGTCGGCATCCATCGCTGGCCCGGCGATCTCCGCCGCAACGCCGTGGACCGCGCAGACGGCGAGCGCCAAGGCGCGGTCGGCGGCTTTGGGAGCGAGGCCCGCCGTGTCGACGACGTTGACCGCGGTGCCGCGCGTGTCGCTCCGGGCCTGCAGGTCTGGCGTCATTGCTTCAGCTGCGACCACGAGCTGGCCTTTTGCAGGCACGACCCAGCGCGCCGCATTGGCGGCGGCGTTTGCGTCATTCCCGATATCCTCGAAATGATCGGGGCGCACATTGGTAATCACCGCCGTTGTGGCCTGCACCAGATGCTTTTCGCTCGCCCAGATGAATTCCGGGCGGATTGCCATGCACTCGACCACGACCGTATCCACGCCGAGCCGTGATGCCTTGGCGAACAGCCGCGTTTGCTCGCGCACGGCCGCAGGTCCGCGACGCGCCCACGTCGTTTCGCTGCCATCAGGGAGGATCAGCCGGGGTTCCGATCCGGTTGTCTTGGCGAGAACTTTTCGTCCGCCAGCGCGCAGGCCGGCCGCGATCAGGCGTGTGGTGGTTGATTTGCCGCGCGTTCCCGCAACGTGGATGCGCACCGGAACAGCACGCAGGCGTGCGCGGTGGCGCAAAGCGCCAAGCCACATTGTCAGGAGGCAAGCGAGGAGAGTTACGGCCGCGATGGCGAACAGCGTGGCATGGGAGACGTGAGCGCCCCAGATTGGACCAGCCAGCAGAGCGCTCATGGATGTTCGAAGTGTCCTAACTTCCCACAAACATTTCCTGCAGCAGTCCGCGCAGATTGATGACGTTTTCGATGCTGGTCAGCGGTATCTTGCCTGCCTTGGCGATATTCGCGAACATTCCGTCGGCATCGCTGTCGTTGCGGATGATCAGATACTGCGCGCTTGGTGCGGTGAGTTCGATCAACTGATTGGAGAGCGCATCGCGGCGTTCATCGCCACCTACATGCAATACGACTACAGGCATTTTGCGGTTCTTGGCAGCGTCGAGAAGCTGGCCGGCGCGTGCGAGTTCGTCCTTGATGGTGATGCCGGCGTCGCCAAACCCTTTCAGGCTGGCGCCCACCACGAGGAACAAGGTTTTGACTTCGGCGAGCAGATCGGGCTCGGCGCGCGGGTCATATTTGAACGCAATCCCGGCCCGTCGAACCGCCAGCTGCACCTGAAAGGCGTCGAGGCTTTGGCCGAGCGAGGTCACGAGAACCGGCGCGTTCACCTTGGGCTTTTCCTGCGCGGCGAGGTTTTGGAAACCCGCCAGCGACACCACGATGGCAATTGCAAGAAACGCTGATTTGGCGACGGCGCGAGTGATGACCGCAGGATGAAATGCGGAAAGAGTCATGGTCTAAGGTCCTCCGCTAAGGTGTTGCAAATATGTGGCATTGAGGGACGACGGTGTCCAGGACTTACGCCGCCTTCGGAATCCCCAGTATCTCCCGGGCTTCCGCCGGGGTCGCGACGTGGTCCCCTAAAACCTCGATGATGTGCGCGGCCTTTTCGACCAGCGCGGCGTTGCTGGGCGCGAGCTTGCCCTTTTCGAGATAAAGGTTGTCTTCGAGCCCGACCCGCACATGGCCGCCCAGCAATACGGATTGGGCTACCATCGGAAACTGATGGAGCGAAATGCCGAACGCAAACCAGGGCGAGCCCGACGGCAGGAGGTTGCGCATATAGGTCATGGCTTCAGGCGACGCAGGCTGGCCCCAGGCGATGCCGAGGCAAATCTGGAACATGCCCGGTCCCTTGATGTGCCCTGTTTCGATCATGCGCTTGGCCAGCAGCAGGTGCCCGGTTTCAAACACTTCGAGTTCGGGCAATACGGCGGCGTCACGAATGGCAACAGCCATGGTCTCAAGATGTTCCGGCGTGTTGATGAATACGCGGCCGCCCATGTTCATGCTGCCCATGTCGAGCGAACAAATGTCCGGGCGAAGTTCGACCACGTGCCGGACCCGCACTTCGGGCAGGCTTAGCGTGGTAGTGGGGCCCGGCATGGCTGGATTATCGACATCCGGTGCAAATCGGGCCCCCGGGCCGGTGGTCAGGTTGATCAACACATCACTCCCGCTGCCGCGGATGCGCTCCACGACTTCGCGGTAGTGCGCGCCGTCCATGCTTGGGCGCGTGGTTTGCGGGTCGCGCACGTGAATGTGGACAATTGCTGCGCCGGCCTTGGCGGCGTCGATGCAGGATTGGGCGATCTGGGCGGGCGAAACGGGCACGGCCGGGTTACGCTTGGGAGAGTCGGCGGAACCCGTGACCGCACAGGAAATCATGATCTTGCGTTGCATAAGACGCGGTTTCCTCATTGCTCGAATGACGCCCGCTCCAAAAGTCTGGCGCCAAGGGGGACCTTTGCTTTGCCCCGGCGCGTTGCCAAAAGGAGGATGCCGACGCCGGCGGGGCAAATTCCAGCCCACCATCTGAAATTTGGTCTCACAGGTCAAACCCAAGGCTGTCTTGCCACCCATGGTGCACTGCGCTAAGCCACGACGCCCCCGTCCTTGAAGCGACTCTACGATGTCGCGAGGACAAATTGAGGCCCACGGCACCGGCTGCCGGGGATGCGACGGGTTTCCGATTCTGGTCGGGAGTTCGTTGGAGGAGAACCGATGGACGAACTTTTGCTGAACTATCTGCCGTTGGTTGTTTTTATCGGGGTCGCCCTGGCGATCGTCCTGGCGCTGTTGGTGGCGCCCTTCCTGGTCGCCTACAGGCGCCCCGATTCCGAAAAGCTGTCGGCTTACGAGTGCGGGTTCAACGCTTTCGACGACGCCCGCATGCAGTTCGACGTCCGTTTCTATCTGGTCGCGATCCTTTTCATCATCTTCGACCTTGAGGTGAGCTTCCTGTTCCCTTGGGCGGTCGCCTTTGAGAGTCTTGGTTTCTTCGGGTTCTGCTCCATGATGCTATTTCTTGGCGTCCTGACGGTCGGCTTCGTATATGAGTGGCGTAAAGGAGCCCTGGAATGGGATTGACGCCGCAGTCTTCGCCCGGCATGGCGCCAGCCGCGACCGGCATTATCGATCCGAACACCGGCAAACCGGTAGGATCGAATGATCCTTTTTTCCTCGGCCTCAACGACGAACTTGCCGACAAGGGCTTTCTGGTCGCGGCGAGCGATGATCTCGTCACCTGGGCGCGTACCGGCTCGTTGATGTGGATGACATTCGGGCTTGCCTGTTGCGCCGTCGAAATGATGCAGATGTCGATGCCGCGCTACGACGCCGAGCGCTTTGGTTTTGCGCCGCGCGCGTCGCCCCGCCAGTCGGACGTGATGATCGTCGCCGGCACGCTTACCAATAAGATGGCGCCGGCTCTGCGCAAGGTCTACGACCAGATGCCGGAGCCGCGCTATGTTATTTCCATGGGGTCCTGCGCCAACGGCGGCGGCTACTACCATTATTCGTATTCGGTAGTGCGTGGCTGCGATCGAATCGTACCAGTCGATATCTATGTGCCGGGTTGTCCGCCAACCGCGGAGGCCCTGCTGTATGGCGTGCTGCTGCTGCAAAAGAAAATCCGGCGGGTCGGGACGATCGAGCGGTGAATGTTGGGTGGTTTTGGAATAAATAATGGACGGAAATCTGGAAGACTTTGCTGCGATGATCGCTGGTGCTTTGCCCGGCGGCGTCATCGCGCATCAGATTGCGCATGATGAGCTGACTGTGAACGTCAATGCCAACGACATCGTCAAAGTTGTTACGTTTCTGCGTGATGACGAACGCTGTCAGTTCTGGAGCTTCATCGACATTACCGCCGTCGATTGGCCTGGACGCGAGCAGCGGTTCGATGTGGTCTATCACTTCTTGTCGCCGAAACTGAACCGGCGCATCCGGGTCAAGATCGCGGTCGCCGAAAACGCCTCGGTTGCTTCCATTATCGGCGTGTTCCCAGGGGCCGACTGGTTCGAGCGCGAAACCTACGATCTCTATGGCATTGCGTTCACCGGTCATCCCGACATGCGCCGCCTTTTGACCGACTATGGTTTTGAAGGCCATCCGTTGCGCAAGGATTTTCCGCTCACCGGCTTTGTCGAAGTTCGTTATGACGACGAACAGAAGCGCGTCGTCTACGATACCGTGCGGCTGGCGCAGGAATTCCGCAACTTTGATTTTCTTTCGCCCTGGGAAGGCCCCGACTATCTCTTGCCCGGTGACGAGAAAGCGAAGTCCTGATGACGCAAGCCGCGCCCCGCAACTTCACGATCAACTTCGGGCCGCAGCATCCGGCGGCGCACGGCGTTTTGCGTCTCGTCCTGGAACTTGACGGCGAATTGGTCGAGCGCGTCGATCCCCATATCGGGCTTTTGCATCGCGGCACCGAGAAGCTGATCGAACACAAGACCTATCTGCAGGCGATCCCCTATTTCGATCGGCTCGATTATGTGGCGCCGATGAACCAGGAGCACGCCTTCTGCCTGGCAGCGGAAAAACTGTTGGGTCTCACGATTCCGCGCCGCGCGCAGCTCATACGCGTTCTCTATTGCGAAATCGGCCGGTTGTTGTCGCACATCCTCAACGTCACGACGCAAGCCATGGATGTCGGCGCGCTCACGCCGCCGCTGTGGGGATTCGAACAGCGCGAAAAGCTCATGGTGTTTTACGAGCGTGCCTCGGGCAGCCGTATGCATGCGGCGTATTTCCGCATTGGCGGCGTGCACCAGGACCTTCCGCAGCGGCTCGTCGACGATATCGGGGCGTTCTGCGATCCATTCCTCCAGGTCTGCGACGATCTCGAGGAGTTGCTGACTGAAAACCGCATCTTCAAACAACGCAATGTCGACATCGGCGTTGTCAGCCTCAAGGATGCCTGGGCGTGGGGATTCTCCGGCGTGATGGTGCGCGGATCGGGCGCGGCCTGGGACCTGCGCAAGTCGCAGCCCTACGAATGCTATTCGGAACTCGATTTCGATATTCCAATCGGCAAGAACGGCGACTGCTACGATCGCTACTGCATCCGCATGGAAGAGATGCGTCAATCGATTCGCATCATGAAACAATGCATCGATTTGCTCAATTCGGAGCAGGGGAAGGGGCCCGTCAGCGTTGCCGACAACAAGCTCGTGCCGCCCAAACGCAGTGAGATGAAACGCTCGATGGAAGCGCTCATCCACCATTTCAAGCTCTATACCGAGGGCTATCATGTGCCGGCCGGCGAGATTTATGCCGCGGTCGAGGCGCCCAAGGGGGAGTTCGGCGTTTATCTCATCGCTGATGGAACAAACAAACCCTACAAGTGCAAGATACGCGCGCCGGGATTTGCGCATTTGCAGGCGATGGACTTCCTTTGCAAGGGCCACATGCTGGCGGACGTTTCGGCGATCTTAGGCTCCCTCGATATCGTGTTCGGCGAGGTCGACCGATGAATGATCCTAGATCGGACGCGACGAACATTCAGTGGGATATCCGCGGCGAGGGCCGATCCTGGAGGGCAGGCGAGGCCATGGACCGCTACGTGTTAACACCCGAAAAGTTCGAAATGGTGGACGGGAAGCTCTTATGGTCGGATGAGGATCGAGAAATGCTTCTTGGGCTTCTGTTGGAAAATGTTGGCGCGGACCAAGCTGTCCGGCTTGGCGATCCCGAGGTGTGGCGCGCTGCAGTCGCGAAGCTCGAGGCTTAAATGCGGCCCTTCATGTGGAGACATAGCAATGAGGCACAGTATTTCAGATGGCGGCGATGGCAGCGTTATGAGTTCGTAGATGGAAAAGTCATCGCCTTGCCGGTGGCTTTGCTTGGACAATCTACGGAGATGCTGTCAGATGGATGAGACATGTCCCCCCGCCGCCTAGCCGAACCGCATATGCAGCCCGCGACCTTCGCCTTCACGGCGGAGAACGACGTCTGGGCGAAAGGCCAGATCGCGCGATATCCCGAAGGCCGGCAGGCCTCCGCGGTGATCCCGTTGCTGTGGCGCGCGCAGGAACAGGCCAGCGGCTGGCTGCCGCAGAAGGCGATCGAACATGTGGCCGACATCCTCGGCATGGCGAGGATCCGTGTGCTCGAAGTCGCGACCTTCTACACGATGTTCAATCTCGAACCGGTGGGCAAGTTTCACGTGCAGCTCTGCGGCACCACGCCCTGCATGCTGCGCGGCGCTGATGAACTCAGGAAGATCTGCCATCGCCGCATCGGAGAACAGCTTCACGTCACGGCCAACGGCAAGTTTTCCTGGGTCGAGGTGGAGTGCCTCGGGGCCTGCGTGAATGCCCCCATGACGCAAATCAATTACGACTATTACGAAGACCTGAACCCGGAGATTTTCGAGAAGATTCTCGACGAAATGGCTGCCGGCCGCGTGCCGAAGCCAGGTCCTCAGATCGACCGCCAGATGTCCGCACCGATTTTGGGACGAACCACGCTGAACGATCCGTCGATCTATGAGGACAGGACGCGCAAGCTGGAGTCCGAGCTCAAGGCTGCCGCTGAGAAAGCCGCGGCTGAGAAGGCTGCGGCTGAGAAGGCTGCGGCTGAGAAGGCCGCGACTGAGAAGGCTGCCGCTGAGAAGGCTGCCGCTGAGAAGGCTGCGGCTGAGAAGGCCGCGGCTGAGAAGGCTGCCGCTGAAAAGGCTGCGGTTGAGAAGGCCGCCGCTGAGAAAGCTGCGGCTGAGCCCGAGGCAAAGGCTGCGCCTGATCCAATGCCAACAGCGGCAATTGCCGAAGAACATGTGTCGGACGAGCACAAGCCTGAACTGTTGTCGAAGGCCCGCGATGGCAAGGCCGACGACCTCAAGCTGATCTGGGGTGTCGGGCCGAAGCTCGAAACAATGCTGCATGCGATGGGCGTGTTTCACTTCGACCAGATCGCGACCTGGACGGATATGAACCTGCGCTGGGTCGACCAGAACCTCACCGGCTTCAAGGGACGCGCGGTGCGCGACAAATGGGTCGAGCAGGCGGCAAAGCTGGCAACCGGTTGGCGGCCGGCGAGTGGCATCGGCGACAGGCCAAAAGAGTGAATCCTCATGCTTTCTGACCGTGACCGCATTTTTCTCAATCTCTACGGCCTGGGCGACTGGGGCCTCAAGGGGGCGCGCGCGCGTGGAGCATGGGACGGCACCAAGGGTTTCATCGAGAAGGGGCGCGACTGGCTCGTCAATGAGGTGAAGGCTTCAGGCCAGCGCGGCCGTGGCGGGGCAGGTTTCGCGACCGGACTGAAATGGTCGTTCATGCCGAAGCAGGTCGGCGACCGTCCGCACTATCTGGTGGTGAATGCGGATGAATCCGAGCCCGGCACTTGCAAGGACCGCGAGGTCATGCGGCACGACCCGCATCTCCTGGTCGAGGGCTGCCTGATTGCCGGCGCCGCCATGGCGGCGCACACGGGGTACATTTACATCCGCGGCGAGTTCATCCGCGAGCGCGAACACCTGCAAGCCGCCATCGACCAGGCCTATGAGGCGAGGCTCATCGGCAAGAACAACGTGCACGGCTGGGATTTCGATCTCTACGTCCATCATGGCGCCGGCGCCTATATTTGCGGTGAAGAAACCGCCTTGCTCGAAAGCCTTGAGGGCAAGAAGGGCCAACCGCGCCTCAAGCCGCCGTTCCCGGCCAATGTCGGCCTCTACGGCTGCCCGACCACGGTCAACAACGTCGAGACCCTTGCGCAGGTGCCCGACATTTTGCGGCGAGGTGCTGCATGGTTTGCGGGCATCGGGCGCGCCAACAACACGGGCACGAAGCTCTTCTGCATCTCCGGTCATGTCGAGCGGCCATGCAATGTCGAGGAGACGATGGGCATTCCGCTGCGCGAATTGATCGAGCGGCATGCAGGCGGTGTGCACGGCGGCTGGGACAATCTGCTCGCCGTCATTCCGGGTGGCTCATCCATGCCGCTGGTGCCGGCAGGGCGCGATCAGGCCGACACTTTGCTCATGGATTTCGACGGATGCCGCGACAAGAAATCGGCATTGGGCACCGCGGCCGTTATCGTCATGGACAAGAGCGCGGATATCGTGCGTGCCATGGCGCGAATTTCCTATTTCTATAAACATGAAAGCTGCGGCCAGTGCACCCCATGCCGCGAAGGCATGGGCTGGATGTGGCGGCTCCTCAACCGCATGGCGGTGGGGCACGCCCACAAACACGAGATCGACATGCTCTGGCAGGTCACCACCCAGATCGAGGGCCACACGATTTGCGCGTTCGGCGATGGCGCGGCCTGGCCGGTGCAGGGGTTGCTGCGCCATTTCCGGCCCGAGATCGAACGCCGGATCGATGAATATACCGCAAACCCGCACCCGGAAGCGGTGCCGGTGGCGGCGGAGTGAGCCCCATGACGAAGCTCATTGTCGATGGCAAGGAAATCGACGTCCCGGCGGAATACACGCTGCTACAGGCTTGCGAGGCGGCGGGCGCCGAGATTCCGCGCTTTTGCTTTCACGAGCGGCTCTCCATCGCCGGCAATTGCCGCATGTGCCTCATCGAGGTGGTCGGCATTCCAAAGCCCCAGGCTTCCTGCGCGATGGGCGTGCGGGATCTGCCGCCTAACCGTGACGGCACGCCGAAGGTGCTGAGCACGCGCTCGCCGATGGTACGCAAGGCGCGCGAAGGCGTGATGGAGTTCCTGCTGATCAATCATCCCCTTGATTGTCCGATTTGTGATCAGGGCGGTGAATGCGACCTGCAAGACCAGGCCATGGCCTATGGGGTCGATGCGAGCCGGTATCGCGAGAACAAGCGCGCGGTTGAAGAAAAGCACATCGGCGCGCTGGTTAAGACCGTGATGACGCGCTGCATTCATTGCACGCGCTGCATCCGCTTTGCGACTGAGGTTGCCGGCGTCCCTGAACTCGGAGCCATTGGTCGCGGCGAGGACATGGAGATCACGACCTACCTCGAAAGCGCGATGACCTCGGAGCTGCAGGGCAATGTGGTCGACCTCTGCCCGGTCGGTGCATTGACCTCGAAGCCCTATGCGTTTGCGGCGCGGCCCTGGGAACTCAACAAGACCGAGTCGGTCGACGTGATGGACGCCGTCGGGTCGAACATCCGCATCGACACGCGCGGCCGCGAAGTGATGCGCATCCTTCCGCGCAATAATGACGACATCAATGAAGAGTGGATTTCCGACAAAACGCGCCACGTGGTCGACGGATTGCGCACGCAGCGCCTCGACCAGCCCTATATCCGCCAGAACGGAGCATTGCGTCCGGCGTCGTGGTCGGCCGCATTTGACGCAATCGCAGCCAGGATCAAGACCGCAAGTGCGGGGCGTATTGGCGCCATCGTAGGTGATCTTGCTGCGGTGGAAGAGATATTTGCTCTCAAGGAACTGATGACCCAGTTGGGTGTCGCCAATCTGGATTGTCGCCAGGATGGGGTCGCGCTGGATCCGAAATTCGGGCGCGCTTCCTACATTTTCAATCCGACTATCGCCGGTATCGACCAGGCCGATGGCTTGATGATCATTGGTGCCAACCCGCGCCGCGAAGCGCCCGTCCTCAACGCACGCATTCGCAAGCGTTGGCGAACCGGGGCCTTGAAGATTGGCCTCATCGGCGAACGCGCCGACTTGACCTATGACTATACCTATCTCGGCTCCGGGGCGGAGAGCCTGGCCAAATTTGCGGAGCATCCGCAAGCCGGCCTGCAACGCCAGATTTGGCTCATAGGACAGGGAGCCCTGGCGCGGCCGGATGGCCGGGCCATACTCTCGCTTGCCGCCAAGGCCGCTGTCTCGGTGGGCGCCATCAAGGACGGCTGGAACGGCTTTGCTATTCTGCATACGGCGGCCGCGCGCGTCGGGGCGCTTGATCTCGGTTTTGTGCCTGGCGAGGGTGGGCTCGGAGCGACCGCCATGGCGGCTTCTGGCGCACTCGATGTGCTGTTTCTCCTGGGCGCTGACGAAATCGTTGTCGAACCGGGCGCCTTCGTCGTCTATATCGGGGCGCATGGCGATCGTGGTGCGCATCGTGCCGATGTCGTGCTTCCGGGCGCTGCCTATCCGGAAAAATCCGGCACTTACGTCAATACAGAGGGGCGGGTTCAAATCGCGAGCCGGGCCTCATTCCCGCCTGGCGAGGCGCGTGAAGACTGGGCGATCCTGCGCGCGTTGTCAGACAAGCTTGGCAGCAAGCTGGGGTTTGACTCGCTCACGCAGCTGCGCGCGGTCCTGTTCAAGGCATACCCGCATTTCCAACGCATTGACGAGATTGCGCCGGGGTCGGCGAGCGACATTGAAAAGCTCGCTGGTTTGGGCGGCACGCCGGTCAAGATTCCGTTTATTTCGCCCATTGAAGATTTTTATCTCAGCAATCCGGTTGCACGCGCTTCCGTGACCATGGCCGAATGCTCGGCCATTGCGGAAGGGCACGCCACCTTGACGGCGGCGGAGTAGCACGATGGCGGCGGATTTTTGGGCCTCCTTTGTATCGCCGATAATCGCGGCGATTTGGTTCCTGATCGAGCCGGTTTGGCCGCTCATCGTGATCGGGGCGCAGAGCGTCTTGTTGCTGGTGCTGCTCCTGGTCGTCACGGCCTACGTGCTCTATGCCGACCGCAAGATCTGGGCAGCTGTGCAACTGCGGCGCGGCCCCAATGTGGTCGGGCCGTGGGGTCTGCTGCAGTCGTTCGCGGACTTGATCAAGTTCGTCGTCAAAGAGCCGATCATTCCTTCCGGTGCGAACAAGGGCGTCTTTCTCCTCGCGCCCGTTGTCACCGCGGTCCTGGCGCTGTCGGCTTGGGCCGTCATTCCGGTGAGCAGCGAATGGATGATCGCCGACATCAATGTCGGCGTTCTGTATATTTTCGCTGTGTCCTCGCTGATGGTCTATGGCGTCATCATGGCGGGCTGGTCTTCGAATTCGAAGTATCCGTTTCTTGCGGCCCTGCGCTCGGCCGCGCAGATGGTGTCCTACGAAGTTTCGATCGGTTTCGTCTTCATCACGGTCCTTTTGTGTGCCGGGTCGCTGAATTTGTCGGCGATCGTCAAGGCGCAGGACGGTAGTTGGGGCCTATTCGGCTGGTACTGGCTGCCACTTCTGCCGATGTTCGTGATCTTCTTCATTTCCGCCCTGGCGGAAACTAACCGGCCGCCTTTCGACCTCGTGGAAGCGGAGTCTGAACTGGTGGCCGGGTTTGCGGTCGAATATTCCTCGACGCCGTTTCTGCTCTTCTTCCTCGGGGAATACATCGCGATACTCACCATGTGCGCGATGGGCACGATCCTGTTCCTGGGCGGTTGGCTGCCGCCATTTCCATTTGCGCCGTTCACGTGGATTCCGGGCGTCTTCTGGTTCATGGGGAAGGCGTTCTTCCTGTTCTTTATGTTCGCCATGACCAAGGCGATCGTGCCACGCTACCGCTATGACCAGCTGATGCGCCTTGGATGGAAGGTATTCCTGCCGATTTCGCTTGCCATGGTGGTCATTGTGGCAGGTGTGTTGCAACTCAAGGGGCTCGTGCTGAAATGACGGGTCGACACCATGTTGGATATTTCCTGGGGCGGACTGTTGGGCGCCATCTTGGGCACGATCGTATCGGCCCTTGTCTATGGCACTTTGATCGACGCGATCGAGCGGTTTCTAAAGGCGCGCCACAAGTCCGGCCAAGATCCGGATCGTCTGCCGATGTCCGGTCCGGAAATCGCAATGATGCGGCGCGGTGTGCTCTCGGCCAATATCCTGCTGTTCGCGGGGCTCGGTTACTTCATCGGGCATTGGATCGACAGCTTGTTATAGCTGGCCGCTGTCGGGGTGCGGGCGCGGAAGGAAACGCGATATGAAACTCGACCAGGCTGCGCGCTCGATTTTCCTGAAGGAATTCGTCAAGGCGACAGTCCTGGCGATGCGGTATTTTTTCCGCCCAAAGCCGACGCTTGACTATCCGTTCGAAAAGGGGCCGCTCTCACCGCGATTCCGAGGTGAACACGCGCTGCGCCGTTACCCAAATGGCGAGGAACGATGTATCGCCTGCAAGCTCTGCGAGGCGATCTGCCCCGCGCAGGCGATCACCATCGAGGCCGGACCACGACGCAATGATGGTACGCGGCGCACGACGCGCTACGACATCGACATGGTCAAATGCATCTACTGCGGCTTGTGTCAGGAATCCTGTCCGGTCGACGCTATCGTGGAAGGGCCGAACTTCGAATTCGCGACCGAGACGCGCGAGGAGCTTTATTACGACAAGGAACGACTGCTTGCGAACGGCGATCGTTGGGAACGCGAGATCGCAAAAAACATCGCGCTGGACGCGCCATACCGGTGAAACGATGATCCTTCCTGCGCTTTTCTTCTATCTCTTCGCCGGCGTCTGTATCGCTTCGGCCTTCATGGTCATTGCGGCCAGGAATCCCGTGCATTCCGTTCTGTTCCTGATTCTCGCATTTGTGAATGCTTCGGGACTTTTCGTGCTCTTGGGAGCGGAGTTCCTGGCGATGATCCTGATCGTCGTCTATGTGGGCGCGGTCGCGGTGTTGTTCCTGTTCGTCGTGATGATGCTCGACGTCGACTTTGCATCGTTGCGAAAGGGCGCCCAGCAATATCTGCCGATCGGAGCGCTGATCGGCGCGATCCTCCTTGGAGAATTGGTGCTCGTCTTCGGCGGATGGGCGATTCGTCCCGAAATATCCCAGGCGATTACGACGCCGATACCTCCGCTTGGCGGGACCACCAACACGGCCGCGCTCGGGCAGATTCTCTACACGCGCTATGTCTACTTCTTCCAGGCCGCGGGTCTCGTTCTGCTCGTCGCCATGATCGGCGCCATTGTGTTGACGCTGCACCACAAACCGCGGGCGCGTCGGCAGGACGCGGGCGAACAGGTTGCACGCACCAAGTCCAGCGCCATTGAAGTCGTCAAAGTCAAATCGGGGCAGGGCCTGTCATGAGCATCGGGCTTGGTCACTATCTCACCGTTGGGGCAATCCTTTTTACGCTTGGGATTTTTGGAATATTCCTCAACCGGAAAAACGTAATCGTCATTCTGATGTCGATCGAATTGATCCTGCTGTCGGTCAACATCAATCTTGTGGCTTTTTCCGCATTCCTCGGTGACCTCGTGGGCCAGGTATTTGCTTTGCTGGTGCTCACCGTCGCGGCCGCGGAGGCCGCCATCGGGTTGGCCATCCTCGTTGCCTATTTCCGAAACCGCGGCACGATTGCGGTTGAGGACATCAATCTCATGAAAGGCTGACCAGGGCATGTATCAGGCAATCGTCTTTCTGCCCTTGCTTGGCGCCATTCTGGCTGGCCTGATCGCACTTGCGGGTGCGCGCGCACGCCACCCGGGCGGGGCGGCAATGCCGGCGCACGCGGGCCATGGCGCAGCTGACCACGAGGGGCAGGGAGCCCATGGGGCCCAGGCTGCGCATGACAACGCGGCGCATGACGACGCGGCGCATGGTGACGCAGCTCACGGCGGACACGCTGTAGAGGCGGCGGCCGCAGGTTCAAGACCGGCCGAATTGATCACGACGGTATTCCTGTTCATCTCGATGATCCTGTCTTGGATCGCATTTGCCACCGTCGGCTTCGGCCAGGACGAGCGGGTGCAGATATTCAACTGGATGACTGTGGGCAATCTGCGCGTCGATTGGGCCGTACGGGTCGATACGCTCACCGCCGTGATGCTGGTGGTCGTCACCTCGATTTCGAGCGTCGTGCACCTCTATTCGATTGGCTATATGGCGGAAGACCCGCACCGGCCGCGCTTTTTCTGTTACCTGTCGCTGTTTACCTTCGCGATGTTGATGCTGGTGACGTCGGACAACCTCGTGCAGTTGTTCTTCGGCTGGGAAGGTGTCGGCCTGATGAGCTATCTGCTCATCGGATTCTGGTTCTACAAACCCTCCGCCAATGCGGCTGCGATCAAGGCCTTCGTGGTCAATCGCGTGGGCGACTTCGGGTTCGCGCTCGGCATTTTCGCCGTATTCATGATGACCGGAAAGGTTGATTTCGACACAGTCTTCGCCCAGGCGCCAACCCTTGTCGGCAAGACGATCCATGTCTTCGTCTGGGATTTCGACGCGCTGACCTTGATCTGCCTGCTGCTGTTCACTGGAGCAATGGGCAAGTCGGCGCAGTTCCTCCTCCACACGTGGCTGCCCGATGCCATGGAAGGACCGACGCCGGTCTCAGCCTTGATCCATGCCGCCACGATGGTGACGGCCGGCGTGTTCATGGTCGCGCGCTTGTCGCCGTTTTTTGAACTTGCACCGGCGGCCCAAACGTTCGTGATTTTCATCGGTGCAACCACGGCCTTTTTTGCCGCCACTGTCGGTCTCGTGCAAAACGACATCAAGCGCATCGTGGCTTATTCGACCTGCTCGCAACTTGGCTACATGTTCGTTGCCATGGGGACGGGCGCTTATTCGGTCGGCATGTTTCACCTGTTTACGCATGCCTTCTTCAAAGCGCTTTTGTTCCTCGGGTCGGGCTCCGTGATCCTCGCCATGCACCACGAGCAGGACATTCGCCATATGGGTGGACTCAAGGACAAGATTCCGTTCACCTATGTCACGATGGTGATCGGGACGCTGGCGCTGACCGGGTTCCCGTTGACGGCGGGCTACTTTTCCAAGGACGCCATCATCGAGGCAGCTTTCGCCACGCATAACCCGATGATGTTCTATGCGTTCACGGCGACCGTTGCGGCGGCCGCGCTGACGTCGTTTTATTCCTGGCGGCTGATCTTCGTCACCTTCCACGGCCGCCCGCATGATCGCGACCACTATGAGCATGCGCATGAGAGTGGCTGGGTGATTATCGTGCCTTTGGCCTTTTTGGCATGTGGATCGATCCTTGCGGGTTATCCGTTCAAGGATCTATTCACGGGATCGGGAGTAGAGGCCTTTTTCCGCGGGTCCCTCAGTTTCGGCAACGACAACCGCATCCTTGAGGAAATGCACCACGTCCCCTATTGGGTGGCGATGCTGCCGACAGTGATGATGGCGCTTGGATTCATGGTGGCGTGGCAATTCTACATACGCAAGCCGGAACTACCTAAGGAACTCGCCCGCCAGCATGAGCCGCTCTACAGGTTCCTGTTGAACAAATGGTACTTTGATGAACTTTACGAAGTCATCTTTGTACGGCCGGCACTTTGGATCGGCCGCATCTTCTGGAAACAGGGCGACGGACGCATCATTGACGGATTTGGGCCGGATGGCGTTTCCGCGCGCGTGCTTGATGTGACGCACAATGTGGTGAGGCTGCAGACCGGCTATCTCTACCACTATGCCTTCGCGATGCTGATCGGGGTTGCGGCCCTGATCACCTGGTTCATTGTTTCGACTGGAGGACTGGGCTGATGGTGAGTTGGCCAATCCTCTCGGTAACGACATTCCTGCCGCTCGCGGGCGCGTTGTGGATCATGCTGACGTACAGCGATGGTGCGGCAGAGCACCGCAACGCGCGCTGGGTCGCGCTTTGGACCACGCTCATCACATTTGGTATTTCTTTGATCCTGGTGTGGCGGTTCGATCCTGCCTCTCTGGAGTTCCAGTTCGTCGAACGGCGTCCCTGGCTCGGCGGCGCCATCAACTATCACATGGGAGTCGACGGCATTTCACTGCCGTTCGTCATATTGACGACGGCCTTGATGCCGCTTTGCATCATCGCAAGCTGGCAAACCATTCAGACCCGCGTCAAGGAATACATGATTGCCTTCCTGGCGCTCGAGACCTTGATGGTTGGGACGTTCAGTGCCCTCGACCTCGTCCTGTTCTATTTGTTCTTTGAGGGCGGACTGATCCCGATGTTCCTGATCATCGGGGTCTGGGGCGGACCGCGCCGGCTCTATGCGAGCTTCAAGTTCTTTCTCTATACGCTCTTAGGCTCGGTGTTGATGTTGCTCGCCATCATGGCGATGTATTGGGATGCCGGCACGACCGACATCCCGACATTGCTCAAGCATGGATTTCCGGTCGGCCTGCAGCATTGGGCCTGGCTTGCCTTCTTCGCGAGTTTTGCGGTGAAGATGCCGATGTGGCCGGTCCACACGTGGCTGCCTGACGCGCATGTGGAGGCGCCCACCGCAGGATCCGTCATTCTGGCGGCGATTCTGTTGAAGATGGGCGGCTACGGGTTCCTGCGCTTTTCACTGCCGATGTTCCCTCTGGCGTCACAGGAATTTGCACCGCTGATATTTGGCCTTTCCGTCGTCGCCATCGTTTACACCTCGCTGGTTGCGCTGGTGCAGGAGGATATGAAGAAGCTGATTGCCTATTCGTCGGTGGCCCATATGGGCTTCGTCACGATGGGCATCTTTGCGGCAACCGCGCAGGGTATCGCGGGCGGCATCTTCCAGATGGTCTCGCACGGCATCGTATCCGGCGCATTGTTCCTGTCAGTCGGCGTCGTCTATGATCGCATGCACACGCGCGAGATCTCGGCCTATGGTGGGCTCGTCAACCGCATGCCGCTCTATGCGGTGGCCTTCATGGTGTTCACGCTGGCCAATGTGGGACTGCCGGGCACATCCGGATTCATTGGCGAGTTCCTTGCATTGATCGGAACCTTCAAGGTGAATGCGGGTGTTGCGACGCTTGCGACCCTCGGCGTGATCTTGTCCGCAGGTTACGCACTGTGGCTTTACCGGAAGGTTGTCTTAGGGGCGCTCGAAAAGCCGAGCTTGGCTGGGATAAAAGATCTGGATTACCGCGAAATCATCACGCTCGGGCCGCTTGCTATTCTGACTATCCTTTTCGGAATTTTCCCAAAGCCGGTACTCGATATGTCGGCCGTCGCGGTGACGCAACTGGTCGAAAACTATAACCGGGCACTCAGCGTCGCCAAAGCTACGGCCGCGCTGGTGCAATAACGCAATCGCAAATAACGCTCGCATGTAACGCAATTGTATGGACCGCCGATGAACCAGGCCTTCGAATTTCGCGATCTACTGCCGGTCTTGCCGGAGATCGTGCTCGCGGTCGGTGCCATGGCTTTGCTGATGTTCGGCGCATTTCGGGGTGAACGCGATGCTCCGATGATCTCCTGGCTCGCGATCCTGTTGATGCTTGCCGCCGGGGCGGTCCTGGTGTGGCTGCCGGCGGGCAAGTTTGTCGTGTACTCGGGAAGTTTCGTCCTTGATGACTTTGCCCGGTTTCTCAAGCTTTTGGCACTCGCGGGTTCTGCGTTCGCCATCCTGATGTCGTTCGATTATCTTAAAGTCGAGAAACAAGAGAAGTTTGAATATCCGATCGTGATCCTGCTCTCGGTCACCGGCATGTTCATGCTGATTTCAGCGACCGATTTGATTGCGCTCTACCTCGGCCTCGAACTGATGAGCCTTTCGCTTTATGTCCTTGCGGCCATTAACCGTGATTCCGTCCGCTCGACGGAAGCGGGCCTGAAGTATTTCGTTCTCGGTGCGCTCTCGTCCGGCATGCTGCTTTATGGCGCATCGCTCGTCTATGGTTTCACCGGCACCGTGAATTTTGCGGGCATCGCCAAGGCGGCGGGAACTGGCAACAATATCGGTTTGATCTTTGGGCTTGTGTTCCTGTTCGCAGGCTTCTGCTTCAAAATATCGGCGGTGCCGTTCCACATGTGGACGCCCGATGTTTACGAGGGAGCGCCGACACCGATCACGGCCTTCTTTGCCGCGGCACCAAAGGTCGCCGGCATGGCGATTTTTGTGCGCACGGCCATCATGGCGTTCCCGGAAATCAAGCCGCAATGGCAACAGATCGTGATCTTTGTCGCCATCGCGTCGATGGTGCTGGGCGCCTTCGCGGCGATCGGGCAACGCAACATCAAGCGGCTGATGGCCTATTCCTCGATCGGCCATATGGGGTTCGCTCTTGTCGGGCTGGCGTCCGGTACGGTCGAGGGCGTCATCGGTGTTCTCGTCTATATGACAATTTATGTGGCGATGACGGTCGGGGCCTTTGCCTGCATACTGTCGATGCGGCGCGACGGATTGCTGGTCGAGGAAATCGCCGACCTTTCCGGATTGGCGCGCACCAAGCCCATGATGGCCTTGTTTCTGCTGATCTTGCTGTTCTCGCTCGCAGGCATTCCGCCGTTCGCAGGGTTCTTCGCGAAATTCTATGTTTTTTCCGCCGCCATCAACGCCGGATTGTTCACACTCGCGGTCGTCGGTGTCCTCGCGAGTGTCGTGGGTGCCTATTATTATCTCGTCATCGTCAAAACGATGTATTTTGACGAGCCCGGAAAAGAATTCGAACCGATGCCGGTTGAGCTCAAAGCGGCGCTGGGCATTGCAGCCTTGTTCAATCTCTTCTTCGTTGCCTATCCGGGACCTTGGATCATTGACGCAGCCAGGGTTGCTGCGAAGTCCTTGTTCTAGGCAAATGCGGCTTGACCCTGGGGTAAGTGCCGCGGGCGTACGGCTCAACTTTCACGACATTGTCGTCTCGACCAATTCCGAAGCACTCGCCCTGGCCAGCGCAGGCGAGCGTGGGCCACTCTGGGTAGTGGCCGAGCGCCAGAGCGGTGGGCGCGGCCGGCGCGGCCGGATTTGGATATCGGAAGCGGGAAACCTCTTTGCGAGCCTTCTGCTCGCGAACCCGGCGCCGCCCGATCGGTGCCCAGAGTTGGCCTTCGTGGCGGCTCTTGCGGTGCACGATGCCGTCAGGGAAGCCGCTGGTCCCCTAAAGCCCAGTCTCGCGATCAAATGGCCCAACGACCTCCTCCTCGGCGACGCCAAGTTCGCCGGCGTTCTCATCGAGGGGGACGGGGCGGGGGCGGTCGTCATCGGGATTGGGGTGAACTGCGTGAGCCACCCGCCCGGCACGGAATATCCCGCGACTGATCTTGCGGCAGCCTGTATAGGAGTTTCGGCTGTATCGCTTTTCGCAACGCTTTCGCGCAAGATGGTGGAGCGAATTGAGCAATGGAACAGGGCTGAGAACTTTGTCGCCGTCCGTGCCGATTGGTTAACGCGGGCTGCCGGCCTCGGGTCCGCCATCCGGGTCCGTCTCGCCGATCGAGAGATCGTTGGACATTTTGAGACGCTTGACGAAACCGGCGGCTTGGTAATGCGCATGCGGGATGGTTCTCGGCAAGTAGTAACTGCTGGCGATGTCGTGCATCTCGGCGGATTTGGGCGAACGGCGGCTGGCTAGATTTGATGGCAAACCTTCAAGACGAATTTGTTTTTGCGCCGCTTGGCGGCGTGGGCGAGATCGGCATGAATTTGTCGATTTACGGCGTGGGCAACTCGTCCCGCCGGCAATGGATTGCGGTCGATCTTGGCGTGTCGTTTGGCGGCGAGGAACATCCAGGGATTGATCTCATTCTTCCCGACGTCAGTTACATGGTCGAGGAACGGCGCAACTTTCTTGGCCTTGTCCTGACCCATGCGCATGAGGATCACATCGGTGCGATCCTCGACCTGTGGCCGCGCCTCAAGATGCCGATCTATGCGACACCGTTTACCGCGGCGCTGCTTGAGGCCAAGCGATTGAGCGAACCGGGCGCGCCTGAGCTACCGGTCAATATCGTTCCCCTGAATGCCCGTTTCCAACTAGGTCCCTTCGATATCGAATTCGTAACCATGGCGCATTCGATACCGGAGTCGAACGGGCTGATCATTCGCACGCGCCATGGCGCGATCCTGCACACGGGCGACTGGAAGATCGATCCAACCCCGGTGATCGGGGAGCCGACCGACGAAGCCAAGCTTCGGGCCCTTGGCGATGAGGGCTGTCTGGCCCTCGTCGGTGACTCGACAAATGCGGTGCGTGAGGGGCGTTCTCCCTCCGAGGCGGATGTCGCCCAGTCCTTGGCAGAATTGATTCGAAGCGCTCCTGGTCGCGTTGCCGTGACCACCTTCGCGTCCAACGTCGCACGGCTGCGTGCTGTCGCCGTAGCGGCGGCCGCCTGTGACCGTGAGGTCGTGCTGGTCGGCCGATCAATGGAGCGCATCACGCAGGTCGCGCGAGAAACCGGCTATCTCGACGATATTCGCGAATTCCGCTCCATCGAAACCTACGGCTATCTTCCACCCGACAAGGTGGTGGCTTTGTGTACGGGCAGCCAAGGTGAGCCGCGGGCCGCCCTGTCGCGTATTGCGGCTGACGATCATCCGCACGTGACCTTCTCGCGCGGCGATCGCGTGATCTTTTCCTCGCGCGCCATTCCGGGCAATGAAAAAGCCGTCATGCGCGTCATCAACGGTCTGGTGTCCCAAGGCGTTGAGGTCATCACGGATCGGAATCACCTGGTTCATGTCTCGGGACATCCGCGCCAGGCGGAACTCGAAGAAATGATCGGATGGGTGCGTCCGCAAATTCTGATCCCGGCGCACGGTGAACCTTTGCATCTTGCCGAGCACGGCGCCTTGGCGCGCCGCTGTGGCGTTGATCAGGTGCTGTTGTGCCGCAATGGCGACCTGGTGCGGATCGCCCCCGGCAAGGCGGAAATCATTGACGAAGTGCCATCAGGACGCTTCTACAAGGATGGCGCGCTGTTGGTCGACGCTCAGGCCCGCACGCTCGCCGACCGCCGGCGGCTTGGCTTTGCGGGGATTGTTTCGGTGGCGTGCGCGCTCGATGGTCGGGGAGAACTCGTCGGCGAGCCGCAGGTCGAGTTGACCGGCATCCCGGAGAAAGACCGCGATGGCAATATCATTGGGAGGTCTGTGTACGAGGCACTCCTCGATGCTTATGAATCGATGCCGCGTGCACGGCGCCGCGATCCCGAGGCCGTTGCGGAAGCGCTGCGGCGTGCCGCCCGTGCTGCCGTGGCCTCGGCCTGGCGGAAGAAGCCGATTTGCCACGTTCAGGTCGTGATGGTGTGAGGAGATCCTGTTCATGATCGGCCGCCTCAATCACGTTGCGATTGCGGTTCGCGATCTTGAGGCTGCTTCGCGCCTCTACCGCGAGACCCTTGGCGCCGTCGTGTCGGAGGCAGTGGCGCAGCCTGAACATGGTGTTACCACGGTGTTCGTTTCGCTACCGAATACCAAAATAGAACTGATCGCGCCGTTAGGCTCCGCGTCGCCGATCGCAAAATTCCTTGAGCGCAGCCCGGACGGTGGCATGCACCACGTTTGCTATGAGGTGGCCGATATCAGGGCCGCCCGCGATCAGCTGATACGGCAGGGTGCACGGGTGCTTGGTGATGGCGAGCCCAGGATCGGCGCTCACGGTAAGCCGGTCCTGTTTCTACATCCGAAGGATTTTTGTGGAACCCTGGTCGAGATCGAGGAGGCGTAACAAAAAAATTGCGGCTCACGGGGTCACCGCGAGCCGCAACCAACCGCCGAAGAGGCTGTGGGGGGATTGATTGGGGGGGTCGGGGGGGTCAATCCGCAGCACAACGACCGGCCGTTGTCCTTATAGTTCGTCCTTATGGTTTCCTGACTCGAGTGGTATCAAGCTATAGATTTGTTCAGTTCCAGTGAGCGTGTGCCTACCATAGCGGGCGCGTGGATGATACTCACGCTCGACTTTAATCGATTGTTTACCTTAATAGGCGTTTTTTTGCCCGTAAGGAAGCCATTCTGTGTCCTTGACCACTTCAATTGCGGTTTACTTCATCCTCTGGTGGACCGTGCTTTTTGCGATTCTCCCCTTCGGGATACGCAGCCAGCACGAAACCGGGACGATTGAGCCTGGCACGGACCCCGGCGCCCCGACCATAGCAGGGATGGGTAAGAAGCTCGTTTGGACGACGGTGGTGTCGGCCGTGATCTTTGCCCTGTGCGCCGTGATCTACAGCTACCGGATCGTGACGCTCGAGGATCTCATGGCGCTCCTGGGTCTCACGCGCTGAGGAATTTGCCCCCCATAGGCGCTAAGGCTCGTAGCCCCGGATGTGCGCCTCCTTCAGGGGCGCGATATCCGGGACTGCCAGTCCCGCATGTCGCCATCTCGCGTGAAGAACGCGATCTGGCTCATCCGCCGAAGCCCGCCTTCGGGCGAAGGCGGCTGCGGGCTACGAGGTCTACGCGCTTAACTGGGCGCCAATGGATTTGACCGCAACCGACCACCCAAAAAAAGAGCAGGGCCCAAGACCCTGCTGCATTAGTGTTAGTCGCCCATTATGTACGGCTCGCAAGGCATTCGCCATGCGGCTTTGGGCCTTTTGATGGGGCCCTTGGGGCTTTCCTCCCAAGACTTGGACAGCTATTTGGATTTCAGACTGGACTTGCACACAAGCCCCGCAAACTTACAAAGCCTGCGCGACCATGCTGCTTTACCCTAGCCATATTGACTGGGACTTGTCACCACTCCGCCCAATACCACAACCTCGTGAACACGGATTTGTGATTGAGGCGGCGGCCCTCCGGGGCAGGGACGTAGCCGCATGGCTGAGCCGGATGCAGGGACAGGGCTTCGCGACACGCGTTACCGGCGCAATGCGGCGACGTTCCCGCTGCTGGTCCAATCGTCCAGGAAGTTGCTCCCGACGTTAATTTTTGGCTCCAGGCCTTGACAGGTCTTGTAGTTTGCCACCCGATCCGGTTTCACTCAAATCCCCTTGGACTCCATCGATTCTCGAAAAAGGCCTCACGAAAAAGACCATGCGACTTTCACGATATTTTCTACCAATCCTGCGCGAAACACCGAAAGAAGCGGAAATTGTGTCGCACCGGCTCATGCTGCGCGCGGGAATGATGCGACAACAGGCCGCGGGGATCTACGCGTTTTTGCCGCTCGGCTTGCGCGTGTTGGACAAGATCTGCCGAATAGTTCGGGAGGAGCAAAACCGCTCGGGCGCGATCGAGTTGCTGATGCCGACGATCCAATCGGCCGATCTCTGGCGTGAGAGCGGGCGCTACGAGGCCTACGGCAAGGAAATGCTTCGCATCCAGGACCGCCACGAGCGGGACATGCTCTTTGGGCCCACCAACGAGGAGATGATCACGGACATCTTCCGTTCTTACGTGCGGTCCTACAAGGACCTTCCGCTCAATCTCTACCATATTCAGTGGAAGTTCCGAGACGAGACGCGACCGCGTTTCGGCCTGATGCGTGGCCGCGAATTCCTGATGAAGGACGCCTATTCGTTCGATCTCGATCACGCTGGCGCGATGCATGCCTATAACAAGATGTTCGTGGCCTATCTTCGCACCTTTGCGCGGCTCGGACTCAAGTCCGTGCCGATGATGGCCGAGAGCGGTCCAATCGGCGGCAGCCGCTCGCACGAATTTATCATCCTGGCCGAGACGGGCGAGAGCGAAGTGTTCTGCCACAAGGACTATCTCGACTTCGACGTGCCTGGTGAAAACGTCGATTTCAGTGACGCGGCCGGGCTTGCTTCAATCGTCGAGCGGTGGACGTCGCTTTACGCCGCGACGTCGGAAAAGCATGATGCCCCGGCCTTTGCCGAACTGCCGGCTGACAAGCAGGTGAGTGCGCGCGGCATCGAGGTCGGCCACATTTTCAACTTCGGAACCAAATATTCAGAACCCATGCGGGCCGTCGTCACGGGGCCGAATGGCACCGAGCATGCGGTCCATATGGGGTCATACGGCATCGGGCCGAGCCGGCTGGTTGCTGCCTTGATCGAGGCGTTCCACGACGATAACGGGATCAAGTGGCCGGAGCCGGTGGCACCGTTCCGGGCCACGATCCTCAACCTGAAGCAGGGGGCTTCGGAAACGGACGGCGTGTCCGAACAAATCTATCGCGCCCTGGCCGCCAAAGGGGTCGATGTGCTCTATGATGATACCGACCAGCGGCCGGGCGCTAAATTTGCGACGGCCGACCTGATCGGTATCCCTTGGCACATTCTGGTGGGACCAAAAGGACTTGCCGAGGGGAAGGTGGAGATCAAGCGCCGGGCCGACGGCAGCCGCGAGCTTATGAGCCCGGCGGCGGCCATTGACCGTATTTCGGCATGAATCTGTGTGCTTTTGTGCCTTGAGGACGCCAACTATGGCGTGAAATGGCCAGAATCATGTGAAAAGCGGGGTTGGGAAAATCACCATGGCCGAACCGACCGGAACCCACGCTTTTGCTGCCTTCGAGTGGATGCTGTCGTTGCGCTACCTGCGGGCGCGGCGCAAGGAAGGATTCATCTCGGTTATCGCGGGGTTCTCGTTCCTGGGGATCATGCTCGGGGTTGCCACCCTCATCATCGTCATGGCGGTGATGAACGGGTTTCGGAAGGAACTGCTCGACAAGATTCTCGGCCTTAATGGACATCTGTTGGTGCAGCCTCTGGAATCGCCGCTGACCGACTGGGAAGTCGTTGCCGGCCGTCTCATCAAGGTTCCGGGCGTAAAGCTTGCGGCTCCTATTGTAGAGGGGCAGGCGCTTGCTTCATCTCCCTTCAATTCGAGTGGCGTGCTGGTGCGCGGCATGCGTGGCGCCGACCTCGCCGCGCTGCCCTCGATCGGCTCCAAGATCAAGCAAGGGACCCTGGAGGGCTTCGACGGCGGGCAGGGGGTCGTCATCGGGCGCAGGCTGGCGGAACAACTGTCGTTGCGCACGACCGATAATGTTTCGCTAGTCGCCCCGCGCGGGGTCGTAGGCCCGTTTGGTGTGACACCCAGGATAAAAGCCTATCGTATCGCTGCGATATTCGAAGTCGGTATGTCGGAATACGATTCTTCGTTCGTGTTCATGCCGTTGAACGAGGCGCAGGCCTATTTCAGCCGTTCCGACGACGTTACCGCCATCGAGGTCTATGTCGAGGAACCAGATAAGGTCGGCCTGTTTCGCAATCTCATCGCCGATGCCGCCGGCCGGCCGATTTTCATGGTCGATTGGCGTCAGCGCAATTCAACGTTCTTCAGTGCGCTGCAAGTCGAACGCAACGTGATGTTTCTCATTCTCACGTTGATCGTGCTGGTGGCGGCTTTCAATGTCGTGTCAGGCATGATCATGCTGGTCCGCGACAAGAGCCCCGATATCGCCATTCTGCGCACCATGGGTGCATCGCAAGGGGCGATCCTGCGCGTTTTCCTCATCACGGGCGCATCGATCGGCACGGTTGGCACCATCTTCGGATTTCTTCTTGGCACCCTGGTGTGCATGAACGTGGAATCCATTCGACAGTTTCTCTCTTGGTTGACGAGTACCGAGCTGTTTCCGCCCGAGCTGTATTTCTTGTCGCGTCTGCCGGCTGACATGGACGTCAAGGAGACAACAGCGGTGGTGGTGATGGCCCTATCGCTGTCGCTATTGGCGACGTTGTATCCGTCTTGGCGCGCAGCTCGGCTCGATCCGGTCGAGGCGCTTCGTTATGAATGAGGCTGTCAAGACGCCCATTGCCGCAACCGGCCTGAAAACGGCAGTTGCCGGGGAAGAAGATGCCCCGCTGCTCTATTTGCAGGGCATTGATCGCTTTTACAGTCAGGGCGAGACCAAACTCGAAATCCTCAAGGGTGCTGAACTTGCGCTCTGGGCGGGGCAATCGATCGCGTTGGTCGGCCCGTCGGGCGCGGGCAAATCGACGCTCTTGCATTTGGCCGGCCTGTTGGAACATCCCGACGCGGGCGAGGTCTATGTCGACAAGATCGCGACCTCGCGCCTTTCGGACACCGAGCGCACCCGCTTGCGTCGGACCGAGATCGGTTTTGTCTATCAGTTCCAT
>Ga0099792_10000096_pt1 | contig 33854 bp, 37 predicted proteins | sample Rivendell_Oct201_8_FD_83780 | JGI IMG/M metagenome (GOLD analysis project Ga0099792, IMG submission 83780) | Vadose zone soil microbial communities from the Eel River Critical Zone Observatory, Northern California, USA -... | ecosystem: Environmental > Terrestrial > Soil > Vadose zone >...
CCGCGCTGGCCCATTTCTCCCGATACTCCGCTGGAAAGGCAGGCTGGTAGCGCTCGCTTCCCTTCGCACCCCCTTCCGGAGGACAGGTGGCGCCCGGCCAGGGTCGCCGCGAAAGCGGCGGCCCGCCTTGTTTTCCGCGCACGACCCCGCTATTCTCCTTGGTCTTGCCCACCGGCGCCCGTCGCGCCCGGCCCCTGGAGGACATCGATGAAAAAGTTCGAAGGCGTCGATTTCGTGGAGATCGACGGCCTGTTCAGCGAGGAAGAGATCGCGGTGCGGGAAACGATCCGCGAATTCGTCTCGGACCGCATCATGCCGATCATCGAGAAGCACTACCGTGAAGGCACCTTCCCCGACCACCTGATCCCCGAGATGGCCGAGCTGGGAGTCTTCGGGGCGAACATCCAGGGCTACGGCTGCGCCGGCCTGAACAACGTTGCCTACGGGCTGATCATGCAGGAGCTGGAGCGCGGCGACAGCGGCGTCCGGTCGTTCGTCTCGGTGCAGGGCGGGCTGTGCATGTATCCGATCCTGGCCTACGGGTCGGACGAGCAGAAGAAAAAGTACCTGCCCGAGATGGGCAAGGGAAAGGTGATCGGCTGCTTCGGGCTCACCGAGGCCGACTACGGCTCGAACCCCAGCGGCATGATCACGACCGCGCGGAAGGACGGCCCGCACTACATCCTGAACGGCAGCAAGATGTGGATCACGAACGGGGGCATCGCCCACATCGCGATCGTCTGGGCGAAGCTGGACGGGAGGATTCGCGGGTTCATCGTGGAGAAGGGGACGCCCGGCTACTCCACGCGCGACATCCACGGAAAGTGGTCGCTCCGCGCGTCCGTCACTTCCGAGCTTTCGTTTCAGGACTGCCGAATCCCCGCCGCGAACATCCTGCCGAACGTCGACGGCCTGAAGGGACCGCTCGGGTGCCTGAACCAGGCCCGCTACGGGATCGCCTGGGGCGGTCTGGGCTCGGCCATGGCGTGCTTCCACGAGGCCGTGGAGTACTCGAAGGCGCGGATCCAGTTCGACCGGCCGATCGCGGGCTTCCAGATGGTGCAGGAAAAGCTGGCCTGGATGATCCGCGAGATCACCAAGGGACAGCTGCTCGCGCTCCAATTGGGGCGGCTCAAAGACGCGGGCAAGCTTTTGCCCCACCAGATCTCATTGGGCAAGATGAACAACGTGGACATCGCCTTGAAGGGCGCGCGGCTCGCGCGGGAGATCCTGGGAGCCAGCGGCATCACCGACGAGTACCAGTGCGGGCGCCACATGTGCAACCTCGAGTCGGTCTACACCTACGAGGGGACGCACGACATTCACACGCTGGTGCTGGGCGAGGCGGTCACCGGGATCGCGGCGTACAAGTAGGCGCGGGGGCGCGCCGCGGTCCGGCCGCCGCTAGAACGGGAAATAGAAGAGGGCGATGTACTCCTGCGAGTTGCCGGAGGGGGCGTCGTAGTAGCGATAGGAAAGCTGGACCTCGGCAAAAGGCACCGGATTCACGTCCACTTCCCCTACGTACCGGCGCGTGGGGTCGATCGGCCCCCCGCGATCGTCCAGCAGGTCGAGCTTCCCCTTGAGATTCAGCCCCCGCTGTAGCCGGTAGTCCATCTCCGCGAACATGGCTTCCGAATTCGTCTTCCCTCCCGCCGGGTTCTTGTCGGTTCCGAACGCCGCCTCCGCGAGCAGCGTCATCGGCCCCCGAGTCCCCGACGCATACAGGGCCCAGCGGTCCCACCGCTGGCCCAGCGCGTCGGAATACCGGTGGAACCCCGAGAGCCCGGCTTGATACCACGTCGTCGCTCGACCCAGCTTCGCCGCGATCGTCTGGGCGCGCTCGGAGAACGGTGCCGAGCCGTCGGTGACGGAGAGTTGGGCGAAGTCGCGCGAGCCAACCCATCCCAGCTCGAGCCCGGCATCGGACTTCTGGGAATCGTACGGGAGAAACGGAGTGGACCGGACGAACGAGGTGTGGTCGTCCTGCCGCAGGCCGAACGGAATCCGGAAGCGGCCCACGCGCGCGTACGTGTCGCCGGGGAGACCGTCGAACTTGCCGTAGAGCTCGCGGGCGACATAGCCCGCGGGAAAGCCGGGTTCATCCACGACCAGCCCATGGCTCGCGACCAGGGTCAGATGCTCGTGCGGCATCACCGCGACGTTCACTTGACCCTCCATCGGGAAGAAGGTCGAGTTGCCGAGGGTCGGCCCGCCCGCGAGATGCGACGCGTAGTACATCACCCGCATGTCCAGCCCGAGCGTGATCCATTCATTCAGCTTGGGATCGACCGTCAAGTTGGCCCACCGAGTCTCCGGCTCGACCGAGTGCCGGTTCCGGAGATACGCGAACCCGAACTCGTTCCGGATTCCTCCCCCGTTCGGATCGACGTGGCACGTGACGCAGGTCGCTCCCTCGCGCGACGCGTAGCGCGGGAGCGCCGCGGCGGCTGGCGCGAGCGGCGGAGCGGCGAGCGCCGCCCCGGCGGCCGCCAGGGCCAGGGCGAGCGGGAGCCGCCTGAAGCTAGGCTGGGTCACGACGGAGTCCCCTTTCCGACGGTGTGGAACGAGTAGCGCGGCTCCGGAAGGCGGAACAGCGCCAGGCCCAGCGCGGCCACGGCGCCGATCAGCCCGACGATCGCGATCGGCACGAACCCGAACCGGTCGATGAGCGCGCCCGAGGATCCCGCGATCAGCGCCGAGATCGGTGCGACCAGGGCCGGCACGATGCCGAGATAGGCCGTGTTGTCCTCGTGCGGGCTGAAGGCCATTGACAGGTTGTAGAGGGCGAGCCGGTCGGCGACAAGGAAAATCCCCAGGGCGAACGCCGTGGCGTAGTAGGCGGCCGTTCCCGGTCCCCAGATCGAGAGCGCCAGGCCCACCGTGAGCGCGGCCGTCGCGATGACGGAGACCTTGGCGTACCCGAAGCGGTCCCCGATCACTCCCGTTAAGAGGCTCCCCAGCATCTGCCCGGCCATGCAGACGGCGGTGTAGATGGCGGAGTCCCTGGCGGTCAGATGGAAGCGGGTCTCGGCGAAAACAGGGTAGAAGGTGATCAGGAGAAAGCAGCCCGTCGTGAAGAAGAGAATCCAGAGATAGACGCGGATGCCGCCCCGGTCGGCCCAGATCTCCCGCGCGTTCTGAAGCACCGTCTGGAGCGGCTTCCCTGGCTCTTCGACTGCCCCCGCCTCTTCGCGCACCGGGATGAAGAAGAAGCTGCCGACGGCCATGAAGACGGCCGCGATCACAAACCCCAATGCGTAATCCGCCGGGAACGGGAGCCCGGAGCCGAGGATTCGGCTCCCGACCCATCCGCCGATCGCGCCCATCATCGTCTGGAAGAAGAAGATGATTCCGAACGATCGCGCGCGCAGCTCCGTGCGGGTCACCTTTCCGATGAAGTTGATCCACACAGGGATCGTGAATCCCATCCAGACCCACGCGGCCCCCCACACCGCCAGAAAAATCGCGACGTCGGCGTGGGGCGGCGGCCGGTGCGCCAGACCGAACCACGCGGCGAGAAAGAGCCACGGCACCGCGGCGCCCACGTGTAAGAGCAGCACCATGCGCTTTCGGCGGGCGAGCTTCGACGTGAAGTAGGAGGCGAAGACCCCCGGAAAGGCGGTCACGAGGAGCCAGATGACCGGCATCCACCCGATCGTCGCGTTGCTCGCGCCCAGGTGCCTGAGGAACACGGGGAGGATCGCGACCATGGAGATCAGCGCGAGCGAGACGCCCCAGAACGCCTCGACGGTGAGCAGCAGGGAGACGTTGCGCCAGTGGACGCGGAGCGGGAGGGTCACGCGGCGGAAGCTACCAGCTACGGGCCGCCGCGGCAATCGGCGGCGCTCGCTACTTCCCCCGGCGGCGCTCCTTCTCCTGGCGCAGCCGCTCGAGCCGCTCGGCCAACTCCTTCTCGGCGCCCCGAGGGACGCCGGTCCAGTAGCGGGGCTCACCCATCTCTTCCGGGAAGTACTTCTGCGTGTCGATCGCGTCTTCGTGCTCGTGGGCGTACTGGTACCCCTTGCCGTAGCCGAGGTTCTTCATCAGCCCGGTGGGCGCGTTCCGGATGTGGAGCGGCACGGGATAGGGCGGCTTCTCCGTCGCGTCCTTGGCGGCCGCCTCGTACGCGACGTAGATCGAGTTGCTCTTGGGCGCGAGCGCCAGGGCCACGACGAGCTGCGCGAGCGCGGTGTTCCCTTCGGGCATCCCCAGGAAGTGGACCGCGTCCTTCACGGCAACCGCCAGGCGAAGCGCCTCGGGATCGGCCAGCCCGACGTCCTCGGACGCGAACCGGACCAGGCGCCGCGCGACATAGAGCGGATCCTCCCCCGCCTCGAGCATCCGCGCCAGCCAGTAGAGCCCCGCGTCGGGGTCGCTCCCTCGCAGCGCCTTGTGGAGCGCCGAGATGATGTTGAAGTGCTCTTCACCCGCGCGGTCGTACGGGAGGACGCGCCGCTGCGCCGCCTCGCGCACGTCCTCCGGCGTCAACGCAGGGGGCTTCCGCCGCCCCGCGAGCGCGGCCGCGTTCTCGAGCGTCTGGAGCGCGACGCGCGCGTCGCCCCCGGAGATTCCCGCCACTAGGCGGACCGCCGCGTCGTCGGCGGTGACCCCGGTGCCCTTGAGCCCGCGCTCGTCGTCGCCCAGCGCGCGTCTCAAGATCCGCTCGATCGCATCCTGGGGAAGCATCCCCAGGACCACCACCTTCATCCGCGAGAGCAGCGCGTTGTTGACCTCGAACGAGGGATTCTCGGTGGTCGCCCCGATCAGGACGATCGTTCCGTCCTCGACGTGAGGCAGAAAGGCATCCTGCTGGGCCTTGTTGAAGCGGTGAATCTCGTCGACGAAGAGGATCGTGGGGGTGCCGTTGGCGCGGCGCGCGGTTCGCGCGCGCTCGATCACCTCGCGGACCTCCTTCACCCCCGAGGTGACCGCGCTGAACTGCTCGAACCGCGCGCGGCTCGAAACCGCGAGCAGTCGGGCGAGGGTGGTTTTGCCGCTCCCCGGCGGTCCCCAGAGGATCACCGACGGGACGTTGCCGGTCTGGATGGCTGTCCCGAGGAGCGTCCCGGGACCCACGAGCGGCGCGCCTCCCTCGAACTCCTCGAAGGTGCGCGGCCGCATTCGATCGGCGAGGGGGGCGCGCGCGGGACGACGACTCTCCGGCTCCGGGAAGAGGCCGAGGGTTTCACTCATCCGGCCTCCGGTTGGCTCAGACTCCGCCGGCGGCCCCGCCTCGACTCGGCTGGTCGGCCGGTGGCGGGATCTCGGTGAAGGGTACGTCCACCACGTCGCTCCGATCGACGGGCACCCGGCCGGCTCCCTGCTTCGGTCCGCGCGCCGGCATCCGGCCGACGCGCCCGTCAGTCCCGGGAACGGAGCCGCGCGACCCACCGCCGGAGCGGTTTCCGATGGCGAAGACGAGCATCGAGAGGAGGATTCGGAGGAGAAGTCTCAGCATGTCGTGTGCGCGTGCCCTCCGCCGGGCGCTACCGGGTCGCCGGAACCGCGGCCAGCGGGAGCCCGCGCGCCGTCAGCTCGTCGAGCGACAGGCGCTCCAGCTCGGGCACGCGCTTCAGCACCTGGATCCGGCGCTCGATCAGCTGGTCCTCGCGCTTGGCGGCGAAGAACGTCCCCTTGTTGGTCAGCACGTCGCGCTCGAAGTAGGTCGGGAGCGGATAGTCGTGGTGCTCCTGGCGCGGGATGTGGTGCTCGAGCAGGTACCGCCGCTCGGCCGCTTCCTCCGGCGGGGCCGGCTCGTCGGCGGGGAGCGGCTCGAGAACCTGGTAGGCACGCAGCGCCAAAAGCTCCGTCCAGACGTCGGCGCTCGCGATTCCGCCGCCCGGGGTCACGTGAAACGTGAAGAACGGTTGGATCTCGCGGGCCAGTCCCGTCTCCTCTCCCAGGATGACCGCGATTCGCGTGAGGCGGGAGAGCCCGCGGATCCCGATCACCTCGGGAACCGCCCGGGTGTCCGCGAACCAGAAGAGAAGCGCCAGGAAATCGGCGCGGCTGAGCGGGCCGCGCTGCGAGATGTCGGCTTGCGGGATTCCGGTGCTCACGAAAGCTCCTCCTGGTCAGTGGCTCGCTCGGGCCCGAGGGGGTCCGACGTCAATATTACCGTTTGTCGTCTCCAAATGGATGCGCGGTCCTCCGCCACCGATCTCCCCGTGGACCCGCTTCGAGGTGATCATGCCCCGCATCGTAACCTTGTAATTGATGTTTACGCGCCCGTTTGTAGTATTCGCCTCTACTGTCGCGTGAAGATCCGTCGGAAGGGTGAGCGCGATATTTCCGTTCGTGGTTTCCACGTTCATCTCCCCGCGCTGGGGTAGCGCGGTCAGCTCGGCCGCGATGCTCCCGTTGGTGGTCCCGGCGTTCACCGGCCCTTCCACCTTCGCGATGCGCACCTCGCCGTTGGTGGTGTGCGCCTCGACCAATCCCCGGACCGCGCTCACGTCGATGTCCCCGTTCGTCGTGTTCGCCACCATCGTGCCCTGCGTGCCGCGCACGCGGACCACTCCGTTCGCGGTGGTCAAGTGCAGGGACGTTTCCCGGGGCACCTGAAGGTAATAGTGGATGTTGGCCGACCGCACGCCCTGCCCGAGCAGATCCCAGATGCCGACCACCTTCTGGTGCTTGGGGTAGATGCTGCGGATCCGGATCCCGTGCGGCTCGACCTGGACGTCCGCCGTGAGCTGCCGCATCAGGGCGCGCTCGTGCTCGTCGTCGGGCCCGCGCACCTCGCGTGTGATCTGGACCCGCACCTCCTGGCGCTCCCAGGTGTCGACGACGATGCGTCCGTTCTGGCTCTGGATATCGATGGCGCCCCCCGGCTCGAACGGAAAGATCCGCTCCGTGATCGTGCGGAGGTGAGCGGCGCTCGCGGGCGGAGCGGCTGCCGCGGCCAGGGCGCAAAGCGCCGCCGCGGCCGCTCTTCGTGCATGGTGAGTCATGATCACCCTCCTGGAACGATCCGGCTGCCGGAAGCCCATGCTTTCCTTACGGATTGGCCCCCCGGAAGGTTCCGCGTCAAACGCTGAACCGGATGTTCACGACGTCGCCGTCGCGGACTCTATAATCTCGCCCCTCGGTCCGCAAGAGGCCCATCTCCCGCCCCTTGGGCATCCCGCCCGCCTTGGCGAGGTCGTCGTACGCGATCACCTCGGCGCGAATAAACCCCCGCTCGAGGTCGCTGTGAATGGCACCGGCTGCCTCGGGCGCCAGGGACCCGTCCCGGACCGTCCAGGCGCGCACCTCGTCCGGCCCCACGGTGAAGAAGGAGATGAGCCCCAGGGTCGCGTACGAGACGCGGATCATCCGCGTCAGCCCCGGCTCCGCGATGCCGAGCACCGCCATGAACTCCCGCGCGTCTTCGTCGGCGAGCTGAACCAGCTCCGCCTCGGTCTTTGCGGACAATGCGATGACCGGGGGCGACTGGGTCCCGAAGCGGGCCGCGACCGGGGCCGTCAGCGACGCTTCGCCTCCCTTCATCCGCGCGTCGTCCGCATTCACGACCACGATCCACGGGCGCATGCTCAGGAGCTGAAATCCCCTGAGCGAGCGCTCGCCGGCCGGGCTCAATCCCGCCGTCCGGGCGGGCTGCTCCCCCTCAAGCGCCTCGCGCACTCGCTTCAGCGCCTCGAACTCGTTCGGGTCCTCGGGCTTCTTTCCCACCTTGACCGCCTTCTCGATTCGCTCCAGCCGGCGCTCCACCACCGCCAGGTCCTCCAGGATGATCTCGCTCAGGAGCCACCCGGCGTCGCGGGCGGGGTCCACGCCGCCCTGGAAGTGGGGCACCGACGGGTCGTCGAAGGCGCGGATGACGAGCACGAAGGCGTCCACGTCGCGGAGCGCCGCCAGCGCCGCCAGGGCACCGCGCTCGACCTTCCCGGTTTCCAGGGGAGGCGCGTCCACGTATTCCACCTTCGCGGGCGTGAATTTCTTCGGCAGGTAGAGATCGCGGAGGTGATCCAGCCGGGCGTCGGGAACCTTGACCGACCCCAGGTGAACCGTCTCGCCCCGGGAGGAGCCAGCCTGGGCCTGCCCGCGCGTCAACGCGGCGAACAGGGTGGTCTTGCCGCTCTGGGGCGGACCCAGGATTCCGAGCTTCATCCGATTGGATTCAGACGGCCGGTGGGATCAGACGCCTTCGCCGCGACGGAGCCGGACGGTCATCGAGTCGGCCTGCTCCTTCGCCCATGGCGCGTCTTCGTCCCCGGGAAATCGCTTCGCGTAGTCCACGTAGATGGTCCGCGCCTTGGAGAGCTGTCCCGCGCGCCTCCAGCTCCCCGCCAGCTCGAGGATCGCCGACTTGTAGGTGTCGGACCCGGGGTAGCGGTCGATGATCTGCTGGGCATAGCGGCGAGCGGCGGGATAGTCCTTTTCCTTTCGGCTCATGATGGCGAGCGTCAGCAGGGCGTCGTCGGTCTGACCGGACACGTTCTTGGGATCGAGCGCGACGAATGCCGTGTAGTTCTTGCGCGCCTCGTCATAGAGGCCGTGCAGGAAATAGCGCTCGGCGAGCCGTGCCCGATACCCGGGATAGCTTCCGCTGTCCGGCTCGGCCGCCGCCAAGGCGGCGAGGGTGTTCCGTCCGGCCAGGCGGTCGTCCACTTCCTGGATGAACTCCGGGGCCCGGTAATATCCGACCACCCGGTCGATCTCGGCGCCGTCTTTCCGGAGCACCATGATCGTGGGGTAGCTCTTCACGTGGTAGCGTGCCGCCGTGACCGTGTCCTTCTCGGCGTTCAGCTTCACCATCGTGAAGCGCTTCGAGTAGTCGATGAACTTGGGATCGGTGTAGGTAGACTCTTCCAGAGCCTTACACCATTGTCACCAGTCGGTGTAGAAGTCGAGAAGGATCGGCCGGCCGCTCTTCCCCGCGTCGGCCAGCGCCGCGTCGTAGGAAGTGTTCCACGCGATCGTCCGGGCCCCCTGCAGCTTCGGCTGGGCGCATCCGACGGCGAGGACGATCGCGAATGCTCCGGCAACCCCCAAGCCTTTCCAGGCCCTGTTCCGCATTTGCATCCCCCGATTCTCGGCATTCTCGGCGCCCCTGCGGGGCCGAACGTAAGCACCGATCATCCGTTCCGCCCCGCGCCTTGTCAAGGTATCATCGGTTCAACAATCATGGAACCGACCCTATGAGCGCGTGCCACTTCTGCGGGGCCGCGCTCGATCCCAAGATGCGCGTAGTGCGCGACGCCGAGTGCCCGAAGTGCGGGCGCGATCTGCACGCCTGCGTGCAGTGCCGGCACTACGACCGGCATGCCCACAACCAGTGCCGCGAGCCTCAGGCCGAGTGGGTCACTGACCGCGAGCGCCGGAATTTCTGCGACTACTTCTCTCTGAACCCCGCCGGCGGCCGCGGCGCGGGCGTCCCCGACCGCGAGAAGAGCGCCCGTTCCAAGCTGGACAGCCTCTTCAAGCCGGCACCTCCCGACTCCCCGGAGAGCGACGACGAATGAAGAAGATCGACATCCTGGTATTCGGTCCGCACCCCGACGATGCAGAGATCGGCGCGGGCGGCCTTCTCCTCAAGATGAAGGCCCTGGGGCACACCACGGGGATCATCGACATGACCCGCGGGGAGATGGGCTGGGGCACGCCCGAGGAGCGGGGCGCCGAGTGCGACGAGGCGTGCAAGATCTTGAAACTGGACGTGCGGGAGAACCTGGACCTGGGGGACCAGCGGATCGAGGACACGTTCGAGAACCGCTGCGCCGTCGCGGCGGTGATCCGGAAACACCGTCCCGATATCGTGCTCGCGCCCTACTACGCCATCCCGCCCGGCCGCGGGCTGGGCCACAACGACCACTGGAAGACGGGGATCCTCGTCGCCCAGGGCTTCAACCTGGCCCACCTGCGCAAGGCGCCGTTCCCCGGCGAGCCGTACCAGGCGAAGGCTCTCTACTACTACTTCCTCCCGCCGGGAATCCGCCCCACGTTCGTGGTCGACGTCTCGCCCTACTTCGAGGAGTGGATGCGCGCGCTGACCAGCCACCGAACTCAGTTCTCCAATCCCGAGAGGCCGGCTCCGAAGCGGGAGATCATGGGCGTGGTGGAGCGCGTGGACAATATCGCGCGGAGCAACGCGTGGCTCGTCGGCGGGACCTACGCGCAGGCGTTTTATTCCGAAGCGCCGCTCAAGATCGCGGACCCGCTGGACCTGGTGCGCGAGATCGAGCCGCGTCCCTAGGAGAACGGCCATGACCCGTGTCGAGGCGGATCGCCTCCTGGCGCTCGCGCGCCAGGCGAATCTGTCGGGGCCGGAGGCGGAGGCATGGACGAAACGCCTGGAACCGGAACGGGAGAACCTTGCGGAAGCGGCGCGACTCCTCGTACGGGAAGGAGACGCGGAGTCGGCTGCCGAGATGGCAGCCAACGTCTGGCGGCTGTGGCTTGTGACAGGCGACCCGGCCGGAGGGAGAGAGCTGCTCGCGGCCGCGCTGGATGCCGGTCCCCGAGCACCCTCCAGCGCGCGGGCGCTCGCGCTCTACGGAGATGGGCTCCTGGCGTTCCGTGCCCGGGCGCAGGCCGAGTCGCGCCGGAGGAACGAAGAAGCGCTCGAGGTGGCCCGAGCAGTGGGCGACAAGAGGGCGGAGTCGCTCGCGCTGGTCGGGCTCAGCCGCGTCGCTTTACGTGACGGAGACTACTCACGCGTCCGCGTGCTCGCGGCGCTAGCGCGGGAGTTGGCCCGTGAGTTTGGCCCCGCGGCCGATGCCGCACCTCTCCATATGCTCGCGGCGGGGACTCGTCTGGCAGGAGACTACGACGATGCCGTCCGACTCTACTCCGAGAGCCTGGATCTGAGCCGAAAGCTGGGCAACAGCCGCGGGGTGGCGATGGAACTCCATAATATCGGCCACGTGGAATTGCATCGGGGCCGCGTCGGCGAAGCGGAGCGCTGCTTTTCCGAGTGCGCGGGCGTTCGGGATGCGAACGATCCGTACGAGGCGGCGATGACCCACCTGAATCAAGCCGGCCTCGCATTTGCGCACGGGGAACGCGAACGCGCTGCGGCGTTGCTTCAGAGCGTGCGGACGACCTTGGACGCCGCCAAGATCGTCCTCGACCCCGATGACGCGTTCGAGGTCCAGTGGCTCAGCGACCGGCTCGGCTAGCCGGCTACGGCGCGGCCTTTCCTCCGCTCTCGACGCGCAGCCCCAGCTCGGCCATGGCGGGGTTGAGCGTCACCACGTCGCCCGAGCGCAGGTAGTCCAGCGCGCGCCGGGCGGAGCGGCGATCCTCCGCGCGCCCCCTGATCTCCCAGAGTCGCTGGAAGAGCCACGCCGCCTCGAGATTTCCATCCGGGGGCTTCTCCCCGGCCGCCAGCCGTCCGATGGCCGCCGGATCGCGTGGCGCGTAGCGGAACCCTCCGCCGACGCGATCCTCCAGGCGCGTCCGGATCCAGACCGCGAGCGATTCGGCCCTCGCCAGATGTCGCGGCTCCTTCGTCGCGGCGTAGGCGTCGAGGTAGGCGTTCCCCGCGGCGCCCTGATCGGCCAGCCGCCCGGGAACCGCCGTCCGCCCGTTTCGCCAATCGTGATAGATGAAACCGTCCGGCGCGCGCTGCGCCGTCCACAGCCGATCCAGCGCGCGGACCGCCCGTGCCACGGGGGCGCCCTTCCAGATTCCCGAGGCCGCGCCGCGCAGCACCGCCGAGGCCATGCGCGCGTTCTGCTCGGCGTACAGGGAGGAGTCGACCGCCGGAGTTCCCTGGCCGCGGCGGAGCTTGTCCGAGAGGCCGTAATACACCTCGCCCGCGAGCAGGCGCCCTTCCCCGTCGCGAATGGCCACGTCCGCGTCCTGGCTCCCGAACCACCCGCCGGAGTGAGCGTCCCAGAGCCACGCCGTCGCGTACGACTCGGTTCGCCGGGCCGCTTCCCGGTAGCGGGTGCCGCCCCCGGCGTCGACGGCGCTCACCAGGGCGTGAAGCGCGCGCGCGTTCACGTCCAGGAGCTTCTCGGTGTGGGGACGCTTCCAATTCTCCTCTCCCGCGATGCGGTAGAAGCCGCCCCACACCGAATCCTCCAGCGCCATGGCCGCATCCAGGACCCGCAGGCCAAGTCCCCGAAGCGTGAGATCCTTGCGGGTGCCGGCCGCCGCCAAGAGAAAATGCACGGCCTCGAATTGGGGGACCTTCGGCTTCCCCTGAAGCCCGCCGTTCGTCCGATCCTCCGCTTCCCGGAGGGCGGCGAGGTTCTGGTCCACATAGTCCGACAGCGACATCTGGGGCGCGCCGGGGGCCTCGCTGTCCCAGGTGTGGGCGACGCGCCGCACCGACTCGGCCGAGCGCCGCTCGATCTCGGCGCGGCCCTTCCGGTACAAGTCCCGCGCGTTGGTGAGCATCTGAAGAAGCGCTTTGGGCGCGATCACCGACTGGGAAACGACCACTTGCCCGTCCGCCGTCAGGACGGCGGTGGTGGGCCAGCCGGCCGCGAGGTAACGGTCCGCCACGTCCGGCCGCCGGTCCGCGTCCACCCGGATCGGCACGTAACTCTCGAGGACGGCCGCCACGACCGCGCTGTCGCCCCAGGCCTCGACATCCATCTGATGGCCCGAGTGGGACCACGACGAAGTGAGGTAGAGGAGAACGAGGTGCCCCGTCCGGCGCGCCTCATCGAACGCGGCGCTCCCCCAGGGCCGCCACGCGACCCCCGCAGCCGGCAAGGGCGATCGCCCCGTGTGCCCCACTCGGGGCGGGGATTTGGGGCGCGGCGGGGAGCTGCCCGCGCGCGGAGGGGACCAGGGACGCGGCTGGGATGCTGCCCACGCGGGAGGCGCTCCCGCCGCAAACGCCAGCGCCACCGCTAGCGCCAGGGTCGCTAGCGCGGTGAGCGTGCCGCCTCGCGGCGCGCTTGGCGCCCGGCCGCGCGCTTGTCCAGCCGCCTCTTCTCGCGCTCCTCCAGAAAGCGCTCCAGGTCCTTCTCGTCCCGAAGCAGGATCTTCTCGGCGGGAGTGGGACAGTAGCGCTCGCAATCGGCCGGGTCGTACTCGCGGCAGACCTCGGGACGGAGGACGTAGTGACTGCAGCGGCCATCCTTCAGCCACTCGCAGGGCGTGTCGAACTGGACCATCCATGTGCCTTCCCAATCGCAGAGAACGGAGACGTCCCGGTGGAGGAGGTACCATCGAATGTTGTCGAAATCCCGGCGCGAACGGGGCCGATCGATGGGAATGGTAACGTAACGGCAGCAGTGATCGCACCCTTCGCATGGGTTCCCCTCGGGAAGCTGGAAGCACCCGGTCGGAAGAAGCGGGAGTCCGATCGCGGGCCGGGGGGGCCGCATCGGCCCCTTGGGGTGCGCCTCGGGTTCGCCGGAGCCGTGCGGTTTTGCGCTATGTTCGTCGTCTTCACCGCTCATGGGCGCCCTCCGTTCCGGAAGCGTTGCGTGTGGGCGCAGCATAGCCTAGGAGACCGCGGAGGCAAACGACTGGTGCAGGCTCCACGTTGAAGCCCCTTCTGCGCAGCCTCGGGAGGACGTTCACCCGTTACCGCGAGCACGAGGGCCCCCGGATCGCGGCCTCGATCGCGTTCTACGTGCTTTTCTCGGCGGTCCCGTCGGTGGCGCTGCTCATCCTGTCGATCGGCTGGGCCATCCATGACCCGCGCGGCCAGGCGCACGTGCTGGGACATATGCTCGAGATCCTGCCCGTCGGGTCCGCGCAGAACAGGACGTTCCTCACGAACGCCGTCGACTCCATCAGCAAGGCGAGCCGCGGCCTCTCCATCATGGGCGTCCTGGGCCTGGCCTGGTCCAGCCTCGGGATGTTCAGCGCCGCGCGCTGGGGCCTGGACCGCGCGTGGGGCGTGCGGGGACGCCCGGGATTCGCGGGCGTGCGTCTCCGAGACGTCGCGGCCGCCATGGGCATCTGGCTCCTGCTCTTGATCTCGGCCATCGGGACCGCGGCGATCCACATGGCGTTCGGCTCCCCCGAGCTCCCCACCGGCGGCGTGCCGGGCGGACCCGATCCCGCGGGGGCCACCATCCAGTGGACTATGCCCGCGCTCTTGAGCTTCGGCGCGTTCCTGTACCTGTACTGGTATGTTCCCAACGTTCACAGCCGCTTTCGCGACGTCCTGCCCTCGGCGGTGGTCGCGACGGTCTTGTTCGAAGCATCGAAGTATCTGTTCGGGCTGTACGTCACGCTCCTTGCAAGCCACTCGGCGCTGTACGGCGCCCTTGGAGGAATCTTGGGATTCATGCTGTGGGTCTACGTCTGCTCGTCGATCTTGCTTCTCGGCGCGGAATTCGCGTGGGTCCATCGTCACCGCCGCGCGGGGGAGCTGTGAGGGGAACGGCGCGCGTCCTGCTCGCGACAGGCGCCCTGCTCTGCTTCGTGGCGGCGGCTTGCGCCGTCTACGCGGGCTCGTCGTGGTTTCAGTTCGGGCGGGAGACGCGGGAGGCGCCGCTGCCAGCGGCGGTCGTGTCGCTGGATCGCTTCCTCCCCTCGTACGACATTTCCGAGCGGGACGAGACGCCGGTGAAGGCCCCCGCCGCGGTGACCTTTACCGCGGCGCGCAATCTCGACCTGCAGCGCTCGGGAGCCGTGCGCGCGGTGCTCGAGTCTCGAAAGCTCTTTCTGGGCGGACGCGGCGATGGCATGGAGCGGCGGCCATTCCTGGAGCAGGTCCACGCGATGGGCTGGGTGCTCCTGTCCGAGGTGCCCGGGAGGGCGATGGTGTTCGGCGCCGTGGCCCGCCCGTGGGAACCCGACGTGCATTTCTGGCCGATTCCGGCGGCGCGGTTCGCCGGGTTCCGGAAGCCCGGCTGGGTGAAGATCGTCTGGACGCTGGAGGTCGACCCCGCCGCCGCCGGGCGTTCGGTCTTCCGAACGCGCACGCGGGCGACGAGCACGGATGCCGTCGCGAGGAAGCGTTTCCGCTCGTACTGGTCGAAGATGGCACCCGGGGTGATGCTGATCCGGCAGCAGGCGCTGGGGCTGGTGAAGAGCGACGCGGAGCGGCGCGCGCGGCGTCAGTGACCCGCGAGCTGATCGATCGCCGCTTGCACGTAGCGCCGTGAATCTTCGCTGGAGCTGAGCGGGAGCGCGGCGCGGTACTCGATGATGGCGCCGGTCCGGTCGCCCAGGTTCGACAGCGCCATCGCCCGATAAATGTGGAGCAGCTCCGATCTCGGGAATTCGCCGAGCGCTTCGCGCGCGCTGACTTCGGCCTCCTGGGACCCTCCCTGTTGCAGTTGTGAAAAGACCAGCGCCTCATAGGCCAGCTCGCGGCCCGCGATCTGATTCAGGGACAGGCTCCGCTTCGCCCATTCCTCGCCGCGCGCGAATTCGCCGCTCCAGACGAACCGCTGCGCAACCTCCCCACACCAGCGAGCCAGGCGCGATCCGAACTGCCTCCCCCGAGTGTCCGCGTCCCAGATTCGATCCCGAGTCTCCCGGGTGCTGATGGAGTCGGGCAATTTCCAGACCTCGACGCTCGGACCGGCGATCGTGCGGGCGTCCGGCGACCACATCCGCGTCCCGCGAGCCCGTATCCAGGCGTAGAAGGAGTTCTCGAGCGGATACCGCTCCGGGGCTGTTTCGAAGCGGCGCGAGACTTCGCTCGACGTGACGTAGTACCGGAAGCCGTCCAGCCATTCGGGATGAAACGCGGGGCGGACGCGTTCGGCCTGGGTGGCAAGGAACGGCCAGACCACCGCGAGCCGCTCGCCGGGACCGGCGGGCACCATGGGACCGTAAAGATCCACGGCCATCATCTCCGCCGGCGGGATCGAGGCGTCGATCCATTTCCGCGCGGCATACCTCGAGTCCTCGCGCGCTAGAGCGCGGCGCACGGGGACGAGCTGCGCGGCGCAGCCGGCCATCGCCACCGCGATCGCCACGGCGATGGGGGCAACGCGGGCGATTCGAGCGGTGGGGCTCGACCGGGCGCGAGCGGGTGCGCCCCACTCCGCCAGCCGGGCGATCGCGTAGGCCGCGGCAACCGTCAGCGAGCCGAGCGCCGGGAGGATGAAGCGCTCCTGCGCGACGCCGAGAAAACCGTTCGCGGCGAGCAGCACTACCGCGACCAGCGCGACCACTCTCCCCTTCGCGCCGCTCCTCCAGAGCAGCACCAAGCCCACGAGGGCCGCCAGGTACAGAGGCCACGTCATCATGGCGGGGAGCGTTCGGATCAGATAGACCGGGAGCGCGATCACGTTGTCGGACTGCCCGACCCACCCGCTCAGGAGGCGGCTCCGCTGGAGTGCTACGTCCTGGGACTTGGCGCCCCAGTCGAGAAGCGTGAAGGGAGAATTGCTCGCGAAGGAGAAGACGGCGGCGAACAGTCCAGCCGCGATCGCTCTCCAGGCCGGCCCGCCCGCACCCCGTCGCTGCCCGCGCCCCGTGCGGCCGAGCCCCGCGAAAGCGAGCACAAGGACGAGGGCCATGGGAACGTACTTGCACGCGGCGGCAAGGCCGATCAGGAAGCCAGCGCGAAGCGAATCCGCGGCGGTGCCGGTGTCCACGAATCGAAATAGGGCGAGCGTCGCCCCGCAAATGAACAGGAGCGCTTGGAGATTGGGATCCATGACACGCTGGGAAATCAGGATGTGCGCGGGCAAGACGGCGAGGAACAATGCCGCGAGAAGCCCGGTCAGCCGGCCCCCGAGGCGCCGGCCGATCAGCGCGACCAAGAGCACCGTGGCCACTCCGACGAGTACGTTCACGACGCGACCCAAGAGAAAGATCCCCGCCGGATGGTCCTGGACATGGCGCGCGAAGGCGGCCGCGCCGGTCCCCGGGTGGCCGATGGAGTAACCAACCCGATACGCGATCTGGACCCCGAGCTCGTTGTAGAACGGGAGCCCCGGCCAGTCGCCCGTCTTGGGATCCAGGTCCACCGGGCCCACGCCGCCGTGCCACATCTCCCACGCATAGAGCGTGACGCGCCGGTCCCCTTCGTCCACTACCGTGTCGTTCATAGGGTCGGCGGCGAGGCGGGGATCGGGCAGCCGGTCCCCGATTCCCCAGAGCCGGAGCGCAAGGGACAGGAGGAGGAGCGCGGCAAGAATGGGGTCCATGCGGAAGGCGCGCCGAGAGGTTTCCCGGGTGGGGCCCGACGGGTGCCGCTTGGGTCGCGGGGGCAGGGTGGCCATGGGATGGACGCATCGTACCGCGCGGGCGGCGCTCGTGGTACAATCAGCGGGATGCGAGGCATGGTGCCCGCGTCGTGAAAATCCGCCGGGAGCGCTCTTCGGGGCCCCGGCGCGAGGAGGAACAACCTATGTGCCGTCCCGCCATGCAAACGGCGCGCGTCCACTGCGGTCCCCGCTGGGGCGCTAGCCAACCCTTCGTCGAATCCACCCACCACCACTTCCCCGGCTTCTCGCACTCGCCCGGTCTCGGCGTGAGGCGCCCCCTGCGCTTTCTCGCCTGGAAGCTCCAACTGGACGAAGAACAGATGAAGCAGGTCGCCGCGATCCTGGATCAGCTGAAGATCGAGCGGGCCCAGGCGGAAGTGGACGACCGCCGCGCCGTCAGTCTCTTGGCCGAAGCCGCCGAAGGCGACACCTTCGATCGCGCGAAGGCCGAGGAGGCGGCCGCGCTCCGCACCAAGAGCGCGGGGGTGGTGCAGCAGAAAGTCATCCAGTCCATCGAGCGCCTGCATGCATTGCTGAGCCCCGAGCAGCGGGGTCGGCTCGCGTACTTGCTCCGGACGGGAGCGTTGATGATGTAAGGAGTGGGCTCGCGCGCTGCGCGCGAGTCAGGTGAAGCTAGCCGCGGTGGGAGCCGGGTGCCGTAACGACCCGGCTTTTCACTTTCTTGGAGGACTTGCTGAAGTAGCGCCAGGAATACGCCCTGCCGTTCCGACTCGAGATCTTCACCCAGGTTTGCGGCTCGAGGGTCGGCCGGGGCGCCGTGTTCATGGAATCGCGCTCGATCAGGTGCCCGGGCTCCCAATCTGGCCGGCGAGTGCCCGCCGGAACGATCCGGTCGATGCTCTCGCTGTTCTCGGCCACCGCCGCGGCGGTGCAGGCCTGCGGAGGAGCGATGCACGCCTTCTGCGCGGCCTTGGTCTCTTCGTCGCATGCCTGCGCGAGCGCGGGCGCGAGACTCAGGGCGAGCACGGCTAGGGCGAGGGTGTGCTGTCGGATGAGCATGCGAGCAGTATAGACCCAGACCCCAGGGGCGTGGCGATAGTCAAAAATGTGGGCCGTGATGGACTCGAACCATCGACTCCCTGCTTAAAAGGCAGGTGCTCTACCACCTGAGCTAACGGCCCATGCTGAGGAAGCAGAGTAACTTAGCATAGAGCACCTGCCTAATGGGTAGGCGCTCACTATCGGGAATGCGGCGCCAGCGCCCCCGGCTATGGGCCCGCTCACTGGCTCTTTTAGATCCCGTCCTGGAACACGGATGCTCGATGGGTCTGCGGAAGAAAGGCGTAGACCCGATGAGCGCTTTCGTCAAGCGCGACCGTGTGCGCCCCGCGTTCGGTGGGAACCACCTCGCGGGTCTTCCAGGCGGCAATGTCGATGACATCGATGACACCGGGATCACCGATGGCTACATAGAGATGCCGCAGCGCATGATCCAAGAACACGACATCGGGCGCGCCACTCAAACCGAGAGTGCCGAGGACCTCACCCGAGCGGGAATCGAGTGAGACAAGCTTACCCTCGTCGCACGCGCAGAGGAGGCGGTTCCCGGATGAATCAAATTCGAGACCGTGGGGTCCGCGCGCGGGTACATCGACGGTACGCGCGACCGCGAGCGGGGCATCCGGGTCGATGACGACAATCTGGGAGGGGTCCGCGATGTTCACGAAAAATAGTCGCTGTTCTGGATCGAATATCGCCCAGCGTGTTCGGCCCGGCATGGGAGTCGTGGAGAGGTGACGACGGGAGCGGACATCCACTAGGGTCACACTGGGCGGCTGCTGGGTGCCTAAATCTCCAATGTTCGCGCTTAGCAAGAGGCAACGATCAGGATCGTAGGCCAGCCCATTCGGACGCACCCCGACAGTGACCTTCGTTACATCATCCTCCGAAAGTGGTGAGAAGATCCCCACCGAGTTCTCTCCTCGGTTCGAGGTGAAGACCAAGTCTTGCCCTTCATCCACGAAGGCGCCCGCCACGCCTATGAGCCCGGAAATGGAGCGAACGTACTCCCCGGACTTCGTGTCGATCACGTCCAGGGCGTCATTGGCAGTGTGCGCCACGTAGAGACGACCCCGGCCGCGATGGATGGCGGCATGGTCGAAGCCGCCTTGGCCCGTATGTGCCGGCAGCTCGATATCCCGAATGTGCTTCATCGACACGACTCCCGCCGGCCCCCGTTAGCTCGAAGCGCCTGCCGGGCTCCCCTGTTGGACCATCTGCTGGCAGTAGGCGTAGAGCGCGTCGTAGACGATCCACTCGGCTGCGTTCAGGGCGTGGTCATCCTTGAACCCGAGGCCGCGAAACCCTTCGGCGACCGCCTTGAGCCCCGCGGACTCCGGCTGATTCCAGAGCGAGTTATCCGTATCCGCGCCGTTCACGATCCTCGCAAGCAGCACCAGCGCCGGATCGGCGGTCAGCCCGTGCTTCTTGAGAATAGCGTCGAAGGAACATTCTTTTCCGTGGTGCCCTAACTCCACCCCCTTGACGTCGTACGGCGTTGCCTTCTCCCTCTCCGCGACGGCCATCACTTGATCGGCAGGCACGAAAAGAAACTCCGCCTTTGGGTCCACGAACTTGCGGATGAGCCACGGACAGGCCACCCGGTCGACGTGGACGTTCTCTCGTGTGATCCACTTCATTGGACGCTCCTCCTCTTGGATTCTTCTGTCTTGTCGAGGGCCGCGCGCAACCCCTCGGCGAGGGCTTGGGTGGAACCGACCCCCCAGTAGTGGAGAAACATGATTCGCGGCGACTCGCCGGTCATGTGTTGATGGATCGCCACGATGTTTATCCCGGCTCCGCGCAGGGCCTTGAGAACCGGCTGAAGCTCCGATTCGAGGATGGCAAAATCACCGTCCACCACGGCCTGCTCGTCCGACCCGGCAAAGGCTGCCCAGGTATTGACCCCCATCGTAGTGCCCATGGCTACGCCATGCATGCGCGCCGTCCTGCCGATCACAACTTTGTATACACCCTCTTTGAGATCGCCTTTCCGATGCAGTGCCGCCTCGATCTTCGCGGGATCGAGCGAGCTTTTTGCCGGATCGATGTCCGCCTGGGGGGCCTCACCCTTACCGTCGCTTGTCTCGCGAATCTTCGTGAACACCTTCCCCACGGCTTCGGCAAGCTTCTCCTCGGTCCCCATCCCACCGATGTGCATGAACATGACCTTGGGCGTGTCCCAGAAGAAGTGGTTATGGAGGGCTGTGACATCGAGGCCATTGTCGAGGGCGGCGCTCATGACCGGATTCACCTGGTCTTCAAGCAGGACCATGTCGCCCATGACCACCGTATGCTGGCCGACATGCTTGAATGAAGCCCACGACGTCAGACCCATCGGCGGGGTCATGCGCACCCCCGCAACATGGACGTCCAGGTCGCCTCGGGGGACCGAGACCTTGAAGGCGCCTTCTTTCTCATCCAGCTTGCCCTTGGCCCCGGTTAGCTCTTCGATTCGGCCGGTATCCAGGGACGCTCTGGACGCAGGTGTCGCCATTGCGACCCCGCCAAAAGTCGCGCTCAGGACGAACGCGAGCCCGAACGTTCCCAGTGCCTTGTTCATGCCTCCTCCGTGGGCCTCCACGCTACCCGCAATGATCTGGGGTGTGCGCGGAGCATCAGTACTTCTCACTCCCGGGTGAGAAGGTCGAGCAGCGAGGCATGAGGCCGCCATTCCGGGTCAGCGGATCGTACCGAGGTCGGATCTCGATCCAGCAATCCAACGATTACCTCAGCGACGATGCGCCCTCCCACCGGTCCGAGACGCTTGCCGGAAGCCGTCACATCCGCCTCGCGTAGGATGTAGTACCAGAGGGGCGTCTCACCGCGATACCCCGCGGCGCCCAGACCCACCTGCTCGGCCGTCAGCGGCTGCGCGCCAATGTGCCGGGCCACGGCTTCCCCGGATGGCAGCCCTACGCCCTGGCCGCGCTGAAGGTCCCGGACGGCCAGGGAGTGGTACTCCTCGATCTCGCATTCGCCCGTAATCGCCACGGGCAGCTGTATCAGCGCCCGAACCAGCCGACCGTCGATCTTTTTGGCCCGCTGAGCGACTTCTCCCCCCGGCCCGTCGAAGAAAAGCGTCCAATCGACAGCTCGCATGGGCGGCACGGCTCTGAACCCCAGCAGATCGGGAAAGAATTCTACGGGTTCTGTCTCGCGGTTTAGTCGGTACTCGTGGCGGATCTGGCAGTGGCCATATCGATAGGCCGCATCCGCGAACTCGAGTGGGATGAACGCGCTCTCCATCGGGCGGAACCACCGCGGCCCCATAGCGCCAATCTCTTCGGCAAGCGGTCGGCCAACCAACGACGGTAGGAATTCGTGGAGCACGGCCCGCTGATAATGCCACCGCGTCTCCTGAACAGCGGACTCGAACACAGCCGAATCCGCCACACCGCGTCGCCGGGCTTCGTCCACGAACGCGTTGTGCGCTTTCAATAGGGCCAGGTGCATTTGCGAAACGAGCATGTGCGAGTCGTTCCGAGGATCGCCCATGATCGCGATGCCCTCGAAGTTGCGGGGCACGTCGATCCCGTCACCGCCGAGCAGGAACTTCGCGGGATCGTCCCGCTGATACAGGAATGGATGGCCTACCGGTCCGTCGCCGTACAGGCACTCGAGGTTCAGCTGCGGCGCGCGGGCATTCTGAAGGCGCATCGGGTCGACATGACTTCGGAGCGGCGAACGGTCGGCCGTGATGTCGTGGGCGACGAACTGCCCAAAAATGGGCCAGCCCGCCGCGACATCGCCGAGCGACTCCGGCGCGTCCGTGGCATCGCCGCAATCGCAGAGTCCGCCCGAGCGGCCGATCGCTCGAAGAAGCGCCTCATCGACGTCCAACGCGGGTAGCTCCGGGAACATCCGGGCATAGGTTGCGGGCCCGACGGGGGCATCGATCGGCATGCTTGCGCGCGCCGGAGAGAGACAGTGGGTTCTCAGGGATGTCATGGGTGACCTCGCGATCGATCATCCTCCCCTATCCGCTTCTCGAGCGGGAGGGTCTGGAGGGACGCCATTCTAGTCCGCCAGGCCGGCATTTTCCAGGAGCCGCGTGATTCCTGTACGGGACGGCGTCAGCCAAGAGCCCAAGTCACTCGTGGAGGAACCCCGTCTCGATAGCTTCCCTCATCCGTGACGAGAACGCTTCAGAAGAGTTCCTCGGCCAGCGCGACGATGATGCCCGCAGGGCCTCGCATGTAGCAGAGTCTGTACTTGTCCTCGTACTGGACCACCTCGCCGACGAGTTCGCCGCCGTTGGCGCGCAGGCGAGCGACAGTTTCGTCAACGCTTTCGACCGTAAACATGACGCTCCGGAGGCCCAGCGTGTTCGGCGGTGCGATCGCCGGTTCGATCTCGACCAGTTGTGGATTGCGAAACTTCGTCAGCTCAAGCCGCCCGTGCCCATCTGGGGTCCGCATCATAACGATGTCGACTTGGACACTCTCGAGCCCGTTGACGCGGTCCACCCACGGGCCCTCGACCGACGCCTCGCCTTCACGCGTCATGCCGAGCGCGGTGAAAAAAGTGATAGCGGCTGCAAGGTCGTCGACGACGACGCTGACGTGGTCCAATCTCTTGATTGTCATGTCCCTGGTATAGCAGAGGCCGTGCGCGCGGGCCAAGCCGATCGTTCTCGCGCGTTGGACATGGTTAGTGCCAACATCAACGAAACAGGCCGGCGGTGCCGCCGGCCTCATCTCGTCGCTCGAGTTGTTGCTCCGACTCAGTGCCCGCAGGTCGATAGGCTGCAGCTCCCGTTGACCATGGTGCACTTGGTGCCCGGGGATTCCCCGGAGCGGCACGACTGGATGCCCTGAAGCACCAGACAGCCGCTGTTGCAGTGCGCTGCCATCGCGGTCCCCACCGAATAGTTCGAAAGCGCGGAGATGTACGGCGACTTCGCCGTGACGTTTGGCTGCTGGGGAGCGGCCGTCCCGAGGAAGAGGGCGGCCACGATGAGGATGGCCGTCAGAGCGAGGATTCGTTTCAACATGGGGTACCTCCTCGATTCGGGGATCAGTGGCCCTTACATGCGGTCATCGTGCACGTGCCGTTGATGACGGCGCAGTTCGTGCCCGGGAATTCTGGGGCGTGGCAGCCCACGATCCCTTGGAGCGCCTCGCAGCCGCTGTTGGTGCAGCCGTGGCCCGCCGCAACCGCGGTGCCGACGGCATAGTTCGAAAGCGTCGACGCGTAGGGTGAGTTGGCCGACGTCGTGGCCTTGGGCACCGCAGTGCCGAGGAACAGGGCCGCAACGAGGAAGATGCTCGTGAGCACGAAAGTCAGCTTGATACGGTTCGACATGGGGATTCCTCCTTTACTCGAACACGTTGGGAACTGATGGGTAGGAACCGAGGGTCCCTCCCGATTCGGGCGGGTCCACAGTCCCCACCCGTTTGGCTGGCGACACCACCAGCCGACTCCATGAAATCCGGGCCGATCATCGCGAACCCACCGCGAGGGCGGCCGGACCGGCTTCCTTAGGGAAGAAATCGTGACGCACTTTGGGAACCTGTTCCGCGTAGACGAAGTGGTCCGAATGGTCAGGGGTATGGCACTCCTCGCAGACCGCCGCGGGCACGAGCCGATGGATGTTGCTCCGGGCCGGAGCGTCGGCGTGCGCCGCGCCAGGTCCGTGACAGACCTCACACTGGACGTTCGCCAGCGGCTCTTCGGGGGCCCCGACCCGATACCCCGTCGGGCTCCCGTAGCCCACGACGTGGCACGAGACGCATCGCGGTTGGTAATGGCGGTGCACGTCGAGGAGCGTCTTGTAGGCGGAGGCGTGCTTGGTGGTCTTCCATTGGGTGTACTCGCTCTCGTGGCACCCTTGGCATTTCGCGGCCCCGACGTAGGTCTCGTGGAACCGTTCCGGATCGTTCGCGAACGGCGGGGTCACGCTCGCCTGTGCGGCGTCCAGACGGCCGACCTCGTCATAGAACCGGTTCATTCGGCGTCGCACGACTGGATCGTCCGGGACGTCCTCGCGGAGCCAGTGGTCCTCGATCGACGCCGACGCGATCCGACCACCCGCGTCCAATCCCAGCTCCGCGCTGCTCAACCCGTAGTTGTGGATCGGCGTATAGAGAACGAGCGTCCGGCCGACGAAACCCGAGGGATCCTGATTGTGCAGCTCGACGCGCTCGCCCACCCGACGATGCGTCGGAGCGTCTTCGTCGGTGGAGATGATCACGTCGACTCCCGGGCATTCCGTGACCATCCGGCGGATCGTGGTGGGCGTGAGCCGACCCATGACCACGACGAGGTCCGCTCGCCGTCGCCATTCGGGGAGTCCGTGCCGCACGGTTTGGATTGGATCCTCGATCGTCCATCGGGACGCCTGCTCCTCGAACAACGCATCGGTGGCGCTGACGCGCGGAGGCTCGAAGAGGCCGACCACGTCGACCCGCAGCCCGCCCGGGCGGAGCACGGCGTCGGCGGGGGCGATCGGAAGACCGTCCTGCCGCACATTCGCGATGAGGTGCGGAGTCTTCATGTCCTGCGCCATGCTCCGGAAATATGGGAGCCCGAACGCCATCTCGTTCATCCCGATCGCGGCGGCGCCGTAACCCATGGAATCCATGAGCCGCAGGTAAAACCGCTGTTCCTGTTCCGCGAAGAAGTCCGGCCGCCGCTCATTCTCGAGCCGGCTGAAGAAGCTCCCGGCATCCAGAAGGAGGACGTTCGGATGCTTGCGGCGGAGTTGATTCAATATTGTGGCGCGGCGGGCCATCCCGCCCGACTGATTCACTTTGCAGCCACAGGTCTCGAGAAAGCCTGCGCTGTTTCCGGTATAGATAAGAGTCAGACGGCGAACGGCGGGACCTCCTGCCGGCGTGGGTCTCGGCCGGGTGGGCGCCAGCGCGAAATACGATTCCACCGGCGCGAGCGCGCCGCCGCGCGCGAAGTTGCTCCGGAAGAATCGCCACAACCGGGAACCGCCCGGCAGCGTCGCCCAAAGCGAAGGAGCGGTCGGTCCTCGATAGAGCGCGGGCAGGATTCGATCGAAGCCGCCCGCCCCGCCCCGCGTCGCGCGGAGCTCGTGGTCGAGATGGATCAGGACGAAGGGCGCGAGCTCCGCGCGGGCGAGCGGCGTGCTCTTGGCGCTCGAATAGAGGATCTCGAGGTTCTGCTCGACGCCGCCAGCGTAGAAACTGGTCAGATAGCCTTGGGCGAAGGTGCGGCTCACATCATCATCCGTGAGCCGGCCGGCCGCGGCGACCGCCCGCCATGAATACCACCCCGTGATTCCGTCAACGAGCCAGTACTCGTCGGGACGCCGGATCTCGGTCCGATAGGGCGCGTACCGCGTGTAGGCGCCGATCAGATCCGCCGCGAAATCGTGGATCCGAACGGGAGTGAGCGGCGCGAGGGATCGTCCCTGTCCGGTGGCCCATGCCTCCCCGACGATTTCATCGCCTTCGGGTGTGTCCGGGGCGATGATCGTCGTGTAGCTCGGTCCCAGGTCACGGCCGAATCGGGCGTGGACGAACTTCGCCGCCCGCTCGAGGCTTTCCGATGCGTCATTCTCCTCCTTCGTTCCGATCGACGATTCGAACGCAAAGCGAAAGCGCGTTCCGCCCGCTTGGAACGTGCGCTCCCGGAAGCGGCCGAGGCCGAGCGACGCTGAAATCAGGTGCTCCGCCGCGAGGCGTCCCTGGACATCGGTGCGCCAATGATCTCCTTCGGGCCGCCACGGGGTGAACGCACTCCAACCTCGAGGCAGCGAGAAGCCGACCTGGATCCGGGCGAAGGCTTCGGCGGGCTGTGGAACGAGGAAGAGGTCGCGTCCGGTCACCAAGGCGAACCGCTCCCCCGCGTATCCATAACATCGCCCGGTGAATCCCATGTGCGCGTCCCCCTCGCGCCTTCCCGGCCGGACGCGGTAGCGGATGGTCACCGAGGTGGGGAGCGGCCCTCGAACGACGACCCTGGGGAGCGAGTCGCGCGTGTCGCCGCCCGGAATCGGATCGGCTCCGATCTGGACAGGAAGAGGCCGGCGGTCCGCGCCCGACGCTTGAAGGTCAGAGACACGAAGGATCGGAGCCGAGGCGTATCCCTGAAGAACCAACGAGTCGCGCGGCGCTGGACGCACGGTGACCGATACGGCGAATTCCCCGGAATCGGTGGACGGCCGCGTCACGTGATATTCAGCCGTTGGCGCGAGACTGCAAGAGGCCGTGATGAAGAGCAAGGCTAGGGCGAAGTGTCGGGACCTCACGGCATCCTCGATGGGGGGCGCGCGCACTCAGCCCGCCCATGGTCGGAAGCTAAGGCGGGCCAGGCAAAGCTTAAAGTTAGGCTAGCGGGTTACGACGGTATTGAAGAAAGCCGACACCCGTTTCCCGAATGCATCGAGGATCAACTCTTGTCAAGCTGCGGCAAGCAAGCGCGGAGTCTTTCAGGAGACATGAGCATGCGGGCCAAGGCAAGCTCCTTGTCGAAGAGCCTCATCGGAGACGATCCGGCAAAGCGGTGCACTTCCCTTGCGAGGTGCGCCTGGTCCGCGAATCCGCAATCCCAGGCCAGCGACGCCCACTTTTCCTTCCGTTCCGGAGACACGCAGGCCAGCAGGCAATGGAACCGTGCCGTCTGGGAGAGCAACTTCGGACTCAGGCCGACCTCCTGAGCGAACCTGCGCTCGAGCGTACGCTCGCTCCACCCGACCGTCCGGGCGAGATGATTTACCGAAACGAGGCCGCGATACTTGAGGATTTCGCGAACCGCGCGAACGGTGCCCGGATGGGGTCTTCGGGTCGCGGCTACCCGCTTGAGGAGAAACGCCTGGAACAATCTCAAGGCCTCTTCAGGGGCCTGCACGTCGAGAAGCTGCTCCACGATCTGCTTGCCGGAACGACCCCACAGGGCCTCGAGCGGAACGCAGGAGTTCGATAGCTCTGCCAAATTCATGCTCAGGATGGCAAACGCCCCCTCAGGTCGGAGACGGACCCCTGCCGTCCTCCAGGTGCCCGTCGGCTTCAACCAGAGAGGCTGGGACATATGCCCGATCACGCAAGCGCGCGGCTGAACCGCATGGCCGGCGGCTACCTGCCTCAGAACACGGTCGCCGAAACCAAATACGAGATCGATACTTCCATCGGGAAAGATCCGGTGCCATTCGTGGCCATGCGACGGCCCCTCGAGCAGCCAAACGCTCTCGACGAATTCCTCGAGTCCCACCATCGGCTTGGATTCACGCAGCTTCATGTCTGTATCCCGCCCCTCGCCTGTGGCCAACAGGATAGTAACCCTCCGACTCCCCCGTATTGAACGAATCCGACGCGGAGGACGGATTCGCGAAGGGGTCGAACTATAATTGCGGGATCGGCGCTGAAAGACGCCTGCGGTTCTTAAAAGGCAGGTGCTCTACCACCTGAGCTAACGACCCAACTAATGTGAGGGTCGAAGCTTAGCATGACAAGCGATTCTCGTCAGCGGACACGTTCGGACGCGCGATCCGCCCTGGTCTTACGCGGCAGGGGCTGTCCGGTGTCGATGAAGTCCATCGAGACAGAGTTGAGGCAGTAGCGCTCGCGGGTCGGCGGCGGGCCATCGGGGAAGACGTGGCCGAGGTGGCCGCCACAGCGGGCGCATCGGATCTCGGTGCGGGTCATGCCGTGGCTATGGTCCTCGATGAACGCGATATGGGCGCGGTCGATCGGCTGGAAGAAGCTGGGCCAGCCGGTGCCCGACTCGAACTTCGCCTTCGACGCGAAAAGCGGCAGTCCGCACAGGCGGCAGACGTAGGTCCCCTCCTTCTTGTTGTCGATCAGGTTGCCGCAAAACGCTGGCTCGGTGCCGTGATTCAGCAGTACCCGCCGCTCTTCCTCGTTCAGGGACTGTGCGAGGTCTGCGACCTCCTCCTCGCTCAGCGGCGAGACGTCATAGCCAACAGCAGAGATCGTGGGGCTGGTCGTGGAGATTTGGGTGGGCTGATTCATCATGCACCTCATCGATGGTAGGGCCGGAGAGACTCCGCCGGCGTCATCTTGTGATTCTAACCGAGGAAATGGGTACACTTGTCGTAGAGATTGTTCCCGACGGCGCGTTCCCGCTAGTGGGAGGGAGAAGGACATGGCTATGGCCCTTACGGAACCCCTTGCGACCTATATCGCCGCCGTGAATGGCAATGAGGTGGAGTCCGCGGTCGGGTGTTTCGACGAGGATGCCTCGGTGCTGGACGAAGGCCGAACGATTCGCGGTCGGAGCGGCATAAGGCGATGGATCGTCGAGACCAAGAAGAAATACCGGCACACAATCGACCCGCTGAAGTCCGCGAAGGAGGACGACAAGGTCACAGTAACCTGCCGGCTCTCCGGGGATTTCCCCGGCAGCCCGATCGAGGCACGGTTCGCCTTCGTGCTCCAAGGCGGGAAGATCTCGTCTCTGGAGATCCGTTGAGCACAGATTTCACGCGTTCATCGTGAGGACCATTCGGAACCGGGCCTTGCCGTCCATCATGCGAGCGTAAGCGTCAGCAGCCTGTTCCAGCGGCCGCGTCTCGATCATCGGGCGGATGTTCTCAAGAACGCTGAAGGCAAGGGCGTCCTCGGTATCGATCGCTGTTCCGGCCAGGGAGCCGTAGATCGAGCGCCCTCCGAAGACGAGTTGGAACGCGCTCAATTGGATGGAATCCTGCGGCACCGCGACAACGATGAGTTTCCCGCGGGTCGCGAGGCCCGGCACGAGCAGCCCCATGGCGGCGCCGCTGGGGGCCGTCGCGAGAATCGCTCTGGCTCCGCCCATCCTCTGCAGCGCCGGTCCGGCATCCTCGACGGCGGTATCGATGTAGGTGTGCGCGCCCAGGTCTCTCGCCAGTTTCTCCTTCTCGTGGCCACGCCCGATCGCGACGGTGCGAAATCCCATCTGACGCGCGAACTGGATCCCGAGGTGCCCCAGACCACCGATGCCATGCACGGCGACTAGATCGCCCCCGCGGAGTCCGGCGTTACGAAGGGCGTTGTAGGTCGTGACGCCGGCGCACAGGAGCGGGGCCGCGCTCGCGGACTCGAGGGCATCCGGAATCGCAGCGATGCCGCGTGCCTCGGCGATCATCACCTCCGCATACCCACCGTCTACGGTCACTCCGGGTATCACTGGGTTCAGACAATTCACGATGTCTCCCCGCCTGCAGGGCTCGCATACCCCATCCTCGCCGCCGAAGAAGCCCACTCCGACTCGTTGACCCACCTTCCACCGCGAGACGCCTGGGCCCAACGCTTCAATGGTGCCCACGACTTCATGCCCAGGAACCCGAGGCAGCTCGAGGCCCGGATAGGTGCCTGTAACCGTCGCCGCGTCGGTGTGACAAACGCCACAGGCTTCAATCCGAATCCGAACCTTCCCGGATCCAGGCTCGGGCACCGGCCGTTCCACGACTCGAAGCGTGCCGGGCGCGGAAACTTCCACCGCTCTGTAGGTGGCGCTCCGTGGCATCAGCCTGGCGTGAACACGGCCGCGTGGCGGTGCGCGAATTCGGCGGCTGAAATCGGCGCACGGCCGACCACCTGCTGGAAGGAGTTGGTCATGCGGTCGTAGCGGTTGTCACGATGCAGTCTCCTCAGTGCGACGAAGCGCTGGATTCGGCGGCCTTCTCCGTCGCATCCATGATGACTTGAGCCACGGCCTTCGGCTGCGAGAGCATCGAAACGTGGCTCGCATTCAGCTCCGTTGTCTTCGCCTTCATCCGCTTCGCGAAGAAACGTTCCTCATCCGGCGCAATCGCGTTATCCAGCTTGGAAACGATATACCATGACGGCTTCGTCTTCCATGCAGCGGCGGACACCTTGGCCGCGAACGCCGAGGCGTGAATAGGCCCCTGCGTGGCCGCAGCCACGCGTGCTTCGCTCGCCGGCAGGTCCGAGCCAAATTTCAGAAAGGCATCGATGGGCAAACTCATGAAACCGTCCTTGTCCACAATCGGCGCCGCGAGCGCGGGCGGAGGCGGATAAGCCTTCCCCAGCTCACCGACGACTTCGCCCTCCTCGGGCGCGAAAGCTGCGACGTAGACCAACCCGACGACCTTCGGATCCATCCCGGCTTCGGTGATGACGACGCCTGCCCACGAGTGCCCGACGAGAATCGTCGGACCATCCTGCTGCGCGAGCGCGCGGTTGGTGGCCGCGACGTCGTCGGCCAAGGAAGTCAGAGGGTTTTGCACCGCCGTGACGTTGTAGCCCTTGGCTTGCAAGATGGGAATCACCCTGGACCAGCTGGAGCCGTCAGCGAACGCCCCGTGCACGAGAACGATGTTCTTCACCGGCGCGGCACCGGCGGTCGCGACACAGAGCGAGAGCACCGTCGCGAAAACCGCCGTATTCAGGGTCTTCATGGAACTGCCTCCTCTCCTGGTTGATGATCACCATCCAACGCGGGCAGCCGGACTCCGGGCCACGACCACGATCGAATAGTGCGGGCCCTTCCTAGAACGAGGATTTGAATATCTCAGAGGGAGTGTCACGCGCTATTGAAGACCTGGAGCGCGGCTTCGTCCAGGAATTTCTGACCGGCAGCCCTAGTCTCTGCGTCCCCGGACCTGCCCTTTGGAGGCGCTTGGTATTGTATTGTTCCACTTACACTTGGTCCTGAACTGTGGCCCAGAATCTCTCGAAGCATCGGCACCTTTGCGTTGAAGGGGCCGCTCGAGTTCTCGTACCATAAGTAGCCCTTTGTGGCGACGAAGGCGACCGTCGTCGCATCTGAGGGAGTAGAGGACAACCTAGGGGCTAACGATGAACGCATCCACTTCTTCGCGGTTCGCAAAGAGAGCCATCCTCCTGATGCTCCTCCCGTTCTTGACGGGTTCTGGCGGCTCGCAGGCCGGGGCCACACCCGAGAGTCTCGAGCGGTCGGGTCTCGCCGCGTACTCAGATGGCCGCTACGATGATGCCTCCAAGGCATTCCTCGAGGCGATCCGCGAAAGCGAGCACGAAGACGCGGAGCCGGGACTGGGGCAGCTGCTGAGCGATCTGGGTTGGCTCTATCATGAACAGGACCGAGACACATCGGCCGACTCCCTTTTGCAGCTAGCTCTGGCCGTCGACCAGAAGAAGTTTGGTTCGGACGCGCTTCCTGCCGCGCGCCGGGCCCAAGAACTCGGAATGCTCTATCAGACCGAGGGCAAGTTCAAGGAGGCCGGTCCCCTTCTCGGGCGGGCGATGTCCCTGTACGAGAAGAACCCCAAGGCCGATGCGCGGGAACTCGCGATCACCCAAGCTCAGGTCGGACTCAACTATCAGGCAACCGGCAATCTCGACCGCGGCGAACTCTTCCTCAAGAGAGCCCTCGTCGGCCTGGGTTCGGGCATGGGGAAAGATCCATGCTACTGGGCGGCGACTTTGATCGACCTGGCCGACCTCTACCGCGCCACCAACCGCGATTCGGAAGCCAACGCCACGTTTGAGCGTGCCTTGCGTGAGGCCAAAGCCATTCCAAAAGGGGATCGCCTCACGAGCGGGCCCGTATGCAATCCCAACTCCGTCCTCATCCGCCGCATCGAGGCGATGCGGGCGAGCCGGAGTACCCCAACCGTCCCAACGACACAGAGCAGCGCGGAGGTCAAGAAGTGAGGGCCGCAGAGCTTGCAGGTCATCCCGGTACCTACGTCTCGAGGAGCGTGCCGAGCGCCGCGGGCCACTGATTCTCGAAGTCGACTTCCCGTTGGAGCCCGCGCTTCAGGAGAGCTTGGATTCGCTGCTGCGCTTCAGGCCAGGTCAGCGCAGTCTCAAAGGAATTGAGGGCGTCGAGGAGCCGGTCGGCGGATGGCAACGAGACCTGGTTGATGAGATTCTTCGCCGCCGCGATGGCGGGCCGGTCGAAGGAGGCGATCCGGCGCGCGAGGGCATCGACAAAGCCGTCCAGCTCCGCGTCCGGAAGTGCCCGGTTGACGTATCCGTATCGTGCCGCTGTGTCGCCGTCGAAGTCATTCGCGCCGAGAACAATCTCCAGCGCGCGGCCGCGTCCCACCAATTGTGGGAGCCGTTCCGTACCCCCGCCGCCCGGATGTAATCCCACCCCGACTTCCGGATGACCCAGCCGCATGTTCTCGCGCGACGCGAAGCGCATGTCGCAGGCGAGGACGAACTCGCTGCTCACGCCCCGGACGCAGCCTCGGATCTTCGCGATGCTGACCACCGGGGACTTGGTGAGACGGACGAACGTATCCGTCAGGATCGGGAGACCTGAAGGCCCGACGGCTGTGGTGATGTTGCCCGTCTTTCCGGTCAAGTCAAAGTGGGAAAGGTAGAACTCAGGATTGACACTCTCGAATACTACGACGCGGAGGCTCGTGCTGGCGTCCATTCGAGCTAGCACGTCCTGGAGGCCTTCAAACATGGAGGCGTCCACGACGTTGAATGGCGGACTGTCGAACACCACCCTCCAGTACGCGGGTGTCCCCTCGATGACCCGCAAGGCCACCCCTGATTCAGTCACGATTGATTCAGTCACGATTCAGACCCCCTGGCTTTCGCCCGGTCGAGACCGTCTCCATCCTCAACGTAATGGCAGAGCGCGTCCCCCGAACTGAGGGCACGGGCAAGCCTTGTGCCATCGCCAACTTGTTGTGCAGGAGGGAGGATCGGATCGGGCGGGTGCTGAAGACTCAGAATTTTCCGAAAGATCGTCGAGAGGCTAGCGACCCGGCTTCATCAGCGCGGCGGCACGCTTCCCTACTTTCTTAAGCGCCGCTTCGAGACCTTGAAGCTCGTCCGGGCTCAGTTCAGAGAATACTTTCCTCATCTGTGCAACATGCTTTCGGAAGATTGGAACAATAAGGTCCTTGCCGCGGGGGGTCATGGCGACGATCCGAACGCGCCGGTCTTCGGTGCTCTCGACCCGGCTGACTAGGCCTTTTTCGACGAGGCGTTCCACCGCGGTGCTGATCGAGCCCGGCGTCAGGCCGACCATAGGGCCTATCGTGTTGACGGGTAAGGCGCCCTTGTGCAGCAGGACCTCCAGCACCCTGAAATCCGAGTTGCCAAGCCCGCTATCTTCAATAGCAGCACCCCCGTAACGCGTCAGCGCCTGCATCGCCTTGATCATGACGAGCCAAACGTGATCCGGATCCGGAGCGCCTTGGGTCATGAAAGTCTGAATCCTCCAGGAATCTATGCCGTCATTATATTTGCATCAAGATGCTTGATGCCATGCTAATTTCTTCCAGCCCAAAGGAGATCCCGTCATGAAAACCGTGTCCGCGATTGCCAGGTACCTGGCAGGCTCGATTTTTCTCGTCTTTGGCCTGAACGGCTTTCTGCACTTCATTCCCCTGCCGCCTCCGGATGGTGTGGCGGGACAGTTCATGGGTGCCCTGTTCGCCTCTCATTACCTGACGCTCATCTTCGGGGTCCAAGTGATCGCGGCAGTGCTTCTGCTGGCGAACCGCTTCGTGCCCTTGGCTCTCGCCATCCTGGCACCGGTGATCGTAAACATTCTTGCCTTTCACGTCTTGATGGCGCCGAGTGGGCTGCCGCTCGCCCTCTTCGTGGCGGCCCTGTGGACCTTGATCTTCGTCGATGTGCGAACGGCTTTTGCGCCCCTGGTCCAGCCCCGATTGCAGGCACAGGCCTGAACAACGGTAGGTGAAATCATGACTTCCACGCAAGTCGAGGTACGAGAATACGGCCACGGAGAGCTCGCATGAAAGCTGTCAGATTGTTGGAATACGGCGGGCGACTGGTGTTCGACGATGTCCCGACGGCGACGATCGCACGCGACGAGGTCCTGGTGAAGATCAGG
>Ga0099792_10000099_pt1 | contig 33479 bp, 32 predicted proteins | sample Rivendell_Oct201_8_FD_83780 | JGI IMG/M metagenome (GOLD analysis project Ga0099792, IMG submission 83780) | Vadose zone soil microbial communities from the Eel River Critical Zone Observatory, Northern California, USA -... | ecosystem: Environmental > Terrestrial > Soil > Vadose zone >...
AAGATGAACAATAGCGGACCGCAGGCCCGCCACAGTGCCGATACACAGCTCGTGGATGCCCTGATTAATGACATTCAAGTCTGGCTCAAGGCAGACACCACGGGGGGATAAACAGGTAGTTATCCAAATGACTCTATCCAACTGCGTTCACAACAGCCTGCAAAAAGAGGCATTCGAGCGTTGTCCGTTGATCCGGACGGGGGCGCCACCTACCAACCTGAATTGCGTGGAGCAGCGCGTAAGGGTATCCAGGGCGAGCGGCCTTCCATCACCCGTTCTTTGAATCCTTCGCATCGAGTTCTTGCAGGATGGCATTGAGCGTCTTGTGCGTGCGCTGGACAACGGGTGCGACATCGCCGCCACCGAGGAGCGCCATCGCCCGGGCCGCAGACTTAAGCATCGTGACGATGCGTGCCTGATCTTGTTCGCCGGAGATCGCCGTGTGGCAGCTCGCCAGAGCTGTTTCGACGAAATCGAAACCCAAGTAGCCGGTCTGGACGTCTGTCGCTTTGCGCAGTGCGACAACGTTAGCTTGCGCGCCGCGAATCGCGCTAAGAATGCGCGCGTGAGCTGCGGGCGGTACCGTCGCCATGGGAAACCCTCCCTGTGGGTTTGGGCGGTACCAGCCGGATGCTACGCCCACTCCATGCCGTGGGCTAAAAGGGGAGCCATGTCCTACTAGCGTTGCGACGAGGATACACGGATGACTGCCTAGGTCTCCCTACCCGCTGCCGTTCAGGGAGGTCCATAGAAACAGGCCTTTCAGACCATTCTGGGAGCCGGCCAGGAGCGCCAACAATTCAAGGGCTTGTAGGGAGATAGTCTGCCTATCGACCAACTTGTCTTACCGCTGTCCGATGCCCGGCGGATTATGGGTTTCAATTACGCAGAGCAGGCTTCTCGCCGAAGGCTCTTGCCGTGCCCTACGCAGAAGCGTGGCGTCGACGACGTTCGTGGACTGGCTCTCTGCGTCTTGCGCGTAGGCATGGTTCAACCTTGAGAAGCTGCGTCGTAAGGGAAGTCCTCGTTTCAGAATCGGCTATTCGATGTACACCGACACTGGGCTTCTTCCGGATTCGCGCAAATGAATAAAGCGTTACGCTCGCGGGTTAAGGGTTGCGTGCTGCTCCCATGTGAGGCTGGTGATGGATTGGCGCTTTGTAATGAACGGTGCTGCGCCGAGTGTGTCGTGACCTGATTCGAATTTTCTACAAGGCGCGGCATGAATCTGCCGTGGTTCTCTGCGCGGATGCCATCGCAACTTACGTGGGCCACATTGAGCGGCGGCTGTTTGAGTTAATGGACTTAGGGAGACGCAAATGAAAATCTTGATTGCAGTGGGAATGTTGGCCTTCGCTGGGGCCGCGAGCGCAGAAAACATTGATCTTTACACCACGGGCGGTTGGGGTGCGCTACATCAGTACCATGACGTAGGCAACAGCGCCAATGCCTTGCTGTCGATCTACATTGGCGTGAGTGGGAGTGCATCTGTGTACCTCGATGATGATGTATTTTCGGGCTTGTACAACGGAAGTGGTGTGCCCTCGGTGTTTACGAATGGCGCAGGTGTACAGATCACCCTGACCATCAATGAGACTTCACGACGCGTATGCGTACTGCAGGGCAGAGGTCAATACTGCCATACGGTTTGGACTCTTCTCGACGGCACGCTCCTCCGCTGAGGGCCTACCTGTACGGTAGGATGGGAGCCTTGGGGCTGTCGTTTCTGGCTGGTTGATCATCCTTTGCTGGGGCGGGTCGCTGAGAATGGTCGATGGGTGCTTTCACTCCCGCGCGGACGCAGTGGCTATATCGCCCAGTATCGTTGGTTGCCGGCCGAAGACGCGGAGCTGATACTCGCAGTCCGGCATCAGCGCAAAGCCGCATATACCCAAGAGCAGTAGCTACCTGGTGTCTGTGTGCGGGGATCCGACGCACTCGGCAGCGAGTACTGTTCCAGGCTGTCGCGACATACGGGCGGCAGGGAGCACGCTGCCCCTGTCGTCCGTATACCTATGCGAATTGCCCGTCCACCGCGGGGTGCCGATTGGAGGCATCAGGCAATCCATGCCGCTCTAAGAGCCCCTTATGTGGAGGGCATTTCTGCACAATTGGTACTCCGGCCGGGGGCGCCAGCAATTCATTAGAACTTCCAGATCAGACCCAAGGTGGCCATATTTGGGTGCGCGCCGGCGGCTGTAAAGTGCGCCTATTCCGCCCGCGCGGCGAGTGAGCCGAATTTCACCTGCACACCGGCACCGGCCGCGAAGCCCGTATCAGTCTGATTCTGATGCACCGCGTTGCAATCGGGCATATTGATCGGACAGGAGCCCGGCAAAAAGGCCGTGCCGTTAAATTGACTGCGGAAACTGGACACGCCGACCTTTAGGTGGAGATCGATCACCGGCACCGGCAGATACAAGACGCCAAAACCGGCTGTGCCTCTGAGATCCAGATCGGCAAGCGCAGTCGGGAATCTGCCGCATGGGTGCCCGAAATCGACGTACGAGACTTCAGCACCCAGCAGCGAGATTGGACGAACGCCGATGATCAGCTGCTATGCGGAATGGTGGTCCTTGAAGATGGTCGCGCTGAATGTCGGCACGCTCGCCTCTAGGTTGGGCTAGCCAGTCACGCCACCGGCATACAATCCGATGGGGTTGATGGCGTGAGCTGGGAAGGGCCCGATGGTGACGAGTAGTGCGCCGATATAGGCAAGGCCGAGCACAGGAAGACGGCGTTGGCTAAAGTTGTGGCTCATGTTCGTCTCCTGGTTCCGGCCTGGTTGTCTGAATCTGACCCCGGTCTTGCTGGGATCTTGCGGTCGCGGGGAACTTTAAAAGGGGCTTAATATGCCCGTACATGGATTGGTGTTGGCGATCCTCGTTCATTGCTCCCTCAAATGACAGCCCGCAATGAGCAACGAAGGGTAGTGATCGGGGAGATGAAAGAGAAGCACCGATAGTATTTGAAGTTTGCAGTTCAGATGAATCTCGCCGAGGCCGGGCGCATCGGCACGGATCGGAAACGCGTGATTGTGAAATGTCCGGGCTGGATGGATTCTCCGGATCGGGAGGCACGACGCATTGGCGTTATACGACAGACCTCGATCAAGCTGTGGTTCGCGGGCTCATTGCGTCAGAAAGGGTCCGTCGGCGACAGACCTAGTGCAGTGTGACGGCATGGCCCGTCGTGCCGTCGCGACTAAAGTCGAAGCGAATCTGCATCAGGCGTCGGGACCGATTGTCGATCGGTGGAAACGTCCACTTCTTGGCCGCCTCGATGGCGAGGCGCTGGAAATACCTGCTGGGACCGAGCCGATCCGCAGTGGCGGCGTACACCGAACCGTCCGGCTCGACGATGACTCGTACCCACACTTTAATATGTCCGATGATGGTGCGACGTGCGCCCTCGGAGGCGTCAGGGATCTCCACATGCAGTGTCGCTGGTGACGTCGCCAGTGCGCCGCGACCCGGCTTCGCGGGCATAACGGCAGAGTTGGGCTTCCGAACGCCCGCCACCACTGGTCCGGTCGTGTCTGGGATTTGTGCCAGTGGGCTTTGTGGAGCTGGAAGTGGCGCCGGAGTGCCGTGCGATCCAAGCATGCGCACTCCAGTCCAGGCCAGGGCAATGACCACGATTCCCGCGAGCAACGCCTTAAGCAAGACTCGCGGGCTTGGTGACTGCGCCATGGACGACGCGGACTTCGTCGTGGCGCGGTCCGCTGCAGGGCGCGTAATCCGCACTGACGTCGGCTCGGGTACCGTTGGCTCGGGTACCGTCGGCTCCGACACTACGATCGCCGCGGGCTGATTGGTCGCGTCCGGCGCAAAGAGCACCCGTTGCCCGTGCGCCCAAGCCACGAGGTCCGTCGCACTGGGACGGTTCTGCGGGCTGAGGTTCAGGCAGCGGGCCACGATGTCTCGGAATGCCGGAGGGAAATCCATCGGTAGTGCGATGGCTTCACTGCGTTCGCCCCGACCGGCGGGCGGACGGCGAGTCAGGACTTCGAACAGGCAGACTCCCAGTGCAAAGATGTCCGCCGCAGTGGAACTGCTTCCATGCCGCGCTTCCGGAGGATCGTACACACTGGGCGCCTTGGCGCTTATCCTGCTTTCGGTGACGCGGCAGATCGTGTCGCTCGCCAGTTTCAGCTGATCCCCAACCACAAGAATGTTTTCCGGTTTCAGCTGACCCTGCACCAGGTTGAGCCCGTGCAAGAACGCCAGTGCGTCCAGGGTCGGTATCAACATTTCTCGCGCCTCGTCTTCCGTCAGTGCGCGTCGTTGCAGCACCTGCGCAAGAGTCTGATCAGCGTACTCCATGACTACATAGAGATAGGGTTGCCCGTCCAGCTGGCACCCGCCCGACTGCAACAATCTGAGCAAGTGTGGATGAACGATGCCGCCAGCCCTCTTCCAGCGCGGTAGCAGAGACTCCGCCCGGGTGCGGTCGGTGGGAACGAGCTTGATCGCGACTTCAGGATGGTCCGGTGCCGCAGATTTGGTCAGGAATACGCCGCTGTGATCCGAGCAGCCAAGGTAGCGGCCCAAAGGAAACACATCGTGAACGACGTGACCCTGCCACTGCGTCCAGACCTCGCTCATCAATTCACTTGGTTCTACGCTCATAGCCCCCCCAATTCGCAGCTGAGCATCAGTGAGGGTGCAGTTTTACATCGGCGTAGACAGCATCGGGCGTTGTCGCCTTCTCACGACAGTACATGCCGGGCGACGACTTACCATTTGCTGGCAACGGGGACGACAGAAGGGACGGGGGCCCGATCCGCATATCGCTTGCTGGAACCCGGTGTAGCTGTACTTCGCCGGCGCTGTGGACGGCTGCCGGGTCGAGTGCTTGTCGTCGTCAGCTACTTGGTGGCCGGCAATCGGGGCACACCCAGGTGACCCTGCAAGCTGTGCAGGCGGGCGAGATCGATGGCGCCAGAAATGCTCACCACGGTGAACTCGCGCGGTTCGGTCACAATGATCACAAGACCCTGGGCATGTTCGGTGTCGGCTGCCAGGTAAATATCCACGTCTGAATGATCCGCTTCGCTGTGGGTTTGCACCACCCTTTGCCAGAGTGGCGCGGCCAGCTGACTGCGCAGCGTGGCAATCTCTGTGCTCGGAACCTGATAGGGCTTTTCGAAGCTGAAGCTGCGCACGTAAATGCTCGTCAGGCCCCGAATGGCCGCCCTGGCGTTCGCATCGCCGGGATCAGCAGGGTCGAGGAACTGTCCAGCCAACTTGAGCATGTCTGCATCGAGCGAGATGACGACCGAATCGCTGGCCTTGGCGCGCAGCGAATCAAAGGCCGGCAGCCGCAATTCGGCGCCTGAGGCGAGGGATGAAAGGCACGCCGCCGCGCTCGCTGCGCACAGCGTCCGCCACCCCACGCTCCGACGGGCGCAGCTCATCCGCCATGCTCCCCGGCGTCATTCCCATGCCAGCGCACTGCCTGGTAGGCGCGATCGAGTGAGCGACTCGTGATCGTCAGGGCCTCGAGCAGTTGCGCGTGCGCACGCTCCCGCTGCTGCTGCTGATAGAACAGTACGCCCAGACCACTGGCCAGCACTACGCTGGCGGCCAAAGCCATCGGACGCCACCAAGGGCGCCTGGCGGCGGTCGCCGCGCCACGCCTGATCGCCAACCCGGTCAGCATTCGCGCCGTGAACTCGGGCGATGGATCGACCGGCCGCAATGCCCGGCGCAGCTCCTGTTCGAGGTCGTGAGTCATGACAGGCGTTCCCTCAATACCTCCAGGGAGCGGCGAAGGTGGCTCTTGACCGTATTCAGCGGCATGTCGAGGAGCCGGCAAATCTCGGAGGGGTCCATATCTTCCTGGTAACGCAACACGACCACGGCGCGCGGATCCGGGGGCAGCTCGCCGATCAATACACGCAGCCGCTTGGCCAGTAAGTGATCACCTGGATCGCGCTCATCTACCAGCAAGAGGACCTCGTCGCCCGTCGACGATGGTGGACGGCGACGCAGCTGATCGATGGCCCGATGCACCGCGACACGCCTTAGCCAGTGCCGCGCATGGGGGGCACTGTCCAGCGTAGCTATCCTCTCGTGCAGTTGTATGAACACCTCCTGCGTCAGATCTTCGGCCGCGGCCCGATTTTGCAGCATGCGCAGACCCAGGCTGTAGACCATGCGCTGGTGTTCGCGAACCAACCTGGCAAATGCCGCTGCGTCGCCGGCACGCACCGCCGCCCAGGACGTAGCACAGGCCTCTGGGCTGTCCGCATTCAATCGGCCGCAGTCTTCGCTTCAGCCACGGCCACGACATGCTTGGGTATGCCCATCTGTCCACCCATGCTAGCGAGATCCTTCAGATCGACGGTCCCGACCAGATTGACGATCGTGAACTCCCGCGGTTCCGCGGCGATGATCGTGAGGCCCGTGGGTCGCTCTCCGTCCATTGCTACGTAGACGTCGACATCCTCGTGACCAGCCGTGCTGTGGGTCTGCACCAGGCGTTTCCATCCCGGAGATTGCAGCTGACGACGGACTGAATCGATGTCGCTGGCCGTATAGGCGTGGTCGGAGCTAAATTCGTAGCTGTGCACCTCGATTTCACGCAGACCCGCCATGAACCGGCGAGTCGCCGCACTGTCGGGGTCCTTTTCATCCACGAAATGGCTGGCGAAGTGGAGCAGGCCACCACCCAGCGAAATGTCGGTGTGCTCGCTGGCCCGGGCAGCCAAGGCACTGAAATCAGGCATCGTGAGGTGCCCGTCCTGGGCCAGCCCGGCCACCGGCAGGCTCAATGCGGCCAGGGCCAGCATCTGTCTCGCTCTAATCATGGGCGTACCCCTGTCAGATACCCCCAATAAGTAGGGGCTTTCAGTACTAATACGCAGCAGTAGGCCCAAAGGGTGCACCGGCTGTCAAACCCGCCCGAAATCTGGGGCGTGGACAACGCCACCGGCTTCGGGCATGTTCTCGAAGTCACGGCAGGCGAGCCACATGAAACACAAGTTGGCACTGGTCACGCTATTCCTGATGCTCGGCTCCTGCGCAACCACCGCCCCGATACCTCCCTATATAGGCCCGTCGGCCACGATCAAGGATTCCTTCAGCAACATCACCGGCACCACGAAGGCGGATCTGTTTTACCTGGATGGAATCGACGGCAAGGGCGTCAGGAACGCATTCGATGAGACCCTCGATCTGAACTACGGCCACGGCATGGTCCTGTCGCCTCGAGCCTATGAGCGGTCTGTGCCGGCAAGGGAGGGCAAATATCGACTCCACGGACGGACCTACTTTGCCGCACCCATTCTGGAAATGACCGGCCATGCCTTCCAGATTGAGGGGGAGGTCGTGCTCTCGCCCGCGGCGGGCGAAACCTATGTGGTGAAGGGCGAACTGGCCGCCGATCACAGCGCCATATGGGTGGAGAACGAGAAGACCGGCGCCCAACTGGGCAATAAGCTGCTCATTGTCGGCTCGGCGGAAGTGAAGATGTTCAAGAAATCGCCACCGGTGCAGCAGCTGCCCCCCAGCCCCTGACACTCAATCTTTTCCGGCGGCGTTTTGTATCAACGCGCCGTAGAAGCGAATGAGTTCCACGTAGTTGGCGATGGCCATGCGCTCATCGGTGCCGTGAAATCGGGGCAGATCGGCGCTGCCGGCACGAACCGGAGAAAATCGGTAGATGTTGTCGGCCACAGCCGCCATGTGACGGGAATCCGTCGCCGCAATCATCAGCCCGGGCGTGACTACGGTTTCCGGGAACTGCTCGCGAATGGTGCGATCGATGACCCGGTACGCGGGGGAGGTGACCGAGGACACACGTGAGGGCTCGTCGGCCGGGTAAGCGGGGGCAATCCGGATCTGATCGTCCTTCACGACGCGCCGCACATGTTCGATAACCGTTGCGGCGCTGTCACCGGGCAACAACCGGAAATTGATGAGGGCCTCCGCCTGGCCCGGTAGCGCGTTGTCCTTGTCGCCGCCACGGATCTCCGTGACCGCCGCAGTCGTGCGAATCAGGGCGTTGGTAGACGGGCTCGCTTCCAGCTGCCTGCGTACCAGGGGCCCGAACAACCAGAGATTCGACATCGCTACCCGATTGAGACCGGTGAGCTCGGGTGCAATCACATCAAACATTTGTGCCGTGACCCCGGCAATCGACGCGGGCATGGGCGCCGCCTGAATGCGCTCAATGGCCGCTGCGAGGGCACCAATGGCTGAGCGCGCCGGTGGCATCGACGCATGGCCAGGGGTGGCGTAGGACGTCAGGCGCAGGGTGAGCGAGCCCTTTTCGGCGATGCCGATCAGTGCCGCCGGCGGCTTGAGCCCGGGCAGGATTCCCTCGGCGATGAGCAGTCCTTCATCCAGGGCGAATTCGCAGTGCACGCCACGATCCGCGAGCAGCTTTGCAATCATTGTGGCGCCCTCAGCGCCACCATTCTCCTCGTCGTGGCCAAACGCCAGGTAAATCGTGCGCCGCGGCCTGAATCCGCGCGCCAGCAGGGACTCGACGGCTTCGAGGATTGCCATCACATTGCCCTTGTCATCCCAGCTGCCGCGACCCCATATGAATCCATCGCGAATGTCGCCGGAGAACGGAGCGGCTTGCCAGTCTTTCTCCGTCCCAGGCGCTATCGGGACGACATCCTGATGGGCCATCAGCAGGATCGGCTTCGCGGCGCCATCCTCGCCTTTCCAGGTATACAGCAGGCTGTAGCCGTTCACGAGCTCGCGTTGCAGGGACGCATGAAGCCGGGGGAATGAGCGCTCGATGTAGCTGTGAAACTCGAGCAGCTGCGCCAGAGTTTCCGCCGAAGGGTCTTCAAAGGATATGGTGCGAAATCGAATCGCGCCTGCGAGCCGCGCCGACACGGCCTGGCTATCCACCGGAATCGCAGCCGAGGGGCCAACCGTGATCTGTTGCGAGCCCTGCCGCAGCGTGTTGATCGCAACAATGGCTGCGACGGTCGTGACAACGGCAAGGAATGCGAACGCTGCGCGCCGAATCATTGGGCCACTCGGGGTAATCGCGAGCTAGGCGCCCAGCTCGCGCAGGATGCGGTCCTTGAGTTGCTGGGCCTCAGGGCTCGAGAGCTTGCGGGGGTGCTCGAACGGGACCTCAAACGTCGCCTGGATTCTCGCCGGGCGCGCCGACAACACGAAGATGCGGTCAGCCAGATGAATCGCTTCTTCAACATCGTGGGTGATCAGAACGACCGTGTGGCGCTCTTCATCCAGTATCCGGAGCAGTTCCTTGCGCATGCGAAAGCTCAACAGGGCATCCAGCGCCGAGAACGGCTCATCCATGTAGAGAATTTCCGGCTTCACCACCAGCGCGCGCGCCAGCTCCGCGCGTTTGAGCATGCCTCCGGACAATTCGTGCGGATAGCTCATCTCGAAACCCTTGAGGCCCACTATTGCGGCGTAGTGATCCGCCAGCTGTTCTTTGTCGCTGGGGGCGTGGCCGTTGAGGCCGAACATCAGATTTTGCTGCACCGTCAGCCACGGAAATACCGAGCCATGCTGGGAAATCAGAATGCCCTTCGCACTCGGTCCGCGCGCGAAGCTGCCGTCGATCTTAACCGTGCCCTCATCCGGGGGGTCGAAGCCGGCGATGATGTTCATCAGCGTGGTCTTGCCGCAGCCGGAGGGACCAACGAATGCAACGAATTCCCCGTCGGCGACCTCGAAGCTGACGTCGTTGACGACCGGCAGTGATCCCTGATCGTTTTCAAAGCCTTTTTTCAGGCCCTTGACGGCAATCTTAGCGGACATAGCGCCACCTGACGATCCGCAGTCCCTCCAGCAGCCGCATGATGCCATCGAGCGAAAGTCCGATCAGGCCGATGATCACCATGCCGCTGATCACCAGGTCGTAGCGGTTGCCCGCATTGCGCGAGTCAATGATCAGGTAGCCCAGTCCGGAGCGCAGGGCGATCATCTCGGCGGCGACCACCACCAGCCAGGCCACGCCCAGGCCGATTCGCATCCCGACAATAATCTGCGGCAGCACCGCGGGGATGACGACACGCCGAAACAGCGTATAGCGCGAAACGCCGAAATTCTCCGCCGCGCGCAGATAACGACGTTCAATGGTGTGCACACCAGCCGTGGTCTGCACCACCATCGGGAACACCGAAGACATGAAGATGAGAAATATCGGCGATTCATCGCCCACACCGAACCAGAGGATGGCGATCGGAATCCAGGCGATCGGGGAAATGGGCCGCAAGATCTGAAATATGGGATTGAGGGTTGAGAACGCGCCCCGCACCCATCCCATCCAGAGACCCAGCGGCACCGCAAACAGGACAGCGAGCCCAAATCCAGTGCCCACGCGCATCAGCGAGGCGCCGATATGCTGCCACAGCGTGCCGTCCCGGATCAGTTCCACCGTGCCCTGCACGACTTGCCAGGGCGTCGGGAATATCGCGCTACGGGTCAGGTCAACGACCAGCCACCACAGGCCGATGAGTGCCGCGATGACCGTGACCGAGGGGAGCACCTTCCAGAGGGTCGATTGTGCCGCTCGTTTCATCGTCAGCCAACCGCTCCCGGGAATTGCCGCAACCGCCACCTCAATCTGGCCCAGGCGTTTTCGGGCTTCGGGTCAACGATGATTGTCATCTGTCCGCTGGCATGTGCGGTACAGGCGAACTGATAATCGGAGGCCACGGCAAAAGGCAGGCGGAAGCTCTGGCCGGGCATCATCAGGGTAGGTCCGAAAATCTGCGGCACATCGTCCAGATTCCTCAGCACGAGGACATCCCGGAGGCCGAGCGTCAGACGGATCCTTGAGGGGAGTATCTCTACTTTATTTCCCGCCATGCGACGAGCCCAGGTTCCCTTCGGTATCTCGAACAGCACGTCCCGCGAAGTGGTCCCGATAGGGGTAAACGCCGCCCAGGCCACCGCGGCAAGCCCAATGGCGGCAAGCGACAATCCCACCCAGCGAAGGTACCTCATAGCCAGTTTGCGTTGCGGCCGTGGTCAGCAAGGGTCTACTTCTCTAGCAACAACCGCACATCATGCACGAAATCGTCGGCGTTGTGTCCAAATGGCATCAGGGCTTTGAGGGCGCCGCTCCGATCAATCAGGTAAATGAAAGAGGAGTGGCTCAGCGCGTAACCGCCCGGGACGGGTGTCTTTTTCCCTACTGAAATCCCGTAGTCCCGACGCACCGCCGCCAGCTGCTGAGGGGTCCCGGTCCCGCCCACAAAGCTGGGATCGAAGGCGGTCAGGTATTGGCGCATGCGCGCCGCATCGTCTCTGTCCGGGTCCACGGTGATGTACAGGACCTGCAGGTCAGCGGCCCGCGCATTCAGCTTCCGGCGCGCCATCGCCAGTACACCGAGCGTGATGGGGCATACCTCGGTGCAATAGGTGTAGCCAAAGGAGAGCAAGACCACCTTGCCGCGATAGCGGCTGAGCATAAGCGTCGTGCCGTCCGATCCCGACAGTGAGAAGTCGGGGGCCAGGCGAGGCGGGCTGAAGACACCGGCGATGAGGCTCCCTTCGTCGGCTACCACAGCGAACGAAATCAGTGGCAGCATCAAGGCGAACGCCCTGACCACAAGTGCCCGCCGCATCAGAGTGGAATCGCCGCCGGCTGTGCGGCTCTCGCAAAACGCTCATCCACGTAGGTCTCGTACGCGATGGGGTGCCTGATGGTTCCGGCCTCGAGCGACAATTGCATCAGTTCCTCGAACTCCGCCCTGATCATGCGCAGATCGCCGTAGGTGACCCGGTCGGTCGGATGTTCCATCACGAACTGGATGATGTTCGGGTCCTGATTGAAGAATTTCCTGCCCGCGGCGATCGTCACTGCCTTGTTTCGATTTTCCTGGCGGGCGTCGAGCCAGATGCCTGCTCCCAGCACATGGTCGACGAGATCCTGAACCAGAGGGGCGTTTTCCTCGATGAGCTCTTCCCGTACCGTCAGCACGCAGCAGATGTAGTTACGCCATTCGTCCCGCGTCATCCGCAGGATACGCGCATAGCCCGCGCGTTCCGCCGCGGCGCCGAACGGCTCTCCCGTACAGTAGGCGTCCACCGCCTTGGCGTAGAGCGCGGCCGGCATGTCGGGCGGCGCCATCTCAACCACCTGGATGTCGTTGGGCGTCATGCTTTCCTTCGCCAGCATTTTCCTCAGGAACAGAAAATCGACGGCGAACCGGCTGGGAATGGCGATGCGCTTGCCTTTCAGTTCACTGAAATGCTGGTACGGGGAATCAGTGCGGACCATGATCACGGCCCCCGAGCGGTGCCCCAGGGATACGATCTTGATGGGTATTCTTCTGTCGGCGAGGTCCATCACCAGCGGCGCCAGCATGTACGCCGCCTGGATTCGACCCGCCATCAACGATTCCTTGATTTCGGGCCAGCCGCTGTACTTGCTGTACTCGTAGGCGAACTGCGGAGCGACGCCCGGGCCCGCCCGATTCTTCGCCGCCCTGGCCACGCAGGCAACGGGCAGGGTGAGGTTGCAGGTCACCGGCAGTCCGGCGACGATCAAGGCCTTGTGTTCCTCTTTCGCCGCACAGGACAACAAGCTCACCGGCAGGGATGCGGCAACCATGCCCTGCAGCAATCGCCTGCGAACCAGCAGGCGTTCGTCATCCGGTTCCTTTGAGTTTGATGGCATGGCTCTCGACATTGTTTTAGACGGTTGTCCGCCGCAGCGCACTCGTGCGATCCGACGTCCTCCTGAAGTCTATAGGAACTGCTCTGAACCTGCAGTCGCGCCCAACGCTGGAGCTGGCGCGCTGGCGCATAATCACTGCGCAACCGCTGCATTGAGTACGGTGCTGGTTCCAGCCCGTGCCCTCCCGAAGTCTAATGAGACGGCCTGCGCGCGGCTGTAGCCATGCGGGTCGGACAGTGGTGCGCTATGCTGAGCCGCGCCCCTAAAGAGGGCGGCTGTCGTTTCGCGGGATGCGCGCAAAAGAACAGGTATACAGGCGATGACAACGCGAACACCGGGCACCGACCGCAAAGCCAGAGACGTGCCAGCGGTGCGCGCGGTGCTCTTCGATCTCGACGGCACGCTGATTGACAGCGAGCAGCACACGGAGGAGGCGGTGGAGGCCGTCGTTGCCCGATATGGCATTGCCGGCTTTGCGCTGCCGGCCACCGAGACGCACGGCCGCACCTGGGAATCCGTCGCGAAGGAGATTCGCGCACGCACCAGCCTCAGGGTCGATGTGGCGGAGCTGGCCGCGGCCATGCTCGAGCATTGGGTCGCCGGCACGGCCCACGTGATACCGATTCCCGGCGCACCCGAAGCCATTCGCGCCGCGTCCGCGAGCGGACTTAAGCTGGGGGTCGTGTCTTCCAGCCCACGCTCCGTAATCGACTCGTTTCTGGACAGACTGGGTGTCGGTCAGTTCATCGACGCGCGCGCCCGCATCGGTGCCGAGGCGGTACGCGCCACCAAGCCCGACCCGCACGGCTTCCTGCTCGCGGCGCGCGCGCTGGAGGTGGAACCTGCCCAATGCCTGGTGTTTGAAGACAGCCGCGCCGGACTGCTCGCGGCGCAGGCCGCCGGGATGCGCTGCATTTTCATTACCTGCCGCGCCACGGATATCGACGGGAATATGGCGCTCGCGACGAGGGCCTTCGATGACTACCACGCCCTGCCGCCGCAATTCTGGGCGCGGCTGGCCGCTGGCGATTGCGACCTCACGCAGCGGGCCAGCGCATGAGCTCCGCCAGTCCCGCTCTCCTGCGCCGCTACCGCGCGCAGCTCTTCGCTGCGACCTGGCTCTCCTATGCTGGCTTCTACCTGTGCCGGAAGGTCTACGCGGTTCTGAAGCATCCGCTCAAGGAGCAGTTTCATCTGGACGATGTCCACATCGCCTATCCGTGGACCATCTATCTGGTCGCCTACATGCTGGGTCAATTCCTGGCGGCCTGGCTCGGCAAGCGCATGGAGAGCCGGCGCGTGCTGGCCTACGGTATGTGCGTCGCGGCGGCCTGCAACGTCGCACTCGGAATGCTGGTGGATTCCCACGTCGCCAACGTCTTCACCTGGATGTGCGTGACGATGGCGATTCACGGCCTGTCGCAGGCGACGGGCTGGCCGCACAATGTGGCGCTGTTTGCCAACTGGACCCGCCGCTCCGAGCGCGGAACCCTGTTCGGATTGTGGGGCACCTGCTACCAGCTGGGCGCGGTGGCGGGCAAAGGTTTGGCCGGGTTCCTGCTGGGCTGGCTGGGCATGGCGTGGTCATTCTACGGTTCAAGCCTGGTGCTGTTTGCGATCACCGTCCTCTTTGTGATGCTGGCGCGCGAGCGGCCGCAATCGGTCGGCCTGTCGCTGGAAGACGATGCTGAGCCTGATGTAGCCGAAGCGGTGGCAGGCGGGACAGGTCCGGCCCGCCAGACGCCCCTGCCGGCGGGCTTCATCGGGTCGATCGTCGCCATGGGACTGATTTATTTTGGCTTCAAGTTCATCCGCTATGCGCTCGACAGCTGGTCCACGCTGATACTGGTCGAGCAATTCCGCATGTCGACCACGATCGCCGCTTACCTGTCCACGGCCTTCGACTGGATCGGGTTCCTGGGCGTCATTGTCGGCGGCTTCTGGTCGGATCGCATGCCAGGGGCGAGGCGCACGCCGGTCATTTTCTGGATGACCGCAGGTTGCTTCGTGTTTACCACGCTCATGTGGATGGTGGGCCTGTCCTCACCACTGCTGTTCGTCGTCATGCTCGGCTTGATCGGCTTTACGGCGATGGGCCCGGACTCACTGCTCTCCGGCGCCTGCGCCATGGATATCGGCAGCCGGCGTCAGGCCGCGCTGGCGGCGGGAGTGATCAATGGTCTGGGCTCGATCGGACCGATCGTGCAGGAGCCCTTGATCGGCTGGTTAAAGGAAACCCATGGGTCGCAAGCCGTGCTGCTGCTGCTCGTGGGTGTGGTGTTCGTGACGGCGGTAGCCACCGGCCTGCTCGCACGCTTCGAGCATGGCCGCGTCTGAAGGAGAAAGGCAGATGGCAGCGTCTGACAATAATAAAGTACAGGTCGGGGAATTGATTTCAGAGTGCATGGCCACCTTCATCATCCTGGCCATCGGCGAATCGGTGGCGGCGATGTACACGCTCTACGATCCGAGCCCCTATCAGCACGCCTACTGGGGCGTATGCATCACCTGGGGCATGGCGGTCACGCTGGCCATCTACGTCACGGGCGCGGTCTCGGGCACGCACGCCAACCCGGCGGTGACTTTGGCGCTCACCCTGTATCGCGGCTTTCCGCGCGGCAAGGCACTGCCCTACATGGGGGCGCAGGTCGCGGGTGCTTTCATCGGCGCGGCGGTGGCTTATCTGCTGTTCGCGCCGGTGATCGATCACTACAACGAGCTGCACCACCTCAGCCGCGGCCTCGATGGCGGCGCGGCGGGCGTGTTCTTCACGCATCCTGGAGAGGGCATTTCGACCGCGCACGCCTTCGTCGATGAAATCGTGCTCACGGGGATCCTGGTGCTCGGGGTCTTTGCCATCACCGAGCAGTTCAACACCCTGGCGCCCGCGGCCAATACCGGAGCGCTGATGATCGGACTGCTGGTGGCGGCGATCGGCGCCTCGGCCGGATACCTGGAGGCCTGGCCGATCAACCCGGCCCGCGACTTCGGGCCGCGCCTGTTCTGCTTTCTCAATGGCTGGGGTTCGCAGGCGCTGCCGTCGCCGGGTAACTACTGGTGGGTGCCGATCGCCGGGCCACTGCTGGGCGGCGTGGCGGGCGGCGGCCTGTACCAGCTCGCAATCCGGCCCTTTCTTCCCGCGCGTCGGGCAGGAGTGCAATCATGAGGCGGCCAAGCCATGTGCTGGCGATCGATCAGGGGACGACCTCGACACGCGGCATCGTGTTCAACGATCAGGCACGCACCGTCTCGGTTGCGCAGCGCGAATTTCCGCAACATTACCCGGCCCCTGGCTGGGTCGAACACGACGCTGAAGACATCTGGCGCGACACCCTTGCGACCGCGCGCGAGGCGATCGACAAGTCCGGGATCGGCGCGCGCGGCATCGCCGCGGTTGGCATCACCAATCAGCGTGAAACGGCGGTCGTGTGGGAGCGCAGCACCGGCAAGCCCATTCACCGTGCCATCGTCTGGCAGGACCGGCGTACCGCCGATCACTGCGCACGGCTGAAGAAGGACGGTGCCGAGGATCTGGTCCGGCAGCGTACCGGGCTGCTGCTCGATCCGTACTTCTCTGGCACCAAGGTCGCCTGGCTCCTCGATCAGGTCCCCGGCGCCCGCGCACGGGCGGAGCGCGGCGAGCTCGCCTTCGGCACCATTGATTGCTTTCTGCTCTGGCGCCTGACCGCCGGCAAGGTGCACGCCACGGACGTGACCAACGCCTCGCGCACCCTGCTGTTCGACATTCATCGCGGGCAGTGGGACGAGGAACTGCTGCGCCTGATCCGCGTGCCACGCGCACTGCTGCCGGAGGTGAAGGGCAGCAGCGAGATCTACGGCGAGACCGCACCGGGTCTGTTCGAACAGCCCATCCCAATCGGTGGCATCGCGGGCGATCAGCAGGCGGCTCTCGTGGGTCAGGCCTGCTTCGAGCCCGGGATGGCCAAGTCCACTTACGGCACGGGCTGTTTCCTGCTGCTCAATACCGGCGAGAAGGCGGTACTGTCTCAGAACCGCATGCTCACGACGCCCGCCTATCGCATCAACGGCCGTACGACCTACGCGATGGAAGGCTCGATCTTCGCCGCCGGCGCCGCCATCAAGTGGCTGCGTGACGGACTGGGGCTCATCGCCAACGCGGCGGAGTCAGCGGCGCTGGCGAAACGGGTGCCGGACAGCCACGGCGTATACATGGTGCCCGCGTTCGTTGGGTTGGGCGCACCACACTGGGAGCCGAACGCACGCGGCCTCATCAGTGGCCTGACCCTTGACGCTTCCGGCGCGCATCTGGCGCGCGCGGCGCTCGAGTCGGTGGCCTTCCAGACGCGCGACCTGACCGCGGCCATGGCCGGCGATGGCGCACACCGTGCCGCCGCGATCCGCGTCGATGGAGGCATGGCGGCGAATGACTGGTTCTGCCAGTTTCTGGCGGATGTGCTCGATGCCCAGGTGGAGCGGCCGACCGAGCTGGAGACCACGGCACTGGGTGCCGCCTTCCTGGCCGGTCTCGCCACCGGCGTGTGGCCGGACCTCAAGGCACTGAGCGCGACCTGGGCGCCGGGCGCTGTGTTCAAGCCGGCGATGGCCGCGGCCCGCCGGACGGAGCTGGTGGCGGGATGGAGCATGGCGCTACGCCGGACGCTGCTGAAGTGAGGTGTTCCATGATGCTGCGCAGAAGTCTTCTCGTGGGCGCGTTCAGCCTGATGGCTGTTGATGGCTGGGCGGGGAGTGCGCGCACACCGATCGAGCACGTCATCGTCCTCGTGGGCGAGAACCGCAGCTTCGATAACATGTTCGCGACCTACCAGCCCAAGGCAGGGGAAACCATCGCCAACCTGCTGTCGCGCGGCATCGTGCGCGCGGACGGTTCGCCCGGCCTTAATTTCAGGCTCGCGGAACAGCATACCGCGGAGGCGACGAGCCTGTTTTCCCCCACCCCAGGGCAAAGCGGCAGCTATTCCCCGCTGCCACAGCCCTACGCCGCCGATGCCTTCGGCCAGCGGCAGGACATACCCGACGCACGCTTCGCAGATCCACTGCCGAACGGCCCGTTCCAGATCACGCAGCACGTGGGCTATGGCGCACACACCGGCAACCCGGTGCACCGCTTCTTCCAGATGTGGCAGCAGATCGATGGCGGCAAGATGGACCTGTTCGTGTGGACCGCGGAGTCGGCGGGCCTCGGCCCGAGCAATGACAATGCCTTCTTCAGGCACGACCACACCCTGCAGGGCGGTGTGGCGATGGGCTTCTACAATATGGCGACGGGCGATGCGGCCTATTTCCGCTCGCTCGCGGACAAATATGCGATAGCGGACAACTACCACCAGCCGATACTGGGCGGGACGGCGGTCAATTATTTTGCGCTCGCGACCGGTGACGTCGGTTTCCACACCGCGGACACCAAGCCCGCGGTGCCGCCGGCCCGTCTGATCGAGAATCCCGATCCCCAGCCTGGGACGAACAACTGGTATACGGAGGACGGCTTCCGGGGCGGCAGCTACGTCGACTGCGCCGATCAATCCGCACCCGGAGTTGCGCCCATTCGCGCCTACCTCGCGAGCCTGCCGTACAAGGTATTCAACGACGGCAACTGCGAGCCCGGCCACTACTACATGGTCAACAACCTTGATCCCACCTACAGGCCCGATGGCCTGCGGCAAGAGTCCCGGCCCGAAAGCCTGCTGCTGCCGCCACAGACCATACCCAATATCGGTGAGCTGCTGAGCGCGGGTGGTGTGTCCTGGAAGTGGTATGCCGGCGGGCGCAACGACGGCAAGCTGACGGACCGTGAGTACTGTGCGATGTGCGACACGCTCAGCTACTTCACCTCCACCATGAAGGGGCCCGATCACGCCAATCTTCAGGACCTGCAGCAGTTCTATCTTGATGCCAAGAATGCCGCCACGTTCCCTGCGGTCAGCGTGATTGCTCCCTACGACAGCGTCTCCGGGCATCCCGGCTACGCCATGGAGTTCGCCTTTGACGAACTGGCGCACGATGTTATCGCGCGGGTGCAGGCCAACCCGGAGCTCTGGCGACACACCGTCATACTGGTGACCTTTGACGAAGGGGGCGGATACTACGACTCGGGTTATGTGCAGCCGCTCGACTTTTTCGGTGACGGCACGCGCGTGCCGTTCATCGCGGTCTCACCCTATGCACGAGCGGGACATGTCGACCACACCTATTACGATCATGCCTCGATCATCAAGTTCATCGAATACAACTGGGGTCTGCCGCATCTGTCGGCGCGCAGCCGCGATAACCTGCCCAACCCGGTGCACGACAAGCGCCATCCCTACATTCCCGCTAACCGGCCGGCGATCGGCGATCTGGCCGGAATGTTTGATTTCAGGCGCAGGCCCTAGTTTATCGTAAAATAAATACTGCAATATGAATAGGTTATAGAAGAAATCTGATCTTAATTATTTATCGAGTTTCGGGCGGGCCCGCCGCTGCACGAAAGCAACGCTGGCAACAATGAACACGAGCAGGGCCGCGGATGCGGAGAACCGGCTCAGGGCCAGGCCGCCCGAGCTGAGCGGCTTGTCCAGAAAATCGCCGAGCGTGGCGCCGAGCGGCCGGGTGAGAATAAACGCCGCCCAGAACAGTGAGGTCCTGGAAGTGCGGGTCCAGTAGTACATCACTGCGACCAGCGCGAGCAGCGCGCCGAATATCAATGCGGCGCCGTCGTATCCAAGGCCCGCGGTATCCGCGGTCCAATCCCCCAACGCCGTCCCCAGCGTCTGCGAAAGCATGATTGTGACCCAGTAGAACATCTCTTCCCGGGGCGCCTTGACGGTCGCCACGGCCACCGATCCCAGCGTCCGATACCACGTCGCGAGTGAAATCAGCAGCAGCGCCAGCAGCAGCGTGCTGCCTCCCGCATAGCCAATCCCCAATGATCGATCGGCAAAGTCGGCGAGCGTCGTTCCCACCGTGGTGGTCGCAATGATCGTGATCCAGTACAGGGACGCATGAAACTGCCGGGCCCGGATCTGCGCGGCGACGGCAACCAGGAAGATGACGGCAAAAATTCCGGTCCCCAGCAGGTAGCCCAGATTCATCGACATCGAGACCGCGTCCCCTCCGGTCTCGCCGAGCGTGGTAGCGGCAATCTTGATGATCCAGAACGACAGGGTCAGCGCCGGAACTTTGCTGAGGCCGGAATCCGAGTTGTTTTTCATGCAGCTGAATCTCCCAGGCAATCGACATCATACGGGGAGCCGGGGATTTCTTGATAAGGGGCGGGTGTCCAGTAGACTGTATGCGGCCGGCGATTGACCCGGGCAGGCAGACATCGTTCCTGAGGGGGAGTATTGAAGGCGGCAGCGTTTTACAGTTCGGCGGCGGCGGCACTCGAGGAACTTCGCCTGCAGGGCCTGTTCAAGGTGGAGCGGCAGCTGCGCTCCCCGCAGAGCGCCGTGGTCCTGGCCGGTGAAAGCGGCGAACTCATCAACCTGTGCGCCAACAATTACCTGGGTCTGGCCAATCACCCGGCCGTGATCCAGGCCGCGCACCAGGCACTGGACCGCTACGGTTACGGCATGGCCTCGGTGCGCTTCATCTGCGGCACGCAGGAGGTGCATCGGCAACTGGAGGCGCGGCTGTCTGCCTTTCTGGGCACCGAGGACACGCTGCTGTATTCCTCCTGTTTCGATGCCAACGGGGGACTCTTTGAAACCCTGCTGGGCGAGGCGGACGCCGTGATCTCCGATGCGCTCAATCACGCCTCCATCATCGACGGGATCCGCCTGTGCAAGGCGCAGAAATTTCGCTACGCCAATCGCGACCTGGGGGAACTCGAGGCCAGGTTGCGTGAAGCCGCTGCGGCACGCACGCGCCTGATCGTCACCGACGGCGTGTTCTCCATGGACGGAACCTTCGCCCCGCTCGAGGGGATCTGCGAGCTCGCCGAGCGCCACGATGCGCTGGTGGTCGTCGACGATTCGCACGCCACGGGCTTCATCGGCGCGCAGGGACGTGGCACGCCCGAGCGCGCCGGGGTGATGGCGCGCGTGGATCTGCTGACCGGTACGCTCGGCAAGGCGCTCGGCGGTGCGGCCGGAGGTTACGTCTCGGGCCGCCGCGCCATGATCGATTGGCTCCGCCAGCGCTCCCGGCCCTACCTGTTTTCCAATTCCGTGCCGCCGGTCATTGCGGCGACCACGCTTCGGGTGCTCGATCTGATCGCGGAGGGGGCGGCGCTGCGTGCGCAGCTCGAGAGCAATTCGCGGCAGTTCCGCGCCGGGCTGGGGGCGGCCGGTTTCACGCTGACGCCCGGCGAGCACCCGATCATACCGGTGATGCTGGGGGATGCGGCGCTGGCCACGCGCATGGCAAGCCGCCTGCTCGAGCTTGGCGTCTACGTGATCGGCTTTTCATTTCCGGTGGTGCCCCGCGGCCAGGCGCGCATCCGTACGCAGATGAGCGCGGCGCACACCGCCGCGCAGCTCGAGCGCTCGGTACAGGCCTTCGTCACGGCCGGGCGTGAATTTGGACTCATCTCTTAAGGAGCGATCATGAGAGCGCTGGTCAAGGCCAAGGCAGAGAAGGGGATCTGGATGGAGCAGATACCGGAGCCCACCTATGGACCCAACGACGTCATGATCCGGATGAAGAAGACGGCCATCTGCGGCACCGACATGCACATCTGGCATTGGGACGACTGGGCGCAGCGCACGATCAAGGTGCCGATGGCCGTGGGCCACGAGTACGCCGGCGAGATCGTCGCGCTCGGCAGCGAAGTGCGCGGCCTGGCCGTCGGCGATCGTGTGTCGGGCGAAGGACACATCACCTGCGGGCATTGCCGCAACTGCCGCGCCGGCCGCAGGCATCTGTGCCGCAACACCGTCGGGGTGGGCGTCAATCGACCCGGCTGCTTCGCCGAGTACATGTCCCTGCCGGCCTCGAACGTCTTCAAGCTGCCGGACGCCATCACCGATGAGATCGCATCGATCCTCGACCCCTTCGGCAATGCGACGCATACCGCGCTGTCTTTCAATCTGGTCGGGGAAGATGTGCTGATCACGGGCGCGGGCCCGATCGGCATTATGGCGGTGGCCATCGCCCGCTTCGTCGGCAGCCGGCACGTCGTGATCACCGACGTGAACCCCTACCGGCTGGACCTGGCGCGCCGGATGGGTGCCTCGCGCGCCCTGGACGTGCGCACCGAGAAACTGGATGACGCCATGCGATCGCTGCAGATGGAAGAGGGGTTCGACGTGGGGCTGGAGATGTCGGGAGTGCCTTCGGCCTTTCGCGAGATGCTGCGCACCATGCATCACGGCGGGAGCATCGCGCTGCTGGGCCTGATGCCGCAGGACACCGGGATCCACTGGGACGAAGTGATCTTCAAGGGCCTGGTACTGAAGGGCGTTTACGGCCGGGAGATGTTCGAGACCTGGTACAAGATGGCGAGCATGCTGCAAAGTGGCCTGGACATTTCCGGCGTGATCACCCACCGGCTGCCCATCGAGGAATTTCAGACCGGCTTCGAGACCATGGCCTCCGGACACAGCGGCAAGGTCATCCTGGACTGGAGCGCCTCGGCATGATGCTGAGCGTCCTCGATATCTTCAAGGTGGGCATCGGGCCCTCCAGTTCCCACACCATGGGGCCGATGAACGCCGCGCGCCGCTTCGTGCTTGACCTGGCGGCCGGTGATGCACTTAAGCGCACGACGCAGCTCACCGCCGAGCTGTATGCCTCGCTCGCCCTCACCGGGCGCGGGCACTGCACGGACCGGGCGATCCTGCTGGGCCTCGAGGGCCTGACGCCCGAGTCGCTCGATCCGGCGGCGATCGAGCCCACGCTCGCGCGCATTCGCGGCGCGGGCACCCTGTCGCTGGCCGGTCAGCACCAGATCAGGTTTGACGAAGCCAGGCACCTGCTGTGGCACGGCGAGCAGGCGCTTCCCGGACATCCCAACGGCATGCGATTCACGGCCTACGATGCCGCGGGCGAGGTGCTGCGCCGGGATGAGTACTATTCGCTGGGCGGTGGCTTCATTGCCAGCGCCGAGGAACTGGCCCATCCGACTGAAGCCCGGTTCTCGCAGCAGGTGCGATTCCCGTTCAACTCGGGTGATGAGCTGCTGGAGATCGCCAGGCGCCACGGGCTGGAACTGCACGAGCTGGTGCTGGCCAACGAGGCGGCGTTTCGCGACCCAGGCGCCACCCGCGCGGCGCTGTTGCGGCTCTGGGCGATCATGCAATCCTGCATCGAGCAGGGTTTTGCAGCCCAGGGCCTGCTGCCCGGCGTGCTGAAGGTGCGCCGGCGCGCCCCCAAGCTTTACCGCCAACTGGTCGAGACCGTTGCGAACTCGCCGGTCCAGGTCATGGACTGGGTCAATGCCTTTGCCTTGAGCGTCAATGAAGAGAATGCCGCCGGCGGCCGGATGGTCACCGCGCCAACCAACGGGGCGGCCGGCATCGTGCCGGCGGTGCTGTCCTACTACCGCCGCTTCGAGCCGGGGGCGTCCGATGAAGGGGTACTGCGCTTCCTCCTGGTCGGCGGTGCGATCGGCATGCTGTACAAGAAGAACGCCTCGATCTCGGGTGCCGAGTCCGGCTGCCAGGGTGAGGTCGGCGTCGCCTGTTCGATGGCCGCCGCGGGCCTGGTGGCGGCGCTGAACGGCACCAATGAGCAGGTGGAGAATGCCGCCGAGATTGGCATGGAGCACAACCTCGGGCTCACCTGCGACCCGATCGCGGGTCTGGTGCAGATCCCCTGCATCGAGCGCAATGCCATGGGCGCGATCAAGGCCATCAATGCCGCCCGCCTGGCCATGCGCGGGGACGGCAGCCACAAGGTGTCGCTCGATCAGGTGATCGCGACCATGCGGCAGACCGGCAAGGACATGTCCTCGATCTACAAGGAGACTTCGCAGGGCGGACTCGCGGTCAACGTCCCGGAATGCTGAAGCCCCCGCGCTCGCTCAAAATACCCCGTACGCCAGTCCCGCGGCGAAAGTCTGGCCCAGTTCCCGGCAGCGCTCGAGATCGGCCGTCGTGGGATCGCCGCGCACGATGAGTGCTTCCGCGACGCATTTCCACTTGTAGCCGAGCGCGATGCGCGCGATGGAGCTCACCGCCCCGGCCCCGTCATTGCCGGCACTCACGAACAGGGCATAGGGCAGGCCCTCGACCCGGCCTTCGACCGGGTAAAAAGTTCGATCCATGAAGTCCTTGACGGCGCCGGACATGTAGCCGAAATGCTCCGGCGTACCGATGAGCAGTCCCTGTGCCCACAGCAAGTCGGCGGCGTCCGCCTCCAGCGCCGGTTTGATCCGGCACTCCAGTTCCTCTCCGGCACCTTCGATGCCTTCCACGACGGCGCTCACCATGGCAGCGGTTCGTCCGCCGCCATGGCCACCGTGGATCAACAGCAAGTGCATCATCCGGTATAATCTACGCGCGGCGCCGGCTCTGTGCGACGGTGGCGGCACAGGAGGACGGATGCACGCATCGCGGCCCGCGACCCCTCGGGCGCAGCCGCCCGGCTTTGGCGAATTCGTGGTGCTGGTGGCGGCGATGCTGTCGACGCAGGCACTGGCGGTCGATGCCATGCTGCCGGCGCTGCCCACCATCGTACGCGAGCTGGGCGTGAGCGACGCCAACCGCGGCCAATGGGTTGTGACCGCCTACATCATGGGCGTCGGCTCGGGCCAGCTGTTCTGGGGCCTGCTGTCTGACCGCTTTGGCCGCCGTACCGTGCTGCTGTCCGGCCTGGCCCTGTACACGATCGCGTCCGTGTCCTGTGCGTTGAGCGGCAATTTCGCCGCGTTGCTGGGCTGGCGCCTGGTCCACGGGCTCGCTGCCGCCAGTGCGGTGGTGTCGCGCTCGGTGATTCGCGACCTCTACTCCGGACGCACGATGGCGCGGGTGATGTCCCTCACCCTCATGATCTTCCTGATCGTGCCGATCCTCGCGCCGAGCCTTGGGCAGCTGATTCTGATGCTCGCGCCCTGGCGCGACATTTTCCTGGTGTTTGCCGCTTTTGCAGCCCTGATCACGCTGTGGGCGTACCTGCGACTGCCCGAAACGCTCCACCCGGAGTATCGCCTGACCCTGACGGTGCCGCACGTGCTCGGCGCGGTGCGCCTGGTGCTGACCGAGCGCAACTCGCTGTGCTACACGCTGGCCGTCGCGATCCTGTTCGGCTCGCTCCTGTCCTACGTGGGCATGGTGCAGCAGATCTTTGCCGATGTCTTCCATCGCGCCAGCTTGATGCCGGCGGTATTTGCACTGTGCGCCCTATCGATGGGTGCCGCGGCCTACATGAATTCCAGGATCGTCGAGCGCCTGGGGATGCGCGCGGTATCGCACAGCGCGCTGCTGGTGTTCATCGGCGTGGCCGCCGTGCACGCGCTGGTGGCCGTACTGGGGCTCGAGCGGATGTGGGTGTTCGTGCTGCTGCAATCCGCGACCATGGCCTGCTACGCGCTGACGGCCTCGAACTTCGGCGCCATGGCGATGGAACCGGTGGGCCGCGTCGCCGGCATCGGCGCCTCGTTGCAGGGGTTCATCACGACGCTGGGCGGCGCGCTGCTGGGAGCCCTCATTGGACGGGAGTTCAACGGCTCGACCCTGCCGCTGGCCGCCGGCGCACTGTGCAGCGGTGCGCTGAGCCTGGCGGTCGTGCTGCTGGCGGAACGCGGGCGCCTGTTCCGCCCGCATCATCCCGTGGCCGCCAGCGCCCGCACCTTATAATCGGGATCATTACCTGGCCACCGGAAGGAGTCCATCATGAAAATCCTGCTCGTCTCGTTGGCTTTCTGGTGCACATCGCTCTCGGCGGCGGCCGCGGAATTCCGTTTGAGCAGCCCGGATATCGCGCCTGGCGGCACCATCGCCAATAAATTTGTCTACAAGGGATTTGGCTGCAGCGGCGAGAATGTCTCGCCGGCCCTGAGCTGGAGTGGGGCGCCCGCCGGCACGCGGAGTTTCGCGCTGCTGGTGCACGATGCCGACGCGCCTACGGGTGGCGCCGGCTGGTGGCACTGGCTCGTGTACAACATTCCCGCTGGCGCGACCACGATCGCGCAGGGCGCGGGCACGGCGGACGGTGCGGCCTTGCCGGCAGGCAGCGTCCAGGGCCGGACGGACTTCGGCTCACCCGGCTGGGGCGGCCCTTGTCCGCCGGTGGGGCACGGCCTGCACCACTACCGCTTTACGCTCTATGCGCTGAAAGTCGCCAAGCTGGATGTCGCTGATGGCGCCAGCGCCGCGCTGATCGGTTACATGGCGAACGCCAACGCGCTGGGCAAGGCGAAACTCCTCGGCCTCTACGGACGCTGACAGCCACTGCCGGGCCCGCGGAGCGGTGAGCGAATTTCGCGGGTTCGGCGCGCCCCGGCGGCGCATTGAGTTGCACACCACCGCTCTGCGCTGCGAGATCTGGCCGGAGCTGGGCGGTGCGATGTCCGCGTTCGAGGCCCTGGACGGTCCCGACGGCCCGCGAGCCTTGTTCCGGCCGACCCCGGCGGCGGCGAGCTACATGCCGGTCCAGCTCAGCAGCTGGCCGATGCTGCCGTATGCGAATCGCATTCGCGAAGGCCGTTTCTCCTATGCGGGCCGCGCGCACCGGCTGCCGCGCAACCTGCCCGGATTCGCGCACCCCCTGCACGGGCTCGGTTTGCTGCAATCCTGGCAGATCATGGATGTCTCGAACCGCGACTGCACGCTGGGCTGTCACGTGGACGCGGGCGAGGCGTGGCCCTACGGATTCCGGGCCCGCCAGCATTTCCTGCTGGACGAGGCGGGCCTGTGCATCACGCTGGAGCTGCAGAACACGCATGAGCGGCCCATGCCCTACGGCCTCGGCCAGCATCCCTATATCATGCGTCCGCCGGGTACGCGGATTCAGGCGCAGGTGCGCGGTGTGTGGCTCACCGACGCGGAGACCCTGCCGATCGCCTGCTCGCCCCTGCCGCGCGAGTGGGACCTGCCCGGAGGCTGCACCCTCGATGAGCTGGACATCGACAATTGCTTCGTCGGACTCGCGGGGGCCGCACGAGTCCTGTGGCCTGACGGGAGCGCGCTGCGACTCTCGGCCTCGGCCGCCGTGGAGTTTCTGGTGATCTATAGTCCGATACGGCAGGACTTCGTGTGCGTGGAGCCGGTCACTCAGGTTCCGGACTGCTTCAATCTGGCGGCCGCGGGCCACGAGGATGTTGGGCTGCGCGTCCTGGCACCTGGGCAGAGTGCGATCGTCGTGCACCGCTTCGAGTTTGAGCGGGACTCAGATGGGCGGCGAGACCGCCATCCCCTAGTCTAGAAACGACCACATATATAGCGCCTATCTTATTGAATAAACGATAGCTGTTACGCCAGCTCAAGTGGCAGATTTTCAGGTAATCTTTCCCCATGCGCCCATCCTTGTCCGAGTGGATTGCTTCCACGCCCCTGGCGGCGGGAAATGCGCCGTTTGTCGAAGAACTTTACGAGGCGTATCTGCAGGCCCCCGAGAGCGTCAGCGCGGCATGGCGGACCTGGTTCGATGCCCTGCCCGGCAATGGCACGGAGGAGCGGGCGCATCGCCCGATCATCGCGGCGCTTGCCGCCCAGCTCGCCGCGCCGCGCCGCAGCGGCACCGCCGAGGGCGCGGCCAGTGAAAAGCAGGGCGCCGTTTCCCGACTGTTGCAGACCTTCGGCAATCGCGGACACCTGATCGCGCGCATCGACCCGCTGGGAATGATGCAGCGCCAGCGCCCGCGAGTGCTGGACCCCGCCTACGTGGGCTTAAGCGAGTCTGATCTCGACACGGAGTTCTACACCGGCAGCCGCAATGACTGGATCGGCCGACGCGCCAGCTTGCGTGAAATCCTCGCGCGGCTCGAGCAGGTCTACTGCGGCTCGATCGGCGCCGAGTTCGCGCATGTGTCCGATACCGACGAGCGCCTGTGGTTGCAGGATGAATTCCAGCTCGGGCGCATTCAGCAGCGCTACAGCCCCGAGCAACGCCGCAATATTTTCTGGCAGCTGACGGCCGCGGAAGGACTGGAGCGCTATCTGCACACGCGCTTCGTGGGCCAGAAGCGTTTCTCGCTGGAAGGCTGCGATGCGCTGATCCCGCTGCTCGATGACCTGGTCCAGGAAAGTGGCCGCGGCGGTGGCGAGGAAGTCGTCATCGGGATGGCGCACCGCGGCCGATTGAACGTGCTGGTCAACGTGCTCGGCAAGTCGCCGGCTGACCTGTTCTCGGAATTTGAGGGCAAGCACGAAAAGGATCCGGGATCCGGTGACGTCAAGTACCACAAGGGGTATTCGGCCGACCTGCGCACGCCCGGCGGCAATGTGCACGTCATGCTCGCCTTCAATCCCTCCCATCTCGAGATCGTGGGTCCGGTGGTCGAGGGCTCGGTGCGCGCGCGCCAGGAGCGCCGCGACGATGCGCACGGTGAGAAAGTGCTGCCGATCCTGATCCACGGCGACGCGTCCTTCTCCGGCCAGGGCGTCGTCATGGAGACGCTGCAGATGTCGCAGACCCGCGGCTACGGTACCGGTGGCACCGTGCACGTCGTGATCAACAACCAGGTGGGGTTCACCATCAGCGAGTTGCGTGACGCGCGCTCCACGGCCTATTGCAGCGATGTGGCAAAGATGATCGAGGCGCCGATCCTGCACGTGAATGCGGACGATCCCGAGGCCGTGATTTTTGTGAGCCGCCTGGCACTGCGCTACCGGCAGCGCTTCCACAAGGACATCGTCGTCGACCTGGTCGGCTACCGGCGCCTGGGCCACAACGAGGCGGACGAGCCCGCGGCGACCCAGCCGCTCATGTACCGTACGATCCGGGCGCATCCGCCGGTGCGCGAGCTCTATGCCGGGCAGCTGGTCGCCGACGGCGTGCTCGGCGCGGGGGATGCGGCGCAGCTGGCCGAACAATACCGACAGGCCCTCGACGAGGGGCGCCACCAGGTGCATCCCTCGCTCGGCATGATCGGCAACAAATACACGGTCGACTGGTCGCGCTACCAGGGCGTCGATGCGGGCGCGCCGGTGAGGACCGCGCTCACGCCGGCAAAGCTCGCGGCCCTCGGGCAGCGCATCCTGGAGTACCCGCAGGGATTCGCGCTGCATCCGCGCGTCGCGCAGTTGCTCGCCAATCGCGGCCGGATGCTCGCCGGAGAGCTGCCGCTCGACTGGGGTTGCGCCGAGACGCTCGCCTACGCCTCGCTCCTGGACGAAGGCAGTGCGGTGCGCCTGTCCGGTCAGGACAGCGGCCGCGGCACCTTCTTTCACCGGCACGCCGTGCTGCACGACCAGAACAGCGATCGCTGCTTCATCCCGCTGCAGCACATCCGGGACCCGCAGCCGCGCTTCGCGGTGATCGACTCGCTCCTCTCGGAGGAGGCGGTACTGGGATTCGAATACGGCTACGCGAGCACCAGCCCGGACTGCCTGGTGATCTGGGAGGGCCAGTTCGGTGATTTCGCCAACGGCGCCCAGGTGCTGATTGACCAGTTCATCTCCTCGGGCGAGGCGAAGTGGGGACGGCTGTGCGGCCTGACGCTGTTCCTGCCGCACGGTTACGAGGGCCAGGGACCAGAACATTCCTCCGCGCGGCTCGAACGCTTCCTGCAACTGTGCGCCGAGAGAAACATGCAGGTGTGCGTGCCCTCCACGCCGGCGCAGATGTTTCACATGCTGCGACGGCAGATGCTGCGGCCGCTGCGCAAGCCGCTGATCGTCATGACGCCAAAGAGCCTGCTGCGCCACGATCTGTCGGTCTCGACCCTCGCCGACCTGACCGGCGGTGGGTTTGCCACGCTGATCGATGAAGTGGATGCGGTGCCAGCGGCCCAGGTGAAGCGCCTGGTGTTCTGCAGCGGCAAGGTCTACTTCGACCTGCTGAAGGCGCGACGCGCCCAGGAGCTGAGCAGCGTCGCGCTGGTGCGCATCGAGCAGCTCTATCCCTTTCCGAGGGAGGAGTACGCTGCGTTGCTCGCGCGTTACCCCGGCGCCACTGATCTCGTGTGGTGCCAGGAAGAGCCGCAGAATCAGGGTGCCTGGTACCAGATCCGCAATCGCCTGGTGGATATCGCCGGGGTGGGGCGCACCGTGAGCTACGCGGGCCGCGCATCGGCTTCGGCTCCGGCGACGGGCGTGGCCCGGCTCCACGAAGCCCAGCAGCGGGAACTGGTGCAGAGCGCCTTGAATGCCGTGGCCGCCGGGCAGGCGGTCGTCAACCTGCCGCGGCCCACGATCGCGGCTGGCAGCACGAAGCAAAGGAAAAGTTCATGAGCGTCGAGATTCGCGTGCCGCAGCTGCCCGAGTCGGTGGCGGACGCCACGCTGGTGGCCTGGCGGCGGAAGGCGGGCGATGCGGTCAGCCGCGATGAGAACCTCGCCGATCTGGAGACCGACAAGGTGGTGCTGGAGGTGCCCGCGCCGGTGACAGGCGTGCTGCAGGAGATCCACATTGCGCCGGGCACCACCGTCAAGAGCGGCGAACTGCTGGCCGTGATCGCTCCGGGCGCCTCCGCCGCTGTTGGCGCGCCGATCGCCGCGGCCCCGCCCATGCCGCCTCCCGTGTCGCAGGAGCCCAAACTCGGGCCGGCGGCACAGCGGGTGGCCGAAGAGCTCGGACTGCCGAGGGAGACGATCGCCGCCGCCGCCAAGGGCGGCCGCGTTTCGAAGTCAGACCTGGTGGCGGCCGCCGGCTCGACGCCGGCGTCAAAGCCGGCGGCACCCGCGGCACCTGCGGTGCCCGCGGCCAGGAAGCCCACGGACGCTCCCGTATTGCCGGCGATTGCCCGCGGCGCACGCGCGGAGCGCCGTGTGCCCATGACCCGGCTTCGCCAGCGGATCGCGGAACGTCTGGTGCAGGCGCAATCGACCCAGGCGCTCCTGACCACTTTCAATGAAGTCGACCTGAGCCATGTCAACGAGCTGCGCGGCCGCTACAAGGAGACCTTTGAGAAGCAGCACGGCGTCAAGCTCGGATTCATGTCCTTCTTCGTGAAGGCCGCGATCGAGGGCCTGAAGAAATTTCCGCTGGTCAACGCCTCCGTGGAAGGCAATGAGATCGTCTATCACGAATATTTCGACATCGGCGTCGCGGTGTCGACCGATCGGGGGCTCATGGTGCCGGTGCTGCGTGACGCCGACGCACTGGATTTCGCCGGGGTCGAGCGGGGCATCGGGCAGTTTGCGCAGCGTGCCCGCGATGGGACGATCACCATCGGGGACTTGACGGGCGGCACCTTCAGCATCACCAACGGCGGTGTCTTCGGATCGCTCCTGTCCACTCCGATCGTGAACGCGCCCCAGAGCGCCATACTCGGCATGCACAAGACCCAGCAGCGCGCGATGGTCGTCGACGGGCAGGTCGTGGCGCGGCCGATGATGTACCTCGCCCTGAGCTACGACCATCGCATCATCGATGGCCGGGAAGCCGTGCAGTTCCTCGTGACCGTCAAGGATTGCCTGGAGGACCCGGGCCGCATGCTGCTTGGAGTCTGACATGGCTGAAGCTCGCCTGGATTTTGACCTCATCGTGATCGGCGGCGGCCCTGCCGGGTATCCCGCCGCGATCCGCGCCGCGCAAAACGGCCTGAAGGTCGCCTGCGTCGATGCCTGGCGCAATCGCGACGGCAGCAGCGCGCTGGGCGGCACCTGCCTGAACGCGGGCTGCATCCCCTCCAAGGCCATGCTCGAGTCCTCGGAACTGTGGCATCGCGCGCAACACGAGTTCAGCGCGCACGGGATCAAGGCCGGGAGTCTCACGCTGGACCTGGCCACGATGCAAAAGCGGCGCGCCGCCATCGTGCGCGGCATGACCGGCGGCATCGCCTCGCTGTTCAAGGCGGCCGGCGTGACCGCGGTCTTCGGCAAGGGCCGGCTGCTGGCCCGCCGCGAGGTCGAAATCACCGCCGCTGACGGCAAGGTCTCGCGGCTCGCGGCGCGCCACGTGGTGCTCGCCAGCGGCTCGGTGCCCTCGGAACTGAAGGACCTGCCCTTCGATGGCGTCAATATCATCGATTCCTGGAGCGCGCTGGAGCTGGACGCGGTGCCAAGACGGCTGTGCGTGATTGGTGCGGGGGTCATTGGGCTGGAACTCGGGAGCGTGTGGCGCCGGCTCGGAGCCGAGGTGGTGACGCTCGAGGCGCTCGATGCGCTGCTGCCGATGGCCGATGCGCAGCTGGCCACCGAGGCGGGCCGGCATTTCAAGAAACTTGGCCTCGACATACGCCTGGGCGCCAAAGTCGCCGCCGCGGTGCCGGGCAGGGACGGCGTGAGCGTGCGCTATGCCGACGCCAAGGGAGAGCAATCACTCCTGGCCGACAAGGTCGTGGTCGCGGTGGGCCGCCGACCCTACACCGAAGGGCTGCTCGATGCCGGCAGCGGCGTCAGGCTCGATGAGCGAGGCTTTGTCGTGGTCGATCAGCACTGTGCCACCGGGGTGGAGAATGTCTGGGCCGTAGGCGATGTGGTGCGCGGGCCGATGCTCGCGCACAAGGGCAAGGAGGAGGGAATGGCCGTCGCCGACCGCATCGCCGGCAAGTACGCCCACGTGAACTACGGGCTGATTCCGTCGGTCATCTATACCGCACCGGAAATTGCCTGGGCGGGGAAGACGGAGGCGCAGGCAAAGGAAGCAGGGATTGACAGCAAGGTCGGCGTGTTTCCGTTCGCCGCCAGCGGCCGCGCCAAGGCCATGGAGTCGGTCGCGGGGTTCGTGAAGCTCATTGCCGATCGCGCCACCGACGAAATACTCGGCGTGCACATCATCGGCCCGATGGCGGGCGAACTGATCGCCGAGGCGGTGCTGGCGATGGAATTCCGAGGCAGTGCCGAGGACCTGCAGCGCACCATCCACGCCCATCCCACGCTAGCCGAAGCGGTGCACGAGGCCGCACTCGCCGCCGACAAGCGCGCGATCGACAACATCAACCGCTAGGTGGACTCCCACTCAGGCGGCACGCTCGGCCCGCAGCACACTGGGTACCGCGCGCAGGCGCGTCAATGGCAACCGCTCGCCGCCCCCTCTTCAACCAACGTATTAATTCAGGGGCTGAAGTTCTGGAAAATGCTCGCAACCCATGCGGCGTGCCCACCACTGCTTCGCGACGTTAACATCCCGAGTCACATGATGCCCCCGCGCATACCACACGGCGAGGATCGACTGGGCGTCCGCGTTACCTGCGGCCGCAGCCTTGTTGAGCAGCGTCACTCCCCGCTCGACATCTTCCGTGACACCGATCGCTTCGGCGAGCATATAACCGGCTGCGAACGATCCACGGACACTGCCTTTGTCAGAAGCCTTCAGAAAGAGCTCCGCGGCCTGATGCAGGTCCTTCGTTACACCCCAACCGCGCAGGGTCAGCTGGGCAAGATTGTATTGGGCGGCCAGGAGATCCTGGCCCGCCGCCAGTCCAAACCAATGCGCCGCGAGCGCATTGTCCAACTTGACACCCTGACCGCCGGCGAGATACGCGAGTCCCAGGTCGTATTGCGCCTGAGATTCACCGCCTTCCGCCCGCTCGCGCATCTGTGCAATGAGTTTCTTTTGAGCGTCAGGAGCGGGGTAATAACTGGAGATTGAGGTTGATCCCATCGCTTGATAGGCTCCCGCACCCATCGCGGTAAAGAAGGCCAGTTTACTTTCCGCATCTTGAAGCAGGGAGTCGGCTCTCACAGGATCGGCCTTCACGCCCAGTCCCTGTAGATATGAGAGACCCAGCCCCAAAATTGACTCTTCCTGCTGTTCGTTGGCGCCTAGTGGACTGTAACAGCCATTTGTAGACTACAATGGCGTCCATGACAGACGCCATCACCTTGACGAACTCGGAGCGTATGGAACTGACGCGGCGAGCGAGCAGCCGGACGGATCGGGCGG
>Ga0099792_10000101_pt1 | contig 32512 bp, 48 predicted proteins | sample Rivendell_Oct201_8_FD_83780 | JGI IMG/M metagenome (GOLD analysis project Ga0099792, IMG submission 83780) | Vadose zone soil microbial communities from the Eel River Critical Zone Observatory, Northern California, USA -... | ecosystem: Environmental > Terrestrial > Soil > Vadose zone >...
CCCTCATTGGTCCAGATCAGGCCGGAGTCGTCGCCGAGAAGGATGCCGAGATCGCACGGCTACTAAAGCGCATTGCCGACTTCGATTCCGACCGATCAGAAACCTTGATGGCCGCCCAAACCCTCACGCAAGAGCAGATAAACGCGACGATCGAGAGGTACAAATGCCAGACCAAGAAAGACTGACACTAAGCGCCACCGAGTCGCCTGCGCTATTTGGTGCCTCGCCGTATCTAACTCGATGGATGCTTTACCGCAAGTTTGCTTGCGGCGACAACATCGAAAAACCGGCCGACGAGCGCATGAATTGGGGTAATCTGATGCAGCCTCTCATTATCGAGCAGGTTGCGAAAGAGCGTGGACTTGAGGTGATACCTAACAAAGACACCTACGTAAGACGTGGCCTGCTCGGTTGCACTCGCGACTCCACAATCATCGCACCAGGTATCGGCCTCGGTGCTCTCGAAATCAAATGCGTGTTTGATTATCGCGTTTGGATGCAAAAATGGAACGGCGGAAAGACTGTTCCGCGTGAGGTCGAAATTCAGTTGCAGCAACAGATGTACGTCGGAGACGGGGAAGCGGAGGGGTGCAAATACATCTCACCATTTGGTTGGGGCCTAATTTGCGTTTGGGTCTGTGCCGACCTTTACTACTTCGAGCGCAAGCCCATCCCCGATCTTTGGAACGAACTAGAGCGAAAGGCCATCGGTTTCTTCTCCGACGTGCGCAGAAAGCGTGAACCTGATCCTTTCGGCACCGCAGTTGAGTTGCCGCTACTCTCCAAGCTATTTCCGACCGAACCTGACAAGGTCCTGGACCTGTCGGCAGACCCGGATCACGTCAAGACATCAGAAAAAGTGTCGATGTACGTGCACCTGAAATCAGAGGCAACCGGTGCGACGGCTAACGCGGAGAAGCATCGTGTGGAGTTGCTTGCGCTCGCGAAAGACGCTGAGCGCGTGCTGCTTCCTTGCAGCGTGAGCTACCGGGTCAAAAAGAGTGGGCGCGGTAAAACGATCGATCCGTACATTCCGGAGACGCCGACAGCTGCGCCGTCTGGCGCGAACATCATGGCGGGAGGATGAAGTGTCACGCTTTGACGAAATTCGCCGTGAGAGAATCGAGTGTGATCATGGCGCAATCGAAATCACTTATCCATCAGTCATGTCGTCGCATGATGTCCAGGATTTCGAGGATCGCATCAAAATCATGATTAGGGTCCTTCGAAGAATGGCGATCAATGACGAAGCTACCTCGCCAGAGATGATGAAATGAAAATAAACGGAGCAAAAGTTGTTGACGCGACTCCCGGCGCACCAAGAAACGTCCACACGCTAGACACACCGTCACCGGCATTCGCAAGCATGGGGCGAATCGATAGGAATGGTTATGGACACTCACACGTTCAAAATCGGCGATACCGTTAAAACTCCGCATGGTCTTGGAGTGGTCGAGAAGTACCATGATTGGTGGACTATGGTTCGTATGTCTCAAACCAAAATATTAGAGCCGTTCATGGAAGGAGAGTTGCAGCATGGCACACCAAACAACATCGGTATGGAAGTGCGATCTTTGCCCGGTTGAGCAGGAGTCGGCCGGCTTTCCGCATGGTTGGTTCCAATTCATAGGAGACAATGGCGCTTTAGAGTTAGACATTTGTTGGCACTGCGCCATGCCTATCGTGGACGTATATAGAAAAGAGACTATGGTAGGTAATTTCGCAATTCCTAAGATTGATCCAGGCACCAATCCTAGCGATCTTACGCCATATATCACGCGGCTTGAACTTCCATCGGAACTACAGGCGTCACATGAACAACGATCTAGTAATTCTGGAAACTCAACTGAGACCACTGGCTCCGAAATTCTCTCAAGTCCTTGCCATGGTGATGCCTGTTGAGAGGTTTACGCGCACACTGATCGTGTCGTGCGAGCGCGAACCTAAGTTGCTTGCGGCCGACAGGCAAAGTCTGTTCAACGCCGCGATGACCGGTGCCGTGCTTGGATTAGAAGCGGACGGAGCGACGGGGCAGTTTTTCCTGCTGCCGTTCAACGACCGCAAAAACAATCGAACCGTCGTTCAGCCGGTGATCGGATACAAAGGCTACAACACGCTCGGCGCTCGCTCCGGTCTCACCATAAGCGGTGGCGTGGTTCGGGAGGGCGATTATTTCGACCACGACGAAGGGTCGGAATCGTTTGTACATCACAAGCGCAAGCTGGGGGATGAGCATAACCGCAAGATCGTGGCCGCATGGGCGGTAGCTGTCTCCACACATCGCCCGGCAACCGTCAAAATCCTGTCGATCACCGAAATCCTCGCGATCAAAGCCAAGTCCACGCGCGGTAACCAAGCACCGTGGGCCGACGACGCGATCGGCTTCCCTGCCATGGCCGAGAAATCGGCCAAGAGGCGGCTCGCGCGCGACATGCCGCTGAACGTGTTCCAATCGGCCGCGCGCATGGAAGAGGCGTTCGAGGAACAGGGCGAGCCAGCCTACATCCATCCCGACAAAGGAGTGATCGTCGGGGGCGAGGTCATCGCCACGAACTACAACGACGTGACGCCGGCCGCCCAAGACCTGATCTCGCCGCCGACACTGGAAGAAGAGGCGAAGATGGCCGCGGAGCGAGGGCGCGAGGCGCTTGCTGCGTTCTGCCGGCGCCTCACGAAAAAGCAGTACGCGCAGATGCGCGCCTACCTCGAAACACTCAAACCAATCGTGGAGTCGGCAGATGCCAACACAGGCTGGGAGAGCCGTGCCAAATGAGCGATCTAGTAATACCAAAGCCTCAACAGGTGAGAAAACCGCGCAAAGGTGACTGCGGAACGTGCCATTGGTTCGAGCGCGCGCCAAACGAGCCTAGAGCCGGCGTGCCGTGGTCTGGTATCTGCCTCTACAACCCACCTCTGGCCGGGCAAGCACTCATACAAAGTCCGATCGGTGGCCCGTCCCAAGCTATGCTTCAAGGAATTCACCCGCCGGTATCGGAAATCGCCCGCTGCCACCACTGGACTTCGCAACGGCAGTATTATGATGGGGAGGAAAAGGAAACATGAGTTTAGCTCCAACACCATGGTCGATCGACATGGATTCGGTCGGAGAAGGGTGGACCGAATCCATTTCCATCGAAGACGCAGAAGGAAACTGCGTTGCTCACCTCACGAGCGGGTATCAAGATGGTCCATCATGGAGCAACGCCAACCTGATCGCCGCCGCGCCGGATTTACTGGAGGCGCTTCAGGCCGTGATGGTGATGTGGGACGTGCAACAGCCACGAAAATTAGACGATGCGTTGACGTGGCGTCAGAATGACGAGCGCGCTCACGCGCTGGCCGAATCCGCCATTGCTAAAGCCATAGGAGAGAATCATGGAAGCGATACCGAGAAAGTTCAGCCCTGACGAACTGGCGGCGCTCAATGCCGCCTCGATCCAGCAAAGCAACAAGGAATTCGATTCCAGAAATGCCGCGGCGGAAATGGCACTGCGCCAGTGGTGCGTGGAGCAGGCGACGAAGGTTCCGTTGCCGTCAACGTTGCCGACGACGGGATCGGCCGCAGCGATTGTGGTTGTCGCCGCAGACATATTCGACTTCGTGTGCGTGCCGCTTAGACCGGAGGCGCCAAAATGACAGCTATTCATCAAAACACGTGCAAGGACTGTGGTGACCCGATTATCGGAAAGAGACGCATGTGCCCGACGTGCCAAGATACGACTCGACGGAAAAAAGAGAGCGAACGTGCCCGGCGCCAGTACGCCAAAAGAAAAGAGGCTGTTGAGGGCCAACCGCAACAGCCAGTAGTCGGGAGGAACCCAGTCGGTTGAGTTGCGACCATAGCCACAAACAGACCGCCAGGCAACGTCAATCGCCTGGCGTTTTTGCAACTCAGGTATGAGTTAGAACAGATAGTTGAGGCCGATCACAGCCTTGTCGATGTGGTACTTATTGATTGAGCTAAGCTCCCCACCCTTGACCGGAATATCAATCTGCTTGTCGCCGGCTTGAGTGTGATCATATTCGAGCTTGACCGACCAATTAGCGTTCAATCGATGCTCCAAGCCGCCACCGATCTGCCAGCCGAAACTCGTGTCGCTGACACCCTTGGCGGTACCGATTGCCGAGAAGTCTGGCTGCGCTCCTACCCACGCAAATCCGCCCTTGGCGTAAAGCAGGCTGGACGGATTGAGCAGATATCCGATGCGGGCGCCGGCTGCGCCCAGATAGTTGCTGGCATTGGTAACGGAGAAAAAGCCAGGCATTCTTCCGGTGCCACTGATATTGGCAAAGTCCTGTTCAGCATACAGGCCGAGCACAATCACCGGAGAAGTCTGTAAATTGAGCCCGCCATTGACGCCGCCAAGGAAGCCTTTGGGAGCGGCTCCAACGTCGATAGAAGCGCTTCCATCGGTGACTGTCGGATTGGTCGTGTTGGCAGCGGCACCGAGGTATGCACCGACCCATAGGCCGGTCCAGGAGTAGTTCGTGATGTAGACCCCTTGCGGGGCCTTAGTCGGCAGATCGGCCGCGGTCGCGGGGAAGTACCATCCGAGCAATACAAGCACGCCGATCGGCGCAGCGAGAAAGCGTTTCATGAGTGAATCTCCCAGCCCGTGAATCGGGCGATCAACTCGCTATCACGAAAAAGAGAGGATAGATGTGCTAAAAACGCAACACCGATATGAAATAAACGTTAAGTAGCCTTGTTTCCGTTCGCCGCGACCGCTGCCTTTACCTCAACTACCGCCGCCTTCACGTCAGCCATCGTGGACTTGGCATCTATCACTGCGTTCTGGGCTCGGACCGCCGCAAACTTAGCTTCCATGGCAGACTCCGTCAAGCCATTGGCCGCCTTCACAACCGTATCAACCTTCCTCGCCGCCTTGCGAATCTCGTATCGGTTGTAAATTGATGAAATCGAAGTGATAATCACACCGATTGAGGTGACGATTTGCATTATGTCGCCAAGCCACGTTTCCACTGCTATTCCTGAAAAAGTGAGGGGGGGAACCCGCAGGTTCCCCCATTTTGTGCCTTTTCGCTTGATAACGAGAGACCTCTCCTAAGAAAGTTCAATCGCATCATGGACCCTTCAGAGCCTCGGAATTAGGAGCGCCAGGAGTCAGATGCGCGATCACCTCTTCTACCGCGAGCTGAGGCGGCTTGCCGGTTGTTTTTTCGACAGCTTCGACAGCTTCGATAGCCACCGGTAAAAGCCGCTGAATGAGTTGCGCGATAAGTGCCCAGTTCATGACTATGCTACTCCTATGATTGCGCCAGGACCTAAATCCAGCCACGCCTCTTTCAGTTGGTCGTCGGTGCCGTCGAAATAGTTGATGTCCTGCTTTCGGCCGACACCAGGAACGTCATGCATTCCCGGTCCGATACCGTCGCCGCTGCGCTGCCAAAGCACGACCTTGTGCCATGGAAGCGGGATTTTTTCAACCGCGCCGTATTCCGCAAGCCAAAGCGGATATTGCACCAGTGATGGGCTGTGGCGTCGCGCCAACTGCTCTTTGAGCACGTCGCCTCCGTACAGCCACGGCCGTTGGCCAGTCACGGTATGGATGATCTCTAGCCACCGCTCGGCCTGCCACAAACCGAGCTTTTCGTCCTCGTAATCCAGCGCGAACCGCACGAATTTCGGCGCCTGTGCCACAGTGAGAAAATGCGATGCCTGATTGCCAACGTCGCCGGGACGCATGAAGTGATAAGCCGACCACAACAGCCCGGCCGCGAGCGCCTTTGGCTTACGCTCGTGGTAAAGCGGATCGATGAAATGCTCGCCCTCCGTTGCTTTATGAATTACGCCCAAAAAACCAGCTTTTCTCACCTTTTCGAAGTTGATCAAATCGACGTGCTTGCCGTTTTCCTCGCGCGAACCGTTGGTATGGTTGATGTCGATCACGAGAGGGCGAATGGTCATTTTGCGTCCACTTTCCAAGAATGGATATCTTTCATCGCGAATGCTTTTTCCGGATAATTATTATCGTCCAAGTCGATAGCTACCATCAGCCATTGTGCGATCGGATGCCATTTATTGCTAGAGAAATCAATACTGATAGGTTGAACGCGGCGTAATGATCTCTCACCTCTCCAATTCGTGTAGTCGATGGTCACCGATTGCTCGCTCATCCGATGATGAATCCATAGGATCGCGCGCCGGCACCGCCTGCGGCCGGAGTGTAGCCGATGGCGATTAGCCCTTGAAAGCCGTTCCCGCCGTTCCCCCTGATGCAAATGCCGCCGCCGCCGCCGCCGCCTCACCACCATAACTGCCGGCATTGTTACCATTCAATCCGTGGCTCGAAGCATCGACGCCACCGCCGTCACCGCCGCCGCCGCCGCCGTGATTCGAATCAAATTGCGTCCCATTGGCATTCGCCGCAGTGTTTCCTGCGTCTGCGGACCCTCCGGAAGCGCCGGCAACCGGTGGAGCACCTAGATTTGAGTTTGCCCCATTGTTCCCGTTTCCGTGCGGTCCGCCTGCGCCGCCACCGCCAGCTCCGGTAGAAAACAAACAAGGGCAGGTAACTATGGTTCCACCGTTCCCGCCGGAAAACGTTGTTGTTCCCACACTTGAACCAGCCGCTCCTCCGGTTGATCCGGACGCGGCTTTCGCAAGCAGAATTAGCGACGTGTCGAAAATCGTATCCCCGGCCCCAACAGTACAGTTGACTGTCTGACCAGCGGAATGTCCGTTGTAATTTATTCTTTGCGCGAATGCGCCACCTGCGCCGCCATTTCCGCCATTAATTCCAACTGCACCTACCCCTCCTGTTCCGGAGCCGATACCGTTGATCTGGTTGGACGCAGTGTTGAAATCGGCCGGCAGAACAAGCGATGGTCCTGCGGTCGCGAACGCCCACGTGAGGGCGAGAATTACATCCTCGCGGCGGAAGAAATTGCGCAGTGTACGCGGCGAGTGAGCGGACGTGTCGATTAAATACTCGTTGGGCCGAAAAGGATGCTTTATCGGTATAATCCCGGCCATGGCTAGCCATAAGAGAGCAGCGGCACTCGCGCAAAAGCAGACGTATCTGACGTTATGGTGTATCCGCATTTACCACCGTTCCGTCTTCCAGCAGAACGCCACCGGCCGCCTCCGGATTTCCTTTCTCATGCAAGAAATTAGATGCCACCCCTTGGGCCATGTTCACGACCACGGTGCCGTCTACAAGCGCGCTGATTTCGTGGTCCACAAGCGCGAGCAATTCAAACTCTCGGTCACCAACTTTCATCTGCTTAATATTGCGTGGTCCATCGTCCCACACCGTAATCATTGTCTCCCCCGCAGCAACCGAAGTCGTGTGCGCAAAAGTATGCTGATGGCGTGGAATCTTTTCCCACGCGTTCATCACGTAAACGGTCGCTGTCACGCCGCCGTAGCTGTGGAGAGAGGTGATCATGTCTTGTCACATATTAAAGATACCGTAACACGCGTTACCGTTGACACGCTTACAACATTGAAACCAATCCAATCGTTGACGCCAAAAACTGTCGATGTCCAACCGCTTGGCACGGTCGCGTTAACAAACTGAGAAGCAGACAGGGTCGGCTTGTTTCCGGCTACTATCATTGATACCGTAGGTATCGCAGCGTTAGCACGAAAAATATCAACAACTATCGATCCGCTCTGATCAGCCATCACCTCCCAAAAAATTAAATTTGCATTAAATGGTATGCGAATGTAACCTTTTACTCCGGTTGTAATCGCAACGCCACCACCGTCTATAATAAATTCAACATCAAATCTAGACACCCAAATACCGACTGAATCAACCACAAACCCACCTGCACCACCGTTGAGAGCTTGCAGTGGCGTCGCTCGGTAGACGTTCCCAGCGATAATGTCGCCGCTCCCGCATAGCTGCGTGCCATTCCACTTGTAGGCATTTCTAGCGCCAACTAATGCCGCGTTGATCGTTACCGCTCCGGTCGAGGTCTGCGCAGCGGCGAACACGAACGACGGCGCAAGGTCGGGATAAGAGGAAACCGTTGGTGTGTTGGTGAATGGCGTCAGTGCGATCGTATTCTGCCCGGCCGCCGCGCACGGGATCGACCCTAGCGCTGCGACTGCGGAGAATTGCGTGTCGAGAAGAGCGAGCGGTTGATTTCCGCCTGTTAGCGTCGCGAATGTGACAGGCAAGGCCATGTCAGATTACAATCCAATTGGCCCCGTTTGACCAAACGCAAACTGTGACAGCGCCACCGCCTCCTATAATAGCGCCAAAAACGGGAAGTAAAGCATCAGTGACGATAAATACCTGTCCAGCGCTTGACGCTGCTGCCGGTAGTCCTACAATCGTAGTGCTTGAGAATTTGGGGCCTACACTGCTTCCGGTGCCGCCCATGGCGGAAGGAACAGGAATCGGGATTTGGTTGCTGGCGGAACTCATCACGCCCCCAACGCCGTATAAATGTCACCAACGAATGTCCCGGTAGTTAGCATTTGCAATCCAAGTCCAGGCGCAGAAGGTTGCCACCATGGATCGCCATTAATTGGCGTATCCAGAATGAAGAAACTATTAGCGGCGAGGGTATAGAGCGCCGATAGCACTGCGTTGGATGTGTCCTGAAATTGGAATGTGCAACCAGCTACACTACCGATCATAAGACGATAAATTCCGGGACGCTGAATACCGACAAGCGAGGCTGCTGGAATCAACACCGTGGTTCCGACCGTATACGTTTTTGTGGCAGCGGTGTAAGTGGCTTGCGCTGGCGGCGCAACCGGTGTGGCCTCAGCACGAAATCGCAAACCGCCGGCCATCTAATATCTCCGTCCCCTGCGCTTGCCGCGCTTCTTTTTGCGTTTGGTCATGTCAGTACTCCCAAACTGTTGCAGTAGCGGTGCCGCCCTGACCTATGCCGTTAAATGCTGCAGTCGGCACAACTGGAATTCCGCCGCCGGGGCCAGCGATATCTGCCGGCATGTTGAGGCAATTCACCACAACGCCGGTACCGGGGGCTGCAACACGTGACAACAGAAATGATCCGGCGCCATTTGCGGCAACAGTGACTGGCGTACCAGTCGCATTGACTGGAGCAATCCATAGATCGTTGGTGAGCGCAACGTTGCAAATCTTTAGACCGCGCCGTGATGGATTGTACGCTACAAGAGGAGTTACCGAAGTTGGTACGGAAACTCCTGTTACGAATGGCAAGCTGGCACCAACTTGAGCTTTGCTGTAATAGACGGCAGACCAAGCAACAAATGCGGCTACAGAGACCGCGGCTACGGCAAATCTAGTTCGGAACCTCATGGTGACTCCTTTAGAAAATCGGGGGAGGTCTCAGCCTCCCCATTTCGTGGCACTAATGCCTTGTTAACGTGAGGCCAGTACCAGTGAAGGCCAAACGCAACAACCTCATGACTTCTGTTCTCCGTTCAAGTTCAACTGGTCGGCGAGGTCTAGCACAGCCCGAATCGCCTGTGCCGATGACCCGTCATCTTGTGCGGCAACATGTCTCGGCGCGTGAGAAGCGAACGGCTTGAGCGACTCGCGCAACCGGGCCGCCTCGCGCTCGTGATACGCGATTTGAGAGGTCACCACAGCATAGACTTTCTGCACGGCGGCGATCAGAGCGGCGGAGGACGTGTCGGGGCGTGGAGCGGCGTTCGGCCTGATGATCGCCGGCAATTCCTCGACCGGGGCAGAGCCGTTCAAGACAGCCGCAGGCGGCGCCTCATACGTGCCTTCTTTCTTGTACACCGGCACACGCGGCTTAATCGCTGCCCCAGAATCCGTCATCGTCACCACCAATTCTGTTCTGCACCACAATAAACTTGATCGCATTAGCAATCACGGCATTTTTTTCCTTCGGCTCCAAACTCATTTTCAGCAATGTCTCGATTTCCCTTCGGACCAGCGAAGTAAATCCCTCCTCGGCCTCGGTTTCCTTTTTGATCTCGTCTTTTTTCAGGGCACGAAGGCTATTAGGACTCGGCCTCATCCTTGCCTCCAAATCGCGCACAAACATTTGTTAAGGTAGCGCCGTGGGAAACTAGCGCGGGCCACGGCGCGTAGCGCTTTTTTTTGGGGAAGTCAACCCCACTTCCCGCGCACCTCTGCATTGTAGAAGCGCCCGATTGATCTGTAGGCGCTGGATTTGGCGTTAATGAATCGGAGAAAATTGATCATCGACACCGGAGGATAGGGATAGAGCGACCCGTCCGTGAACTCCACGGCCATTGCGCCGGTTCGAATGTTGTACGCAAGCGACCTGATACACGTTGAGTCGATGTCGATGCTCACGGTTCCCGCGCGATCGGCGAGCGCAAGAAGTTCTTGAGCCCGTAGGACGGCGCCGGATGCGAGTGCGGCTAGAGCAGCGGCAGCCGCCGCACCCGCACCACCGGCCGCCTCCGGAGCGGGGCGAAGCTGTTGGAAGTTGCGATCTTGTAGATCGTCGTCATCGGCCATTCTATGAATCACTCATTTTAATTCATCGACTATCTGTCTAGTGTCCATTCAAAAAATCCCTCAGAGGCTTGGCACCTTGAGCATAAATAGAATCAAACTTGGCCCGCACTTCTGGGGCCATATTATAAAATATGGAACGCAGTCTGCTATCAGAGATAGCGCCATCAAACCAATATGGGTCGCTTTTAACGTCGGTTAAAAAATCTTCTAGTGTTATCATCAGAGTCTCCTATCAAGCAAGCGGGTCACCAAAGCCGGCCGCGAGCGGGTCGAGGTCGGAGCGCTTCATCGGATTGCGCTTGCGCGGTGCCTTTGGCGGTTCGGGAAAGGCCAACTCGGTAGGCGACGGCATGTTAATAATTGCGGTCGGAGTTGATGGTGGCGGTTCGGAAAGTTTGTGCTCTCTAGATTCCGCGCGCTTAGCCGCAGTTTCTGCACGTTTGGCTTCCTCGGCTGCGCTTGCCGCCTCGCGCTTATCGTACGTTCCAAGGATACCTTTTGCACGCTGTCGCTCAACCCCACGATGGCTAGCCACAGCGCCGCCCCCACCGCCGGCGATGGAAAAAAGCAGTCCTTCAAGCAGCGCCCGTTCAGCGGATTCAGGGTCGCCTATTTTTGCCCATGCACGATCGGCCTTTTCTTTTGAAACCGGGTCGTCATTTAACCGTCCCAACATAACATCAATAATATTAGGTCCGAAAGTTCCCATGGTATAGGCAATTCCCGTTCCTACAACCATCTCACGCGGATCAACTCCTATATCAAATGGGTCCCAGAATGATTTTTTCGATTGTTCTCTCAAAATATTAGCAGACATATCTGCGGCAGCGGCCCGCCCTTTAGAAGCCCGTGTTCCTGGACCATAAGCCGAGGCGAAATCGCTCTCTGCCTTCGTCGATGCTTCAGACAAAGCTCTGGTGCGGCCAACTTGACTTCGAAACGGAAGTGCAGCGGCACCGACTACGCCAAGCCCTTCAAGGCCCAGCATCGCTTCAGGATAACGCTCTGAAAGTGTCATTCCCGCTTGTCGGCGCGCCTCCATGCCGCGATCGAACATCGCTTGCGCCTCTGGAAGCGAGCCGGCCGCGTTAATCTGTTGTTGCCATTCTGGTTTCAGGCCCTTAATTGCCTCAGCGTTGGACGTTAGCCAATCCTGTCGTTGTTTTTGCGTTTGTCCTCTCGCCTCTGTTTCCCGAGCAGTAGCGCGTTGTTCCTCTGCAACTTTTCCCTGTTCGACATTGAATTGAGCTAGAATTTCGCGCTGGCCTTTGGGGCCAGCTTCCTTGTATTGGGCTTCCAGTGCCTTGCGTTTTCTTGGGTCGGGCTCAGCGTCGAACATACCGCCGGCCGTGGCGCTCGGAGCAAACAGCGTCGCCGCTCCAGCGCCGGCAGCTTTTGCGGTTGGGGCGAGACGGCCAACCCCGAACGGGAGCGCGGACATGGCGGCCTCTCCCGCCGCTTCGCTGAACTCGCCGCCCATGGCAGACTTTGCTGCGCCCAATCCGGGAACGAGAAGATTTTCGACTTGTCCCGTGAACTCGCTTTCGCCGCGACCGCCGCTCGGACGCACCGCTTGACGCTGGCGCATAGCCGCAATCTCGCCGGGCTCACGTTCCTCCGCGGTGCGGAAAGCTTCCTCTGGCGAGGCGCCCTCGCCGTAATAATTGACGCCTTCTGGGGATGTGAATTGAAATACTGGCATTGTCAGTTACTCAACAAAGGTAGCTGCTTCACGTCCCATCCCTGCTTATTAAGCTCAAGCTGAAACGGAGTGGAAGCACCTGGTTGGCTCGGCGCTATGCGTAACGGAGGTTTGAAGCCAACGCCCATTCCAACGCGGTTCGGAAGTCCAGAGCCTTCGGCGGCTTGGCCTGCCCGCTCAAGAGTTTTGCTCGTAAGCTCCGGAACGGATGCTCGGCGATTAGTGCTGATCGGTGGAATATTGATAGGTTCCGCCTGCTCACCCCTTCGAAGTCTGCGAATATTCTCCGCCTCTCGCTCAGCAAGTCTCTGAATATTGTGAAGTACAGCTTGATAGGCTTCCGGTCCGTCCGCCGCAATGATCAAATCACGCGCATGTTCATATGCGCTTACTGTAATGACTGAGCTGCGCGGATTGTTCACCGCTGCTAACAAACCAGCTAATTCTTCGTTTGCCAGTTTGAAATTTCGAACAGCAGGGTCGCTGATTTCTTCTGCCGCCATTTGATATATTTGGTTGATACGCTTAAACTCTGTAGCTGGCACTGCATTGGCCGCTTCCGCTGCATTCGTCAGCACCGGCCCTGCCCTGCTCAAAACTATCTCTGTATTAGCTCCAGCCGTATTAAAGGTCCGCGCCGCCGCTGTTTGTCCGGCTCTCTCTACAGAGGCAGGAATCGTTGACCTTGCTTTCTTATCAAACCATTCCTTGATGTCGTAATTTGGATTTACCTGATGAACCAAACTCATAACTGCCGTGCCGCGCGGGCCGGTTTGTGGCGCTTCATCGTATCTTGCTATCGCCCGAATGTATTCGCTTTCTTGTCCAGGCGTTACGCCAAGCGCGCGCATTTGCGCGATGGCCATTTTATTACGCTCGCGCTCTTGCGACAGTTCGTAGCTCTGAAACAGGCGATCTGATGTCGTCTTCATTTGCTCAAGAGCCTGAAACTGCTTGTCGTGAAGCTGGGCGATGTTCAGAAAGTTTTTAGTTTTCGCCGCTGTCTGCATAGCGCGGTCATCGTGCTTTGCCGCCGCAAGCTGCAACTCTACAGACATTTGTTCTATAGATAGTTTGCGGTTTTCGAGGATACCTCGATACTCACTGAGAGCGTTTTGATTGGCCTCCTGTGCGCGCTTGTTCTCAGCGTTCCAGATTTGCATGTTCTCATCAAATTTCTGGCGCGATCCTTCCTGATATCCTTGCATCGCGCCGCTGAATGCAGCAAGTGCATTGGTTGCATGGCCGCGAGTCAGTCCGCCGGCAAGAGCGCCGAGGAGACCGGCAGCAAACAGCCAGTTTTCGTCATCGTGCTGGTTTTGCCGCTGCGGAGCTGGCGGCGACTCTTTCGCCTTCGGCGGTTGCGGAATAGGTTGCCGCGCCATTTCCATCTGGCGTTCTCGTAATGGCGTAAGCTCTCGTTCTCGTGCCGCCGCGTTGCGTTCCTCTAGGGCCATCGAGCGCTCGGCGGCGTCGATCGCGGCCTGAGAGCGCCGGCCAGATTCGTCTATGCGTGGCTGTAGGTCCGCAGCGGCGCGCGCGGCGGCAACGGGCGGTGGCCCTCCTGCATCCGTGGCAGTAAGAAAAGGTGACGACGGATTGAAACTCAGAACGTCGTCTTGCGCGAGAACGTCAGGCATTGATTTACCCTAGATGAAGAAATTGCCCAATCGTCTCGTCAAGCGACTTCAATCTTGAGGAGTCCGGTGTAATCGCAGCGCGCCCCAGCAAATCAGCCAAGCGTGCCGCTTCGCGGTCGCCAGTCACCGACATCTTGCGTACGTACTCGGCGCATGCCTTGTATGCGATCAGCTTTACGTGACACACCGAATGTGACGATCCGGCTGCGCCGAGAATCAACTCCGGATCGTTCCTATACTCGAAAGAGTCGCTCATGTTTCAATGCCCTCCCGGATGATCCGCCGGCCAACCCGAACAGTGTGCGAGTTCGTGCCTTCTCACCCTATTGTCGTCAATGTACCAAATTTCGCATATATAAGTGGTGCCCCAAAAACCCGGCAGCGAACAGCCGCGAAAGTGCGTAGACGCTTCCGGCCAACGTGGGTCTGGTGGTGGTGATGCAAGCCCGGTGCTTTTAAAATAGAGCACGCCGCATGTTTTATTAATCTCGTCTTGACTCATCACATGCTCGATCACCGGGACCGGCGGAGCCACATCATACTGCGGCGGCGGCTGCAAAGGCACTACGGTTGCCGCCATAGCTTCCTCCACAATTTCAGGGCAAGCCAAACGGCACACCAAATCAACGCGCCGTTGCCGCCAACAACTCCAGAGGCGACGAAGTACACCATATGCTCATAAAGCCAACTGATCATTAGCATATACCAGCGATCATGCTACCGGAAGTAAAGACATTGTAGAGTCGTATTGTCTTTTCAAGGAACGTTCGCCGGCATGTCCATCCTGCACGGCCAGTTCTTGCAATAACGGCAACCCGCTATTGATAGATTGCAACACCTCTTCGCGAGTCGCTGATCGCCCGTGCGCGAACCACAAAGTTTCTTCCGGATCGCCCAGTCGGAATAAAACACCATCTCCGCCAACACCGGGGCGAAACGGGCGATAGCTCCTAGTGATCCAGACGCAAACGCAACCTGGATTTCGCTTTAAGCCGAATCCAGCGGGTGGAACACCGTAGAGATTTTTTTCGTTGCGCTTCATGCGCGGTTGACTCAGGAATGGGCACGATGTTGCGCCGAATATCGCGCAATCGCGGTGCGATGGCGGTTCCGAAACGACGCGATTAATCGCACACATTGGCCCAATCACGAAAGCATGGTGTACGCCAAGTTTATCGCCGCAAACCCAGCAACGTTTTTGATTTATGGCGATGTTAATCTTTGGCGTGTCGATGACGCGAAAGTCTGGCGTTCCCCTACCGCTTTCGCAGGGCTCTCCGTTTTCGAACCATGCCACAAACCACGGCACCGGAAATCCTGTTGGAGATATCGGCAATCGTTGCATTCGTCTTGGAATATCAACCGCAAGCATACGTTCATTAAGTTGGTTCATGTCATGCCCCGATCGTGATCTTTGCACCGCTCGACAGACCAGCAGCAAGGCCAAGCGACTTCGTGGCATTGATCAAATTGTTCGTGAATTGCTGGTCAGAACTCAACTGCATCTGAGCAATCGAGTTCAATGCTGCCGACGCTTGCCCGGTCTCAGCAAGTGCGTTGGTCATATTCTGTTGAATCATCGTTGCGGTTTGCTGAGTCACCTGCGAATCGATCACAGCTTCGATTTGCGGCCAACGGGTATCCTTCGTCGGGTCCTGCACACCCTGATCAAAGAGCGCTTGCCGCCACTTATTGGTCAGGTCTTGCTTCATCTGCCCGAGAACTGCAGTCTGGCCTGCGTTGAGGTTGCCGGCCCGCGCGCTGGCTAGGTCCGCCTGCCCTTGCTGTGACAGCGCTGTCGCCTGCCCCTGCAACTGTTGCGCCGACGATGGTAGTTGTGCCGGTCCCATGCCCAACGCGAGCGCTAGCGGTGCGCCCGCTAGCGCCCATTTGCCGATGTTGCCCCATCCGCCCAATGTATTGACAATGCCGCCTCCACCGCCTGCGGCATTCGGGCCGGCGCCAGTCAAACCAGCCCATTCTTCGCCCTGGGTAAACGATGGCGCCGCGGTGCCTGTAGTAGCGCCAGCCCCGGTCGGCGCCACTCCAGCGCCACTAGACGCAGACGGCGCGGCAAAGCCGGCGTCCGCACCCGTAATACCGGCAGAGGTGCCGCTGATGTCCGCCGCCCCGGCGCCGAAAGTGTCAAAGTTGGCAATGCCTGGGGCGCTCAGGACATCGGACCCGAGCCCGGCCCCGGTGATATCGAAAGCCGAAGGAGCGAACGACAGGGCGTCGGCTCCCAACTCCGGAGCGAACGAAAGCGCGCCACCGGCAAGATCGGCGCCGCCAAGCGCCAGAGCGTCGCCCCCGATCAATCCGCCGGCCGCGTCGAAGCCAATGCCGACGCCGGGTGCGAGTTCCGCTCCAGCAAAAGCCGCGTCCGCCCCAAGGCCGCCGGCCAACTCGGCGCCGCCAAGCGCCGCGCCAATTTCCGGCAGCACGAAGGGGGCTGCAATCGCCCCTAAACCTAGGCCAAGTTCAAGTTGCTCCTGTGGATGGGCGAGGAAAGACGACGGGGCGTGACTGAAGTCAGTCCCAAGGTTGGACCAGTTTCCCTCAAAGAAATCAGTAAGAACACTCACTTTATACTTCCATTAGCAGTTTTTCGATCTCGTCAGCGTAAACAAATCCTTCATCTTTCAATATATTCCGCGCGTTTTTTAATGCCGACAAAAACTTGCCGTAGGTTTCGCAAATATCAGTTGCGTGCGGCTCTCCTATGCATTCGCAGGAAACAACAGAGCCATCCAACAACGTGAAGAATAATTTACCGTCAACGACAGATGGCCCAAAAAAATTTCTTCGAGATAGATTCAATATTCGCACTCCTTAACGCATTCTTCCGTTTCATATTCAGGATCAAGTTTTTGTAATGTTCCTTTCGGCCATCTATTGTTTTTTTCCCATCGACGATAAGTGCTTACGCTGACGTGGCATAGTTCCGCACATTGCTTGAATGTGAGTTTTTTGACTACGCGAGCGACCTCTAGCGCTGTTATTTTGCCCATTACGCCGCCAATGCTGGTTGCCCGCTCACTTGCTGCATCGCCTGTTGATTCACGAGCGCCACAACTTGCGGCCATCGCGGGTCCGTCTCTGGTATGACCTGTGCCCATTGAGAGAGCAAGGCCGTTTGAGCATTGCTGAACGCAACGATCTGCTCTGAGGACATGGCTTGGCCACCCCCCATCAAGTCGGAGGCGCCGATCGGAACCACCTCGCCGGTTGCTTCCAACACGCCGCCGTGTTGCCCCGCAGCGCCGGGGCCGAGAATGTTACCGAGCGGGCCGCCGCCGTCTAATATTCCATGCGAGAGCAAGTCGCCGCCACCCAATCCAGCGACCGAACCGGGGTCAGATGGCACGGTTCCTATGCCTGTATCGGTCGTGGATGGTATGCCAGGCGTGCTCGGCGTCTCTACGGGGCCGGGTGAGGTGACGCCGGGTCCGGGGCTGATGTCAGTCGGGTGGCCCGGGGGGGCGGCGGTATCGGGCGGATTGCCGATGAAAGCTTCAGTTGCGGGAATGCCGGTGACCTGATCGGTTGGAACACCAACAGTAGGCGCGGCAACTGGGGCTGGAGCGCCAGTTACCGAAATTGTTGTTACCGGCGCTGCGTCAGGAGTGGCAGCCCCGGGAAAAAGTCCACCCGGCGGCGCTGTTGCGGGCGCGCCCAAATCAACAAAAGCGTTGTTGACGATGCTCGCCGGGGTATCAGGAAAGCCCGCCGTAAGCGGGCCGGGTTCCGGTGCACCCACACCTATCGGTCCGCCTGTCGTGCTGAAAAATCCAGGGCCGCCGATGTCTTCGAATGCTCCCGGCCCAACCACGCCACTCGGATCGGCACCAAAGGTGCCGGGCGTATCACCTATTACGCCGCTGTCGGGCGCGTCACCAAAACCTCCGAGCGAGGCTCCAGGTGCGCCTCCGCCCCAGCTAGCCCCTCCCGTAAAGCCGCTGCTCGCCTGTGCTGCGCCCCCGAACGCATCCCCACCGCCCATCGGGCCGGCTCCGGACACACCACTAAGCCCGGCATCGGTGCCGATGCCAGTAGCGGCTTCCCCGGTTACCCCTCCGGCCGCGCTGCCCGCATCCGTCGCGCCAGAGCCAAAACCGCCGCTGCCACTCTGATCGCCAGCGCCAGTGGCGCCGCCTTCGCTTCCCGCCCCGGCAGTGCTACCCTCACCCGTCGTGCTGCCGCCCTCGCCGCCGGTTGACCCGCCCGCGCCACCATCTCCGCTAACCCCTCCAGATTCGCCAGACGTACCGCCGGATTCCCCGCCATCCCCGGATGAGCCACCAGTGCCACCCCCGTCGCCGCCGGATTCCCCACCACCAGAGCCGTCGCCGCTTGAACCACCGCCGTCGCCGCCTCCCCCATCACCACCGCCGCCGTCGCCAAAGTTGGCGTTGCGGATGAGTCTCCACACCCAGCGTGGGAAGTCGTTAGTCATGATTTATAACCACCTTCCGCAGACAAGTCGGTGATCTATAGAAAAGACCACAAAGATCGCCACATATAACAAAATTATCCAGTCTCCACCGTTCATCTTAGCCTCTGAACGTAATAGTGAAAAGCTGACCAAGCCAACAAGCGTATTTGATCCAATGACATTCTATCCCAACCGAATGCCTTAGCTACAACCTGCAAAGCATCATTTTGATCTTTTGTAAGAATCAAAGTGTCTTTTTCCATCTAAGTCCCCACGGCTCAAATCCAAGATCATCCATCAAACCAGGGTGATTGTACGCGCTGCGAATCGTGTCGTAAACACGGACAACGCCTTGCTTTTTCAGTTCGTCGTGGCACATGATCTTGAGCTTTTCCCCGACGCCGCGATCGCGAAAATCCTTGCGCACGAACCAAAGATCATCCGTCGCCACGCGCTCGTTGAAATGCAGGTCGCGATACCAGAACGAACAGGCATAGCCGATCGGCTGATTGGTCTTGTCGCGCGCAACGATCCACACGAGTCGTTTTTCCAACTCGATGATCTGGTACCGCTTGAAATCAAGATCAAACGGCTTGCCGCGAACCTCCATGCCGTGGTCGTGAAACAGCGTCTTGAATTCGCTTTTAGGAATCGGGAATAACTCTTTCCCGTATGTCACAAACTCCAAATCAGTGGTGGTCTTAAGCAACATTGAACACCCGATCTAACAAGGCATGTTCCGAATTGTGCGCGTCCATCCAGGCGTAAAAATCCGCCTCATTGTCCATATCGACTTCCGCCAAATCTATCCCGGTTACGTTCGCGAGAGGCCGCAACAATTGGTGCCAGTTAGCGTGCTGCTCCAGCCATGATCTACGGCCGATCTTTCCGCCCTCGACGGTGAGAATGGGGAACTCTGGGAGAACGATCGGATTCGCGCCAGCGGACAGTTTGGCATTGTATTGCAAATGGTTGCGGAAATGCCCTACGAGCCACTCACCGTTCCCGGCGGCGTCTCCAAATGCGAATGTGTTGAGAGTGAATTCCGTGCTCATTATTGGTTTTCATAAACGCCACTCAAGATTACTCTCGATGTGCCGGTCAAGGGGCTGCTAGAAGAACAAGAGCCAGTCGCCGTTCCTGTCCCAATAAAACAAGTTATATTCCCGCCTGTGCTCACCGAATCGCGCCCAACTAAGCCACCACCCGAATTCGCTGTATTTGGGAGAGAAAAGAAGAACACAGACGTACAAGTACCTAATGTTGCAATTGTGAAATCAAGTTGAGCAGTCGTTGTCTTTTGCAAGCTCGTGTTGGCTTTAGCCGAATTGACCGTGAAAGTCGCAGACCCGCACGCCAACCCTGGCGTGTAAGCTTTCCACGCTCCGCCAACCACGTTAGTTGTGAATTGCGAGTAATCGCCCAGGACATTGAGCCCGGTCAAGGTGCCGGTATAGTCAGTCAATATGGTATGGCCGCTAGTCCCGATCCAATGATTTCCGTAACTGAAAAGGGCGACGCCGGCGGCGAGATTCACCCCGTTTGAAATGTTGTTGTTGGTCTGCTCAAAGTACGCATTGCCGAGCATGGTGTAAGGAGCGGTAGCGGTGCCGGAAAGATCATAGGCGGCCCTACCGCTCGCAATCGGCCCCTCTACCTCGTTTCCGATAAGGCGAATCTGGCCAGATGTAAGCTGAAGCCCGTTTTGCAATCCACCTTGGGTAATGCCGTTATAAACGTGCATCCTGTCAAAGATGCCATCAAAGTAATTCCCTTGAATTCCAATACTTGTACCGACGATTTCGCAACCTTCAAATCGAGAATCTGCCGCGCCTACGACGCTGTTGGGGTCAGTGAAAATTCCGTAGTTGCCGCTGACAACTGTTGGTACAACGCTAATGTAATTGCGTAGAGTGCAGTTCGTGATGTGGATTTCCAGCGAGTTGGCGGTACTTGCCGCTCCGAGACGAATGAATCCACCGATCGATCCATTACCGGTGTGTCCGTTGCATCCATACATCCGGAAATCGCGAAGATGAATTCCCTGAAAGTCGGGGAGTGCAAAACCGGAATCGGTGACGTTGGCATTGCAATCCCATTGTCCGCCGATCAGCGACAGGTCGATAAGGGAATTTGATAGGCCGACGTTGCCCCTGAGCATCGTAGTAAGAGAGACGTTGGCCTGGATATAGGCATCAGGATCAGCCCATATGCTGCAACCTGGCGACCAGACTAAACCTGTCGCGCCGATCTTATAAAAACCAGGCGGAATGAATACCGTACCGTTATTGGCAATCCCAAGAGGTCCACCGGCTCGACAGGCCGTCATTGCGGCGTTAAAGGCTGCTCCAAAATTGGCGTTGACCCCTGTAGGGTCGGCGTTAAATGGTGACCTCGTTACGTTGAATAATTGAGCGGAAGGGATGTTTTGAACAAATGCTGTTGATGCGGCACGACCATCATTCGTGCCAGCCGGCGCCGTTGGAACGATGCAATTCGGATTCGACGGCCAGCAACCTTGAGCGAACGCGTGATCCGTAAATCCAAAAAACGCCAACGCCGTTGAGGCTAGTAGAAATCTCTTCATGCCGGCCACTCCAAGATCGAAATATCACCCGTGCCGGTGACCATGTGCGCATTCCAGGCGCACGTTGCCGCTTGCGGGAAATTGAACTGAACCATCGCGCCGGGAAACAGCACTATCGACCCTGCGTTTCCGGCCACAAACGGAGCCGGAGCAATTTCGATGTTGTTGACCGTGCCCCGATTGTGGAACCACAACGCCTGTCGCGTAGCATTCTGCCCGATCACCTGTATCGAGGCCGTGGTGAGGGCGATTCCAGCTCCAATCGGTTGAATCAACGTAGTCATGGCAGTTCTCCCCACAAATCTTCATCATTGTATTCATTAACGATCGCGTTTATGGCCAAATTCATCACGGTTCCGGTGACCGTGTTGCCGATGAATTTGCCGTATCCCTCAGTGCTCGTTTTCGGGAAGCGGAAGCCGCCTGTTATGAAATTTACGTTTTGCAGAGAATTGTTTTGGAATTGGACGATCTGACCAAGGTTGTTGACCCAATTGACGATGGACGCGGCGGAGAACTGATAACTATTACTGCCGTTCTCAGTATCAACTGTCATCGTGAGAAATTGAGCGGTCTGTGTCGTTACCGCAATTCCGGATCGAATCAATTTTTTCGCCGTCACAATGTTGCCGTTCGGCGTGAGAGACGTAATCAACTTGACCGGAACAGAAACCGCCTTGTTCTGGAGCAACTGCGTTACGTCGCTACCGCTTGATCCGAACGTCTCTACCTGTGTCGTGGAGGCGAGCGCGACAGAGCAAATGGCCAGCAACGAACCTTGCGAAACCACGAACCATTTATTTTGCTGATAGATAACTAATATAGACCGTGAACCAACAACCGGGTCAAGGTACTTGAGCAACATCACATAGCAATGGATGTTGTTGAGGTCGTTTAGGGCAGATGACGGAGGTTGCGAGAAATCAGTCAACTGGAAAATACCGTCAAGATCATCGCTGATCTTCTGAACTGTCGCGCCAAAAACACCGTAAACGCCTTGCTTGTTGGCGAACAACACCAAACGATTATAGCTTTGGATTGTCATCAAGAACGATGTTCCGATGTCTGACGCAAGCGTGATAATCGTGAACAGCGTAATTGACGATGAAACAGTAATAGAACCGATTTGCTTGATGCTCTGATCGCCGAAGATATAAAGGAAGTTGTTCATCGCCCTGATGGCAGTAATGCCATGCACGAGGTCCCGATCTGCGATCGTCGTGGAGCCGGCCGCATTCGCCGGATTTGTATCGTCAAACCCCGCGGTGCCGGTGAAGTTGAGAACGCGAAACTGCCCGGAAGAATTGGCAGAAGCCCACCACACCCGGCCGGCAAACACGTCAATGGTGTTGCCCTTTACCTGCGGCCACACAACAACGGTAGCCGTTGCAGGCGTTGTGTTAGCGCCCGTAAATACAACCGTGATCGCCGCACCGGCAGCGTTGCCTGTCCCCGGATTTGTCAGAGTTACCGATGCGACGAACTGCGCCGAGCCGGAGCCACCCATGACCGCCGTCGCCGTCGCGCCGCCGGCATTGCCACCGGCCCCTCCCGTGAAGCTCACAGCGGGGGCGGCTGAATATCCACTACCGCCGTTCGTCACCACAATATTTGGTGAAATCCCGCCGGACCCTACGAATAACGTCCCGTCCCATGTAGCGTACCCCTTGGTAGGGTCCATGATCAGGATACGCTGCGAACCGAATACCGTCATGTCCGGGGTTGTCGAGAACGTTGCCGCTGCCGCGACCGTGGTCTGCGCTCCGGTGTTGGCATTGACAGCAATGCATGATCCGTCAGTATTGAACTGGATTACGTAATCGACTGCGCCGATGTTCGCCGGGAACTCTCTCGCAACCGTTTTTCCCGCCAATGTCGCGATCGACGCCGCTGCTCCCGGAACCGCCTGTAAATCGTTGGCCGCGATCGGTTGCAGATTTTCCATCCATGAGGATTGATTCGCCGGAAGGTTCTGCCGAGCAACCTTCGTGTTCATCTTTTCGAACGCGTCGAAAATGACGAACTGAGAATTACCGATTTGGGATACAGTTGCAGGTGCGAGGGCCACAGATCACCCCACGGCCCTGGCGACGCGACGTTGCAGCGTTATGTGATACGGGTTTGGAAATCTAATACCTCCCGCCGTCGTGATGATGCGAGGAACCAAAGTATCGTATTTAACTTCCAACTGTTGCGCTTGCGCGAAGTTTTGGTGCTTGTACAGCAACAAAGACGCGGCCTTCCATTGCACCGCACGCGCCCATGGGTCGATTATCTGCGTGTCAACGTCGGTAGTCGCAACGAGTGGGGCCGGCATGAAAATGGTATCGAACTCAGCGAGGTAAACTTGATCGGGTGGACGTTGAATATAGATTTGCTGCCCTTGCTGGTGATGCGTGAAAACATTTGGCGGCCCTTGGAATCCTATCACGTTCCACATGCGCGGATACGCTTGGAATAGCGTGAAATCCAGATAGCTCATAGACTGCCGCCGCCCGTTCCACGTAAACGACAGCGGCATCACGGCCAGCGGATTGCCGATCGTTGTCGAGAGCGGATTTGATTGGAACAACGGCACAGCGGTTGCGGCGGCTCCAGAACCGACGCCGCCGACCGTGATCGTCGGGACTCCGGTGTAACCCTGTCCCCATCGGGTCAGGGTTATTGACGTAAGCGAGCCGGACAGAAGGTTGCCAACCCCGAGTGCCGTTACCCCGCCCGCCGGGGCCGCTGAGAACGTCACCGGGACGGTTGCGCCGGTCCCGTAGTTAGAACCGCCCGCAGTGACCGTAGCGCCAACCACGGCCCCGTTAAGACCGTAAATCTCCACACCCGGCAACAGCTGCACGCCGGTGACGTTTTGCCGCACGCACCACATATCCCGCGCCGCGTCCAGGCGCGCGTCGTTGATCCGGGAAATCACACGCGACAGAGGCCAGCAACTCGCGGTAGAGTCGTGGATGATTTCCTGAACGTCGGCGATGTAGTCGGAGAGCAACATGAAGCACCACTTTGATGACAAATACGGTCAATGGGGCTCAGCCTTACATCATGGAGTTTACGTTGAACCGATTGGTAAATCTAGGAGTCGTCGCAATTGTCACTGCGGATGCAAAAAACGCTCAACGCACCGCGCTATGGCTAACGGAGTGTGCCTATCTTCCAGTTGCGAAATGGAAATGTGGAGATTTGCACGTAAATTTGGCTCCACGTCTTAGCGCGACCCGAGTCGCACTCCTTCGCGATCGCCAGCGCTGGCCCGCCCGCGCTTCACCGGGGCCTTGTTTCGTCGCTTGCGGCCGGACTTCGTGAGGTCAGCCGGGGCCGTGACCACCGGCCTGTCGGATTCCTCATCCCCCAGATCAACAGGTATTGGATCGTTCGGATTGCGCTTCACCAAATCGTAGTAAACCGGTGTAATCACTATCTTTTCCGCCAGCTTGTGATAGCGCGGAACGTCGTCGGCCGGTCCCTCTGGTCTGAGGTAATCCTTGCCGCTCCAGCCGAACCGCCGCGCCATGTGGAGGGCACGGTCAATCATCTCGCCAGGCCACCCGAACAGGTGCGCGCAAATTTGCGGCGTGCAATCTACCGGTTTTCCCGGTTCAAACTTCACCGGAACTCCGTCGAACATGTCACTGATGGTAAAGTCATTATTGTTGGTCACCTCAAGCATGGTGACGGCCGCCACGGGCTGATCGGCTTGCGGATCGGTCAAAGGCCGGTTCCCTGTCCAGTGGGCCGCCGTGGCGATGTGCCGTCAGGTCGAGGCTGAGAAGATGCTGGAGACGTTGACTGGCCAGACGGAGACGGGCGTCCGGTCAACGGCTTCGTCTCCCCACGGGGCTCAAGAACGCCGTCCGCACGATCGTCATCCTCGGGGTGATCCTTGATCCAGTCCGACCATCGTGCGTGCGCCTCCGCATAAATGCGATGCTCGCGCGGGGAGGCCAGCGGCCCATGGCCGGGCTTCTCGTGCAGCTCATCACGGAACGCGGCCCGCTCGGCCGGCTCCATTTTCGCGAAATCTAGCGCGTACAGATCGGCGCTCGTCATATCCTTGATCAGGGGTCGATCCATCATTGCACCAAATTCGGTTCGAATTTCATCACAGCAAATCCTTTAGATCGGTCCCAAAGTAAGGCCAAACGTCCGACCAATAAACACCACGCATTGCGGTTTCCCTCAAAGATTAGAGGACCGCATTTTAAGCGTTTTCCGTAAGGCGTGGTGACCATCACTGCACCATCGGCTGGAGAATTGAAGTGTCAACCCGGCCGCCCAAGCCTGTGTTCGTAGCGGTGATAGCTGTTGTACCGGCCCCGCTAATGAAAACAGTTCCGCCTTGTATGCCGAAGCCGGGGTCCTCAACGCTCATATTACCTGCAGCGCTAGTGATCAAACCACGAATCGGTCGAGGGAAAAATGTGTTGTTGTTGTTCGTTCCGACGATCAAGCCGAGCGAGGTAATCGCCGGGTCGTTAACAACGGCAGCGGTTCCGCCGGTGCCGGTGATGGTCGCGCCGGTCGCGCAGAACGACATAATCGCTGTCGCCGCCGCAGCGCCGAGCGAGGTGCCGCCGAAGGTGATGGCAGGGACGGTGTTGCCGGCATAGCCATTGCCGAAATACGTCATCACGATCGCGGTCAGCGTGCCGGAACCGGTCAGTGCTACGCCAGTGAGCAGAGCGCCGGTGGTTCCGCTCTGAATATTGGGCTGATACGGTGAACCGGTCCAAACGTTGTTCGGGTGGATGAGGCCAGGCGCCGGTACGGTCTGCGGCGTGTCGCCGGGGAACCTGATCGCCCCCTGATAGAACATCGGTTCCGGGATGATGTAGAACTGCGGAATCGACGTATAGCCGGCGCCGGGATTGGACTGAACGACGGTACTCAGCACGCCAGCCGCCGTAATCGTACTCGTGAATGTTGCCTGCACGCCGCCGGGCGGGGGAGGATCACAGCAAATCGCGGGCGGGACAAGGAATCCGGAACCGCCTTGCGTGACCGTAGGAGCGGGAACCGTTCCGCCGACGACGACATAGCCTTGCGCCGTAGCGGTCACACCGCCGGCCGCTGGCGCTGCAAAAGAGACCGTTGACCCGGTCTGATTCGGGCCGATGCCGTTGGTACCGCCGGAACCTGCGTTGGTGATGTTGCCGCCGACGACAACACCTGACAGATTCACCAAGCGATAGTTTGTTCCATCAGCTGAAATCTGCTCCCATGTATTGGGGCCGGCATAGTTTCTCCAAATCGCGTTGGTGGGGTCCCACCATTCGAGCACGGTCTGAGAACCTGTCGTGACTAAAAACTCTCCGGACGGCGGATAATATATTCCACCTGACGCCAATGTGACAACTTGCGGCGCTTGGGTGTTTTGAGGAGAACCGGACGGAAGCGGAAATACACCACGAATCTGTGCCATGTGAGAATCTCAAATTGGAAGGAATTGAAGACCGGCGAACTTGCCGTGACACTTGGGTTTTACGTTGACCAACTCCATCAAACTCAAAATGGCGCTGATCCAGCCGAATTGGTTGTTCGGGAGAGTCGATTCAAATCCGCTGAACGAAAAAGCCGCCCTTTCATGCAAAAACAGATTCAGATAACTCGTGTTGATGAGGTAAATAGTTCCCTCTGGGCAATACACATCGGCATAAAACGGTATGCCGGCAATGTCGAGAGATTGAAAAGAGGAATGTCCGACGAAGTTTCCGGAATCAAGTTTGTCGGACGGATTGATCGTATACCGCTCTTGCGGTACGAAGTCCTCCGCTAGCAACGCCCACGATCCGGCTCCCATAATGCCGATTGTAGGAATTTCTCCGGTCGTTTTCGTAACCTGTGCGATATACTGAATCATCAGGTTACGAGTAGGAATAACGTTGCCGGTGTTGTTGACGAACGTCGATTTCCAAAACGTATTTGTGAGGCGAGGAATGCCTCCGTAGGAGTTTAGAAAAGTGCCGTCGTCAACTGCCCCTGGGAGCCCAACTAACTGTTGCGTGTTGGCGATGTTGTTGAACAACGATGTCGCGAAAGCATCGATACTGACGTTTGTTGCGTCGTTAAACCTAGCATCGATCAGCGGCACGACACCATAATCGACCTGCACAAGTCCCTCGAAGCCAAGAAACGGAATCGGAGTCACGAATGCCTTCAAGTTGAATTCAGCGTTCTGAATTCCAGGGGTGGCGCCGGGTTGCTGGAATGTGCCGCTGTAGTCGGTCCATTGCCCCGAGACCATCGGAGCGCCCTGCACTGGCGCGGTGATCGGGGAGAGGCCACCGCTCGCAACTTGCGCAGCAGACAACAGCGCACAAATCAGCGGCGCCGCTTTCCAAATCTGCACATACACGCGGGGCATGATGGCGCGACGAACGACCGCCGTTAATTCTGCGGCTATGGGACCTTGAGCCGGGACGATTCCGGAGCCGTACTGCGGCATTTTGTCACACTCCTATTGTGCGTGAAACGCGCCCGGCAACCGGGTGCGCTTAAACTCTGTGATGACCTGAATCGCTGCGTTGCGTGATGCGCCCTGCGGATTCTTCCGAAAATCATCGAACGACAGCATCTTGCCGTCCTTGCCGGGAACGGTCGGGAATTCCCAGGTCGCGCCGCCGTGCTCGATTTCTGGAGGCGGCTTCATGTTCGGATCGTCTGGAGGATTTCTCTGCGCGTAAATATCGGCCGCGGCTTCCCAATCGTTGACGCCGTAATGCGTCATCAGAGTTTCGACTTGCTTGACCTGATCGTCGCTGAATCCGCGCCGCTTGATCACGTCGCTTTTCTGAGTTTCGCGCGACTGTTGGGCGCGCTCCATTTTCTCGGCAAGTCGCTCGTTTTCGAATTTCTGCGTAAATGCGTTGAACTTTTGCTCTAAAAACACATCCTTGAACGCGCCGGCAGTTGTTGGGTCCACCTCTTTGACAAGATTTGCGAACTGCGATCTCGTCTTTTCGTTGTGAGACAGATTGAACGCTAGGCGAGACAGCCTGTCCATATCTTGCGGGGAGAGTCGAACGAGCGGAGCCGTCATTTCACCGGCCTGTTTGGAATCGCAAGACCGTCGCCAAAACCGCGCAGGTGGCGCAAGTCTTTGCGGTCATAATCTCCGGACCAACCATTGCTGCCGTAGGTCCTGATTGTCTTTGGAGGCGAGGTGTCGCGGCCGAAGGAATGGACGCGCGCGTAATGCTCGGAACCGGGCGGATTGACAAACATGACCTTCTCGGTGCGAGCTTTGAACAGACCCTCATCACTTAAGCCGGCCGGTTTTGCGAGCGGGCGATCGGTCATTCACGCTGCCCCATATGGTAGGTTTTGACGAAGCGGCACGCGCCAGCCAACGCCGATCCTGGCCCAAGTCCGTATCGACGGTACAAACGATATTGTTCAATCAGCTTCACGATAACTCGCATCAGATCGGATTCCGCCCAGCCTGCGGCCCCTTCGGTAGCGTCATCTTGTTCTTGTCGAACTCGAATTTTGACGCAGACGAACCGCCGCCGTACTTCATGTACATCGGCGGATTACGAAATTGCCCGTCCTCCATCAGGCGACGGTCAAGACTGGCGAGATCAACGCCTTTGGGTTTGAGAAAGTCACCTGCCATCGTCGACTCCTACTTGAATAGTTGAGCGCGAACAGCGCAGTCTTTGGCTTCGAGCAACTTGCGAAGCGCCGTAGTTCTCTCCGGATTTCGCGGCAAAGTTTCCACGATCCAGGTTGCCATATCCCCGAACGTCTTACTGATCGTCTGCAACTCTGGCGAGAGATGCGCATAAACAAAGAACTGAATCAGCGGTTCCGCATTTCGCGTGGTTAAATCAGGATGCACGTCTGTCACTGTCTTTTCCTATGCTTCTGGCGCGATCGGGGGGGGGCCGCCCGGCGGCATCCCTCCAAGAGGTGGCCCGCCTCCCGGACTCGGAATGCCAGATGGCGGACCGCTAAGGCCGCCTAGGCCACCGCCGGGCATGGTTGGCGGTACAGGCAAGGGTTTGGGCTCCGGTTCCTTTTTGGCCGCTGTGAACACCCCGTTGAGCGCGCTGATTGCCCTCGAAATGGCGTTCCACTCGCCGCCGTCCTTGGGAAAGCCGGCGCCGATCTCCAAAAGCTGATCAATGACCTTGGAGACACGCTGCTTGCCTTGCGCCTGCATCCCCGCGCCCGTGCCGGGCGAGACCATGGGCGAGGCGCCGGGGCCGCTCGGGCCGCCGATCGGGGACTTCATCATTCCGGGGGGGCCGCCACCGGGAAGTGGGCCGGGAGCCGCGCCGGGCATTAGCGCCATGGATCACCAATCTAGCATGTCAGACATGCAAATTGGTATGACTCAAATGGACTTAGGTCAAGCACCTAACACAATTCTATCGCCACCTCCGCCAAGGCCAACGATACCACTCAATTCCACATCCAATCTCAATCCACGCGAGGAGAGCTATCAAGGCGATACTCGCGAAGGAAAGGGCAAGAAGATACGGCGCAACAGACGCACTCTACGCAAGTCTAGGCCCGCCCACCGAGCGGGTGTCGTACAAGGCTCCAGCGGATTTCTCCCTGCTGGAGCCTTTTTCCTTTCTAGCACAAAAAAAGAGCGGCGCCACTTGGACGCCGCCCTGGCGAGCTTAGCAGTCTGGCGATTGAGGGCCAACCGCAATGCTCTTTCGGGCTCGGCAGGCCTTGGAATCTATCGCCGGCCGCGCCGCTTGTGTCGCCTGCCGCGCCGGTTGTGGACGTTCGAATCGGTGTACGTCATGATTTCTTCTCCGTTGCTCTTTCCTGCCCGGTGCGGGCAAAATTCTCCTAAAAACGATCGATAAAACGTTGCATTTCCACTAACCGCTAGAAAGAGCTTGGTCCAAACAAGCGGTTGATGATCGTCTCGCTAGTCTTCATCTCTCTAGTCTTCATCTTTCGTGCTCTCGCCCGATGGCGGGGGTTGAGCGGGGACGATGGTATCCCTGAGAGACGATTCCAGTCAATAGCCTATCCAACACCTGTTGACGATCCGCACTCAAATTGCCGTTGCAGAGATAAAAGGTGTCCGGAGGCAGAGATTCATCAAAGACGATGGGAATCCCCATAAATGTCATGTCCATCACTTCTTTTTGCCTCCGTGCTGACCGCCCGCAATCATCTTGGCCGCCAACTCAGGATGTTGTGCCAGCGTCTTCTTTTGCTGCCGGCGTCTCTTGCGCAGCGAGTGCAGCAACGTGTCACGCGACGGCGGATTCGTCATGCGGATGAAGTCCTCGTCGTCTATCGTCCCAAATTTGCGGTAGAGGACCGCCAATTCGCGCGCCTCATCGCCGAACAACGGACTGTGCGAGTGGCCATCAACCCGCATCCTCACGTCCTTCACGTCGCACGGCAGAAACTCATGAGTCTTATCGTTCTCATCCGGTGTAGTTCGCATCTTGTCGCTGTCGTGCGCCATTTTAAGCTTAAGAGCCACGTCACCTATTTTATTCAACGGGTCTTCAATGCACAACGCAGCCTTTTTGATCCGCCCGGACCCGCTCTTTTTGAGGTCATGAGAGTGCTGATGCGACCGCACACCCTTTTCGCTGCGTCCCGAAATCACTTCTGTAAGTCCAGACGCCTCCAGAAACATGCCCTCGAATTTTTCGTATTCGTGGAATAGATCGGCTGGCATGTCAGGCTTCATTTCCTCGACTTTGGCCTGCGGTAATTGATCGAATAAATACGTTCCGGCGCCGCCGAAAGCGGCCATCTTTTCCTCCGACAGGCCCATGAAACCGGAACCAACCTTAGCCGGATCGGCTTGTCTGTCGAGAATATCGTCTATCTGATCTAGCCTAACCAACAATTTTTCCTGCAATGGAATCAGCGTATCTATGTGAGCCTTGCCCCAAAAATAGTTATACTTACCGTATGGCTGTATTTTGGAAAATGGGTGATCTCCTGGAAAGAACGGATTGCTGTCCGATGTTTTCTTTCCCATTTTTTCGAGTCGGCCGAACAAATCAACCACGTTTTGCGTGGCCTTTTTGTATGCTGCGATGGTGCGAGCACTATCACCAACAAGTATGTTTGGCTCAATCAGATGAAACACACGATAATCCACGTTCGTATCATCCCATGCCCATAGTTCCGACCATCGAACCATCGGAACCTCACTTTTGGGCTGATATGTAGCATTCGGAGAGTAATCAGGATTGACTTGACCGAACAAAGTTCCTGATAGGCTTGACCCGGTAGACCCGGCAATGATCATACGTTGCAGCATTTCCGGGAACGGCGACATGGATGAAGAATGTTGTACCTTTATTTGAGGTATATTGTCGACGTGACCGGCTAGTATCAGTTTTCCGACCGCCTTCTGATATTCGATGAAATACGTGTGACAAAAGCAACTTTGTGAATCCAGGTCTGATACACTTTCGTCATAAACTCCGAAATTGTGCGGAGGAACCAATTCTAAAAACAATTCCTCACGGTCACGATTCCAACCGACCTTCGGAATCATGGTATCGTAAACAATCGACCATGGTATTGATTCCATTACCGCTGAAGACATTCCGCAAGATTGGAAATCATCGTTGAAATCATCCTGCAAAGCTATGGATTTTTGCACTTCCAGTTCATCGGCGTTGGCTGATGCGGAAATATGGTAAAAAGCGTGATCAGGAGCGTACAAAAAAGAACTAACTAGGTCCACATGGCTTTCCAACTTGTTGATCGGAGCCTTTTCATAACGATTTGTTCCGAAAAGATAATATTTTTCCCTCCACTGGTATATTTTGTCTCGATCTTCACGAGTCGAAAGGCAGCGCTCGACGAGGTACGTAACGCGCTTAGCTAGTTCGTCCTCGTCGGTCGGGAAGATCATTTTTCTACCGGTTCATATCTAACAACTTCATCGCGAATCATTTCCCTGCACCGCTTAACAGCCTCCGGAAAGCTTAGATTGTATTTCAACTGCAGCGCAATCACGATCGGAAAATATGGCCGAGTTATTTTGATGATCATCATTTGATCGGCCTATCCGGACGGTGCCTAGCCTCAACGATGGCGTTTGCGCTCGGCCCCGGTATGGATGACGACGGATCGCGCGCCACGCCGATCGCCACCTTACCACGAAGGTTGACTTGAGAGGAACTAGGGACGCAAATCGGCCCGTGCTCGCTCACCGGAGCGCTGAACCCTGGGGCGAAGTGTACAGTCCCGAGATGCGGAGAGACCGGCGGTACGTCGAGTCGAGGCGCGGCCCGGTTGAGGCGCGACGGCGAGGGGGAATTGAGGTTGGTCATGCCGTGCTGATCGGCGATGCTACGCAGGCGCGCATCCATACGTGGGGCGACAGCCATGATGTGCCCGCCAGCGGGAACCCAATCGACGCGCACGCAGCCGCACTCTGGGCAAGGCGGGTTGGCCTTCTCGAAGCTGTGGAAAACAAACCCGCAACCTCCGTTGAGACAGCGCCAGTCACGCGAGATCATCGAGTCATGCTTTCACGCACCGGATATACTACATAGTTAGTAAACAAAGTAATACCACCTACAGTAAAATGAACAACAGGGCTTTTTCCATCTGGCCACCATAAATACTGACCTGTACGATAGTGTCTATCAACCCAATTACGGTCCATGATGGAAACCAGTCCACGTGTTAATTCACTCAATTGATTTGCCATTGTTGTTGTCATGATTTCACCTTGCGTTTTTCTCCGCCGTGTTTCCCATC
>Ga0099792_10000105_pt1 | contig 32038 bp, 37 predicted proteins | sample Rivendell_Oct201_8_FD_83780 | JGI IMG/M metagenome (GOLD analysis project Ga0099792, IMG submission 83780) | Vadose zone soil microbial communities from the Eel River Critical Zone Observatory, Northern California, USA -... | ecosystem: Environmental > Terrestrial > Soil > Vadose zone >...
ACGGCTTCACGGATGTCGACGGCCGTGTCCCGGACTTTCCTCGGATGTTCGACATAAAGGTGGAGGAGATCGCTTCAAAGCCGCCGTTGGATGACGAAGGGCGGTTCCTCGTGTGGGCGCGCTACTGTCAAATCCACCAGGATCCGGCGCGGCGCGAACTGGCGCTGCTGCTTGCGAAAGCTCTCGGTCTTGAACGATTGGGCGCAGGCACCGGGCCCACAACTGTGCAAACATGAGCGCGGACTGGCTGCGTAATTGATTTTGATTTCAAAGCAAGAACCGGAGTGTGGCTCGCGGAGGTCAACGTTAAATCTTCGCTCAGATCATCGACCGATGTCGGTGATCCTCACGAGACAAATCACGAGGAGCCATTCCATGAGCAAGGAAGAAGATAACAAGGCCGTTGTTGGTCGCTGGTTTACCGAATTCTGGGGCAAGAGCGTCAATCTCGCGGTTGTCGACGAGATCGCCGCGCCGGACATGCTGCTCAAATATTCGCTGCATGAACCCCGCCGCGGCCGCGACGACATCAAGGCGTTCATGACCGATTTCCGTGCCGCATTCCCCGATCTCAATTTCTGGGGCACGGCGGATCTGATAGCCGAGGGCGACTACGTCGTCGGTCAGTGGAGGGTGGTGGCACCCATAAGGGTCCAGCCTTCAATGACTTTCTGATCGGCGATCGCCCGGCTGCGACCGGCCGCAAGATGCACTTCACCGGCACCACCGTGCTGAAGGTGCTCGACGGCAAGATCGTGGAGGAGATCGGCCTCGACGACGGCGTGACCGCGCTGACCCAACTTGGGCTGCTCAAGGCCGCCTGATCGAAGCAACGCGCCACTTGCACCCGGGTGCAAGTGGCGCAGCTCATCCGTGAACGCGTCCCATAGTGGCGGGCCGCCCTTTTTCCAGCAGCCAGTAGACGTAGCGTTCAACCCCTTGCAAAATGCAAGTTGTCCAAATTTGGGGGTCTTACGATGTCGCTCGTGCTCTACGGTCATCCCTTTTCCTCGTACACGCAGAAAGTGCTCATTGCGCTGTATGAAAACGTTACGCCCTTCGAGTTCCGTTGCCTCGGGCCGGATACGCCGCAGCATTCGGCCGAGTGGTTGCGGCGCTGGCCGTTGCGTAAGTTCCCGCTGCTGGTGGACGGGGAGCGCAACATTGTCGAAACCAGCATCATCATCGAATACCTGCAACTCGTGCATCCCGGGCCGGTGCGCCTGCTGCCCGCTGACCCGATGGCTGCGCTGGACGTGCGTTTTCTCGACCGCTTCTTCGACCTGCACGTGATGGATGCGATGCAGATTGCGGTCGACAGTGCGCTGGGGCGGGTTCCGGTGAAGAGCGAGGAGGGATTGGCGATCGCCAAGGAAAGGCTGGAGCGCGCCTACGCCTGGCTCGAAGGGCAACTTGCCGGCAGGACTTGGGCCGCTGGCGGCGACTTCACGCTGGCGGACTGTGCGGCCTCGCCCTCGTTGTTCTACGCCGACTGGACGCACCAAATGTCCGAGACCTATCCCGCGTTGCGCGCGTACCGCGCGCGGTTGCTTGCCCGCCCGGCCTTCGCCCGGGCGGTGGATGAGGCGCGGTACTTCCGGCCGTACTTCCCCCTGGGGGCGCCGGATCGGGATTGAAGCCCCGCGCCGCAAACTCCTGACAGGGGATCATCGCCCCGCTGGGTCACCGCCGTGACCCGTCAGATTTTTCCTGCGCGGCAAGGGCGGCAATCCAGTTGGGCGACGATGTCAGCCGGCAGGACCAGGCTCGCGGCCTTGAGATTGTCATGGAGATGTTCGACGGACGAAGTGCCGGCGATGCTGAAGCATCCGGGTCATTACAAGGTTCTATTTGAGGGCCGCGTCGTCCTGAGGCTCAACGATCCCCGGATCGCCGATTTCGGGCGCCCCCTTCTGGTGCGCTCCATCGAATTGATCCGGGAAATCAAGCCGGCGTCTGCCAAGGCGCGTGTATCACCCGATCCGCAACGTCCGGCGCTTCTCTTGTGGTCGGGCTTGCACGGTGTCATCTCGCTTCGCATCAACAAGCCCACATTGGACTGGCCGCCTGTCACGGAGTTTGCCGAACAGATCACACGCGCGATCATCCAGCCCAAATAGCGGTGGCCCGCTCAGTTCGCGGAACGGGTTAGGTACCCGCTTCAATCAAATTGGAGGGATGCAAGACCGCTGATTTCGTAGGGGCGGGTTTCAAACCCGCCCCACAAAGAACCCTTCATTTTGAATGACGCAGCACACTAATGCAGATGCTTCAGCTTGTCGGGGTTCCGCACCACATAGATGGCTGCAATCTTTCCGTCCTCGATGTCGAGCGCGGTCGTCTGGAGTTCACCATCGGCCTCCAGCGTGATGAAACCCGGCAATCCATTGACGAATCCAGCACGGACAAGTTTCGAGCCGTTCTTCTTGAACAGAGTTGCCAGATATTCGTGCACTTTCATCACGGCATCGAATCCGACGATGGGCTTAACGGCCGCCGGACGCTTGCCGCCACCGTCGGCATGGACGCTGACATCGGCCGCCAACATCGCACCAAGCGCTTTCATATCTCCGTTGCGAGAGGCGGCGAAGAAAGCCTCGGCAAGCTCGAGGCCGCGGCGTTTGTCCACCTCGAAGCGAGGCCTCGCCTCACGCACATGGGTGCGCGCGCGGGTCGCGAGTTGGCGACAGGCGCCCACGTCGCGCTGGATTGTCGCCGCGACTTCCTCGAATCCGAGCCCGAACACATCGTGCAGCAAGAATGCCGCCCGCTCGAGCGGAGAAAGGCGTTCCAGTGCAAGCATCAACGGCAAGGTCACGTCTTCCTCGCGCTCCTCTTCGAAGACCGGGTCGGGAAGCCAGGGGCCGACATAGGTTTCGCGCTGGCGTCGGGCTGACTTGAGCTGATCGAGGCAGAGCCGCGTGACGGTACGGCGCAGGAACGCCTCGGGCTCGCGCACCTCATCGCGGTCGGCCTTCATCCAGCGGATGAAGGCCTCCTGTATGACGTCCTCGGCGTCAGCCACCGCCCCCAGCATGCGATAGGCGACGCGCATGAGTTTTGGACGCAGCGGGTCGAAACTGACCGCTGCATCCTCGTGTCCGACGCCGGCCATCAGGCGACCGCCCTGGCGCTGGCGGACTTCACGGCCGCCGGATCCGCAAATCCGCCGAAGCCAACCGCAATGCGGTTCCACCCATTGATGACATTGATTATCAATGTGAGCTTAACCTGCTCCTCCTCGTTGAATTGTGCCTTCAGGGCTTCATAGGCACTTTCTTGCTGATGTCCTTCGGAGAGCCGCGTCAGCGCCTCGGTCCAGCCGAGGGCGGCGCGTTCGCGGTCCGTGTAGCAAGGGGCCTCTCGCCAGGCCGACAGCAGGTAGATGCGCTGTTCGGTCTCTCCCTTTTCGCGCGCTTGCACAGTATGCAAATTGATGCAGTTGGCGCAGCCGTTGATCTGGGAGGCGCGGATCTCCACGAGTCCGGCGAGGGTCGGTTCAAGGCTCGAAGCGATGGCGATCGATGTGCGGAGCCAGGTCTTCATGAGTTCAGGGGCTGCGGCTAAGGGATCAAGTTTGGCAGTCATGGTTTGTCTCCTTCTGTCGGTTCCGACACCATGACGATCCAGAATCCGCTGGTGTGACATCCAACCCGAAATTCTTACGCGAAGGAGATATCTGCCGGATCGGATTCAGTCCGCGTAAGACGGCTACGGTCCTTTATCTAACCTGTGATCTGGATCGTCTTCAACCAATTCTCGACAAGCTCGGGAGGCACGAGCGAGGTGGCGGCTGCCTCTATATCAAGCGGCTGGCGGATGTTGAGCCGGAGGTGCTGAAGAAACTGGTCGTCACAGCGTGGGCGCAGCGCTAGCGCTGGCGCCACACGTGCGGCTTTCGATTTAGGGAAGGCAGGCGGTATGGCAGTGGTACTCATTTGGGTTGGGGAGGAGAAGCATGGCGTTCGCGATCAAAGCCGAGGTTTGCGATCCGCGGGCGAGGACATTCGCGTTCACCGCGCAAAAGACGATGTATGGCGGCAAGCATATTGCTGAGGGCGACACGGTTTTCGTGTTCGCGAGCGAGAACGAGGGTGGGCAGGGTCTCATCGCGCGCGGCGTTGTCACTTCCGCGCAAGCGATCGCGAAGAAGCGCGGCATCGCCCGGCACACGCCGCGTGTGAGCATCTCCATTAGGCGCACTGCGCTTAGTCTATTATGTCGATGATCCGGTTATCTTTGGGGTCGACAAGGAAAACTTTCGCGTTTTGAACGAAGAACAAGTGGGTCTTGATCTGTGAAAGTTTTGCGCCAACTTCCGCCGGCATCGGATGTAAAGCGATTGATTGGGGGACAGTATCGCCAACAACAACATGGACGTTGGCCGGGGCAGTCTCAACCTTGCTGTCTTTGATAAATTCCTTGATGATGTGATGCTGCTCAAGGGTTAGATTGCTTGTTCTGCTGGGTGGTGCTTGGCGCTCTATTGGCGCTTGCCCCAACATATGTGCGGGAGAGAACGCCAACAAATGCGCAGGAGAGAAAAAGAAAAATGCGGCGCCGGAGGTAATAAGTAACTTTCGCATGGCTCACCTCCTTCGGGGTGTAGAAGCGTAACACCTGTAGTCCCTGGCACGAAGGTTAACGGTGAGGAAAGGACATAGTTCCCGTTCCTGCAACGAAAGAATTGCTCAACATAAGTGAAGCGACAAAGCCCGGCATAAGTGGAAGCAACAAAGCCCGGCAGCGCCGGTGACAAGGATCAATCTTGCGCTCCCGAATTTCCGCTTGACTTATATATCCGCGCGGTTATTGATTTGATCAATAGCCAACGGGTTATCGATTGTCATGCCGGACCCCCACGCCATTCTTTTCAGATCATTGGCCGATCCGACGCGACGGGCCATCTTCGAGCGGCTGTGTCGCGAAGGAGAGCAGACGGTCGGCGCCCTGACGGCTCGGGCCGGGGTCTCGCAACCGGCCGTGTCAAAGCACCTCGGCGTTCTGAAGCAGGCCGGGCTGGTGCGCGATCGCCACGAAGGTCGCCAGACGCACTACAGCGCGCAGCTCGGCGCCTTGGCCCCACTGGTCGACTGGACAAGCCAAATGGCCGGCTTCTGGCAGAGCCGGTTCGACCACCTCGAAGATCTGCTCAAAAGGATGGACCAATGACCAATACTGCGACCGAAACGCTCTCCGTCGTCGTCGAACGGGAGGTCGCTTTTCCGCCGGAAAAGATTTGGCGCGCGCTCACCCAACCACACCTGATCGAGGAGTGGCTCATGAAGAACGACTTCAAGCCTGTCGTCGACCACCGTTTCAATTTTCGTGCAGACTGGGGCGCTGTCGATTGTCAGGTGCTGGCAGTCGAGCCGAACAAGACGCTGTCTTACACATGGGCGGCCTATGGCCTTGAGAGTGTCGTCACTTGGACTCTCACCCCTACGAGCACGGGAACCCACCTGCGTATGGAGCAGTCGGGCTTTCGGCCGGATCAGCAGCAGGCCTTCCAGGGTGCCAAGTTCGGGTGGCAAAAGTTCTTTGGAAACCTGGAGCAGATCTTGGCGCGGATAGATTGAGCCGGCACAATTCAAAGCTAGGGCCCGATCCGCTTCGGGCTCGTCTTCAGAGGAGGTCCCATTGAACAGGAACAAATGGATTCGGCAGAGCCACCGCTGGTTGGCCATCGCCTTCACGTTAGCCGTCATCGCCAATTTCGTCGTCCGTGGACTGGGGGAACCTGTCGTCTGGCTTGACTACTTGCCGCTGCCCCCGCTCTTCTTGCTCATGTTCACCGGTCTGTACATGTTCGTGCTGCACTATGCCACCGAGTGGCGTAGCGCGCGACGCACCGGCGGATAGGACACATTAAGACGGCCGCGCAAAGCGCTTACCGCTTACCGAAAGTCGCCCCGCGACCCCGACCGAAGGATTTTCCCGCCAGCCTGCTGTTGGTCGCCGTAGGGCGCTGATCTCCCAATGTGGAACGCGAAAGCTCCATTTGGCTCGAAAGCCGTTCCGGCACACGGTCTGCGAAAGACCCCGCCATGCACCGTTGAAATCGTCCGGGCCCGAACGGCGAAGAAATCCGCGAAGCCAGAAGAACCAAACATAGAAGGCAAGAAAAGCGAGCGCTACTGCGAGTATGATGTTGCCTGTGGAAGCCCCGAGCAGGACCAGCGTGCTGATTTCCCGTGGGTTCTTAGGATTGTAGTAGATATTGATCTGATCACCGGGGTTCATGACGGTCACGCCTATGTCGCGGCCGCGCCCTTGCCAGGTATACGTCTCTCCATCAATGACGTATTTGACCGTTCCACGGGGGTCCGGAAAGGTGTTTTGTGTGCCGCGAAACTCGGCCACCGCTTGGCCAAAGTCTTGCGATTGCATCACAGTAACGACTGTCTGTGGCCAGGTGGACTTTTGGACAACGTTGGTCGAGTAAACGTCAATGCCGGCGGCGATGACGACGACGCAGTAAATCACAATGGGAATTAGACCATATCGAAAGAGCGTGAACATGGCGTCACCTGACAGGTTCCAGCATCCTGTCTTACCCAAGCCATGTTTAAGAGTGGTTGCGAGTCATTCTAAACCGAGTCCTTATCGCTGGAAGTAAAGTGGCGCCGGAGCCTGGTCCAACCATGAAGAAAGCGACAACAATCATGAAAACAACCATGAAGAAGATGAAGAGCGGTTCGAAGGAGGAAAAAGGCGGTGACTCTCCCTCTGCGCTGATAGATGCGAGAATCAAGGAACTGAGTGATTGGCGGGGCGAGACCCTCGCTCGGGTCCGAATTCTCATCAAGCAGGCCGACCCCGAAGTGGTCGAGGAATGGAAGTGGAGGGGGGTTCCGGTGTGGGAGCACGACGGAATCATCTGCACCGGCGAGACGTACAAGAATGCCGTGAAGTTGACCTTCGCCAAGGGCGCCGCGTTGGAGGACCCCTCAGGCCTCTTCAACTCCAGCCTCGAAGGCAACACCAGGCGCGCCATCGATTTCCATGAGGGCGACAAGATTGATGAAAAGGCGTTGAAGGCGCTCATTCACGCTGCGGTGGCACTGAACACGTCGGTGCGAGCTGCCGCTCGTCCCGTCCGCTCTCAGAAGAAGCCAAAGAGCGCTTGAGGAACGTCGTGAAACCGGCCTCGTCCATCGGCGCCTTGGCGCGAGAGATGTGACCGATTCCGGTCGATCCGCTTCGGAATGAACACGCGAAGATGAAACGTCTTTCGTCTCGAACGCACACCATTTATGGTGGTTGCTTCAGGCGTGGCTGCTTCATTGTTCCGGTAGCATCACTTCTGCGCTTATTTAGGCCGGACATTGGGATCGCCGCCTGGACTGCCAGGGGGTGGAATAACTGGCGTCCTGCCTCCAGCGGGGGGAACCACGTCGATCTCCGGATCGACGCGCGCTGGAGGACAAATGACGCCTTCACTGCGTTCAAGCTTCTCGCTTAAGTTCGGAGTTGATTCGTCCGGCTGGCGCGCATTTCCATCCTCGGGACGCAATCGCTCCTGATCTAAACAAGCTGGCGGATCTATTTTTAGTGGTGCGGAAGGGTTTCGTGGTGTGTTTTGTCCTGCAGCGGGTTGCGCCACCAGTATCGTGACAGTCAATGCAAATCCGACAGCGAGGCTTCGGCCGGTGAGGCTAAGGCTGGTTTCTTGATGTGTCATGTTGCACCTCTTTGTGAACAAGAGCCCGGACCTGTGGCGTAGGGCGACACCGAGAACTTCTGCTTTAATGCGCGGGTTTGTGTTTTCGCGGCCCGTCAATTTTTTCTTTTGCACGCTTTACCTCGCCCAAACGATGATCCAAGCCTTCGGGCATGGGCATGCCTTCGTTGCTGGCAATCAGCAATTGGCGCGCGTCTTGCTCCCATGTGTTGAGCGCGCTCTTTTTCTCTTCCTTTGTAAGCGTCTCATCTTTTGCAACTTCAGTGGGAGATTGGTAGTGATTTTCAGGCTGCTCAATTTTCTTGGCCTTCACGGTGGAATTCTGTGGCATGGCGGCTCTCCCATCCTAGCGATAATTCTGGCGGACAGAAGTTTAACGGGCAAGAATGGACATAGTTCCCGCGCCTCAAACGAATGAATGGCTCATATAAGGGAAGTAAAAATGAATGGCTCAATATAAGGGAAGTAAATAAGCCCCGGCTTGGTTGACCTGGGGTCTTCACTTGTGGAGTAGAATTTTTATTTCATTGTCGTGGAGATTTTTCGACATCGGCCATTTGTGTCGACTGAGCGTGTCGACTGAGGGAGCAGGTAGGATGATCGAGGACGCGATCGAAGTCGTCGTGGGCACTGTCGCGTGGGCCGCTGCGACGAGTTGCCTCAACTCGCGTCAACTCACTACCGAATGTCTGTCGCAAAGTTAACGCTGACGCAAGCTTCCAGTTCCAGATATAAAGCGCTCCGTCACCTCAGGGATTGAGGCCGCGTTGTCTTGAAATCGTCGTCAAGCCGAACGTCGACGCGAAAGTCCAAATTGCCTTCCTGGTTTCAACGCCATAGGCAATGATTGCCTCCTCGGACGTTAGGATGGGAAATATGCCGACTTACATCGCACTGTTGCGTGCCGTGAACGTGGGGGGGACGGGCAAGCTGCCTATGGCTGAACTGAAAGCGATGTGCGCCGCCGAGGGGTTTACGAAGGTAAAGACTTTTATCGCGAGCGGAAATGTTGTGTTCGTTGCCGAGCAGTCCGTGCCGAAGGTAAAGGCGTCTCTCGAGAGGCGCCTTCAGGCATACGCCGGAAGGCCAGTTGGCGTCATTATCCGCACGCCGGACGAGATGGCAGGTGTTCTCGAATCCAATCCGTTTTCCAAAACCGCCCCAAAATGGACCGTCGCCATCTTCCTGGACGATCCCCCGGCAGCCGACACGTTGGATCATATCCGAGGCCGGAAGGACGAGGACGTGCGTCTGGGCAGGCGAGAGATCTATGTCTCCTATGGCGCAGGCATGGGGCGCTCGAAACTCAAAATTCCAGCTGCCGCGAACGGGACTGCTCGAAACATCAATACCATCGCAAAACTCGTCGAACTCGCCGCTGCAGTCTAGCTTAACGCCCCGCACCCGATGATCGTAGGAGAATTGATCGGCGGCGTTCTCGACTGCCAACGTCACGTCGATTGTTTGCCTCGTAGCTCGGCCAATGCCGCTTTACCCGCCCGTGTCGCTTCTGACATGGTTGCGAAAAAATCGGACTGCTGCACCGGCTTGCTCTTTCCTGCTCCATAAATCTCCCATCGCCAAGGACTGGGCGTTCGGCCCCGATTCTTGATGGCGAGGGTAAGATCAAGAGGATCAAACGACGACGGATTTTTCATACAATCACAATCAATGGCCTAGCCTGCAAACAACATTTCCCGAAAAGGCGAGGCGCAACATCTGTTCGCACTCTTGCGCGCGTTGCCGTGCCACTTCGGAGCCCCAGTCCAGCAGAATGTCGCGCAAGTCCCTGATGGCGGCGTCTACCGCTGTCTCAAGATCGATATCACAATCGGCGCTCTCTGTGCTGCGATATTCGTTCAACTGGTAAATCTCGGCAGTCACGCGTTACTCTCCCCGAATCGGCCCGCTGGCAGATTGGACGTCCGCAGTTAATAAGCCGTAATCAAATCCGGCAGGGTAGCAGTTGAGTCGATATTCGCGTCGAAGCACATGCCGGCGACAACGTTCGCCTTGAGTAGCAAAGCCAAATCAAGGGCTTCTGACCGCAGGTTCCGGCCGGCGTCACTTCCGCGGCTGTTGGAAATACCGCAGGTCAGGTGGCGGTTGATTCTCATGCGTTGGCATCAGCTTGCCGTCGGGGCTCACGGAATATTCGTCCTGGCCAATGTAGACGCGGTCGGGCGGCACTTGGCAAAGGTATTCTGACCATGTGGGCTTGCGCTCACGGACATAGGTCTTGTCGACCGTCCAAGGATGCGTGAAAGCGTTGTCGATGATGGTGATCTGGTCGTGAAGGACATCTTTGTTGTCATTGTCGAGAAAGATTCGCTCCTTGATGATGGTCTGATTGTCTTTGTGCAGTGGCAGGCCGCTGGATTCGAGCGCGCGTGGGCCGTTAAATTGGCGGGTCTCGACCTCGAGCACTTCGTAACGGCCGTCGCCGTCCTCATCGACCCACTTGCCGATGGAATAACCATCGAAAGTTCCCTCTTCGTCGACCGGCCAATCGCGTCCATCCGTGTAGATGCGGCGTGCAAAGGCGTTCTGAAAAATGAGGACCGTGTAGGCCCGTTGAAACAGCACTTCCATCGGCCCGGTCAGGCTCATCATCCGCGGCATGCCGTCGAGCATGCAGCGGCCCGCGTAGTTGTTGCCGCGTCCGCCGGCAGCCTGGTCCTTTACGCTCTTTTCGAAGATCGCTTGATACTCAGGGATGAGCGGTGCCTGCTGCCCAAGACCAGCCGGCCGTGCCGGATCCCAAGGATCGCCTTTCACGCCGTCTGGAATTCGCCACTGACTTTCGAAGTCTGGATACTTCATGTCGACCGCAATGGCCGGCGCGGCAAATACTGTCAGCATCGCCGCAGCCACTGCGCCGATGCATTTACGGTAGCGCATGGAGACGCTCATTTGTTCGATTGCTTGAAGTAGCGCAGGTCGGGCGGCTGCTGGCCTGCTTTGACCGGCATCAGCTTTTCGTCGGCGCTGAGAAAATACTGCTCCGAGCCGATAGCCAGATGGAGGTTGGCGCCGTGACAAGTTTTCTCTCGCCACTTCGGCTCGCGGACGCGTTTATATATCCTGTCCACCGTCCAGGGACGGGTCAGCGCGTGATCAATCGTGGTAACGATATCGTGCAAGGTGTTGGGGTCGCTCTTGTCGAGAAAAATTCGTTCCTTGACGATTGTCTGATTGTCCTGGTGCAATGGAAGTCCGGTGGATTCAAAAACGCGCGGGCCTTTGAAATTCCGTGTTTCCACCTCAAGCACGTCATAGCGGCCGTCGCCGTCCTCATCGAGCCATTTGCCGATGGAATAGCCGGTGAACGTCGGCGCCTCGTCGGCAGGGAAATCGCGCCCGTCGGTATAAATTCGACGCACCGGATAGCGCTGCGTCACGATATATGTCGCATGCGGTCTGATCATGATCTCCCCCGGCTCGGAGAAGTTCATCACCTTCGGCATGCCGGGATGGATACAGGTCAGGCCGAGGCTGTTGCCTTGTCCGCCGTCGGCTTGTTCCTTCACGCTCTTTTCGAAAATGGCCTGGTATTCCGGCGTGAGGGGTGCCTCTTGCCCAAGGCCCATGGGTTTCGTCGTGTCCCAGGGATTGCCGAAGCCGTTTGATAAAGGGTTTCTCCATTGGGTTTCGATATCGGGATACTGCATCTCGCCGGCCTTTGCGGCCGCGGCGTTGAGCGACACCAGCGCGGCCACCGCCATTGCGCCGATTGTTGTGGGGTAATGCATGTCAGGCTCTCTCGAGAGATGGGCAGCGAATCTAGCAGGCGGATCGGGTGAAAGGAAGTATGGGGTGCACGCCCGCTCACCTGTCGACACTTGACAGCGTCAACACGGCATTCGTATTCCCTGCCACTTCCGACGCGCCGATCATGCCCCGGTCGAATTTGACTGACGCGCCATGCAGCCGCAACGACGACGACGCGTAGCGCCTAGCCTGAAACTCTTCGACCGGGTCGGGGGAAACAAAATGAGGGGCCATCAATGGGGTTAGAAAATCCGGTATTGGTCGTCGAAGACGACGTCTGGGCGCGCTTGATCGGAGTGGTCCTCGACCCGACGACGAGTCCGGAAAGATGGGCTGCATTTGCGGATTTCATGTCGCCGGATTTGCCGGATTTTCGGAAATGGTCCGATCAAATCCAGAAGAGGGCAGGGCCGCTCCACCCCAGCGATGTCAGGCTGGTTTCTTCGAAACCGGAGTTGCATCGCAATCTCGGATCGGCACAAGCCATTGTCACCGAGTCCATGAAGATCGGTACCGAAGAACTCGCTTTGGCGCCACGTCTCAAAGTCGTTCACAAATATGGTTTGCTTCTTCGCAACATCGATGTAGCCGCGTGCGAGGCCCGCGGCGTCAAGGTGCTCGGTGTGCGCCGCCGTGCCAACATCGCTTGCGCCGAGCATGCCTTCGCATTGATGCTCACGCTCGCCAGGCGAATGGAACAACTCACTGGGCTGATCAGCATAGACCAACTTGCCGCCATCGATCGTCCCTACAAGCCCTTTGATACCCGCCACTCGCCAGGAGCCAACTGGGGGCGCTTCTCGGGGATGCGGACTCTATTCGGCAGTACGATCGGCATCATCGGCTTCGGCGAGATTGGCCGGGAAATTGCATCACGCGCCGCCGCATTTGGAATGACGGTCTTGTACTTTCAACGAACCATGTTGCCTGCGGCGGAAGAGGACAAACTGAATGTTTCGCACCGGTCGTTGGAAGCGCTGCTCGCCGAAAGCGATGTGGTCATCCCCCAGCTCCCGCTGGATGTATCGACATTGCACCTCATCAACCGTGAACGACTGGCGCTCATGAAGCCCGGCGCATGGATAATCAACGTGTCGCGGGCGGAAGTAATCGATCGTGAAGCGCTCCTGGAGGCGCTGCGATCCGGCCATCTGGGCGGCTTCGCGCTCGATTCACTATATGAAGAACCTGGCCGATCTGATGACGAGTTGCTGTCATTTGACAACGTCATCTTGACACCGCACATGGCAGGGTCGCCGCGAACGAATGGGCTCAAGGACATCGAAGACCTGATCGTAGGATTGGCGCATGCCCTCGCGGCAAATGCGGAAGGTGCGTAGGGCGCAATCGCTTTATTGCGCCAAGGTGCCACAATGGTCTTACGGGCATTGGGCGACGAGCGGCGCAATAAAGCGATTGCGCCCTGCGCGCTGGCCCAAATCCTCGCGGCATGAGGTATTCGCGTGTCAGCGGCGCCAAATGAGTGCTGCGCTAACTGCATAATTCCAGACCGCGCTGATCAGGGCGCCGGAAAATCCCGCCAGCCACCAGGTCGAATCGTCCGTCAACATCCATTGCGCGACGCTGATATTGCTGATGAAGCCGAAGCTGCAAATTACCGCATAGAGCATGAGTCCTTTGAGTGCCGCGCTGCCGCGCAACGTCTGGTCCCGATATGTCAAGATGTTGTTGAACCAGAAATTGCTGGCAATGGCGGCGAATGCGGCAATTGCCTGAGCGGTGTCAAAGCGAAACGTCAGAGCAAATAAGCCGGCCAGCGCGATGAGATGGACGCCGATCCCGCTTACACCGACAATGCAAAACAGCAGAAAGCGCTGCGGCAGTGTATTGAACGACAGGCGCGACAGGATGAGCCCTGCGAAGTCGAGCGCGACGCGCGCGCTAAGTTTGCTCTCACCGTGTTGCCGCGCTCGAAAGACGTATGGGACTTCGGCGATGCGCATTCCAGCATGGCGCGTCGAAACAATATCGAGCAAGGTGTTGAAGCCTTCCGTCGAGAGTTCCCGGGCGAGTGCGTCGATCAGTTCCCGCTTTGCTGCGAAGAACCCGGAGGTCGGGTCCGAAATCTCGACGCCGAGAACCAGTTGCGCTAGCCGCCCGGCACTGCGACTAATGGTGGCGCGTGCGCCCGCCAAGCCCTCTGTCGAGCCGCCCTCGACATAGCGGGATCCGATAACGAGGTCTGCCGAATCGTCTCGCAGGATTTTTATCATTCGCGGCAACACACTGTCGTCATGTTGGAGATCGGCGTCCATGACCGCGATAAATCTTCCCTGCGCCGCCAGCAAACCCTCGATACAGGCGCTGCCGCGGCCGCGGCGATGCACCCGGCGAATGCACCGGACCCGGATATCGGCGGCGCCGATAGCACGTGCTTCGGCCGTGGTGCCGTCTGGTGAATCATCGTCAACGAAGATGATTTCCCAAGGCGTATCGGCGAGAGTTCGCGCGATGGCGTCAATCATGGGACGGACATTGGCCCGTTCGTTATAGGTGGGCAGAACGATCGTGATCTCGGGACCGGCAAGTGGTGTGGCAGATACAAGCGTATTCAAAGCCCTCTCGTTCATTGAATCCGTCATCAAACTTCAACGCCTCTGCCAAGTCGTGACCGCAGTGCCAAGCGTCAGCACCGGCTCGGTAGCGATACGCTCGAAGCCAGGATCATTCACGGTCGCGTCGATGAAGCCGTACAATCGCTTGTGTGTCAATCCAAGTCTCTCATCGATCTTCAGCGGGTTTTGGCACCCAAATAATCGAACCCTGCACTGTGATCGGCAAATTCGGTTGATAATATTGCTCAACAACGCGCAGTAGCGGGTGATCTGTGGAGCCAATCACGATCGCCGCAAATTGACGCTGTTCAATTTCTTGTAAAGTAGGCGCAAGATCACGCGGCGGCCTGAAAAATCTCATAGGTTGAAGGCTCAAGTCTATACGGTCATAATGCCCTGCCCAGTAGCAATACGCCATGGGGAAACAGACGGCCTTGCCCTTGACCTCGGCGAGCATCACAATGATGGTCTCTGCTTGGCGGTTTGATGATCGGAGTTTTGCAAGATTTTCTTGGCTCGGAACACGCTCCGAAACTTGTGGTATTACGGAAACTACCACGCGGACAACCTCACAGACAAAAAACACTGTAGCGACGTTCAAGGAAGGACCTGCAAGCCTGGATTCCATGCTCTTGAGAATGATACCGATTCCGAGGCAGGCTGCGAGTGCCAAGTCATAGCCGATGTTGAATGCAGTTCCGGCTGCCGGAGCCGCAATCATGTATTCGACCAACGACCCACAAAGCAAACACAATATCAGCCGTCCGCCGTCCGTGGATGCCAAGCTCCTATAGAACAGGCCGCAGAATGTTAAAGGGACAGCAATCGTGAGTATCAGTTTCAGGCTTGATAAAAATACTTGCAAGGAATAGGTTCGTCCCAGCAGTAGATTGGGCCACAAAACGTCTGAACCGAACCACAGCACCATTGCTATCGTTATCATCGCAATGGCAGTAATAGACGAGGCGGCCCAGATGAAAAACAGTCGGCGTGAAATCCATAGAAGATAGAGCGCAAGACCGATAGGAAATCCGAACAGATTTGGCTTCACCAGGCCCCCGATGATCAGAAAACACGTTGAAATCGCAATAGATTGGTAATCGCGAGGTCGGCGCGCCAAAAACAATAGTCCGATCAATTGAACTGCGTGACCGGTCAATTGAGGATCGGCAACGCCCAAATTGCCTCCATACCAGACCGCGAACGTGGCAAATAGCAGAATAGCTGTGACTACGGCCGATGTAGCACTGCGAGTGAGATTGAAAATAATCTGATAACACAAAATGATAATGGCACCAAACATCAACCAGGAAAGCCATCGGCCGGCAATAATCGAATCTCCGAGCAAATAGTCGAAAATGACATACGGCAGATAGGATAGGGGCGGATAATTTCCGACAATGAACTCCTGCGCCCCAGGATAGAGCCCGTAGCCTAGCCGCCAATTGGCGGCCAGGACGGCCAACCATCCTTCATTGCCTCTGATTGTTCGCAAAGGCGTTTCGTAAATCGGGAGGATCACGCATAACCCGCCGATCAGGGAAAGGATCAAAAGACTGAACGAATTTAGCGGACGGCTGCGCATATAAGATTGTAGCGATGTCACCATAACCGATCCTGTTTCTGGGATCTTCGGATCAACAGTATTTGGCAAATCAGGGATCGATCAGCACCAGGCTAACGGCGCCGGGACGCTAGAGCATTTCCCGATAACGATGACACCGTCATGCGCGGGCCGTCCCGCGCATCAACGTCTTACCCGCGGAAAGCAAGGCGTGGATGGCCGGCACGGAGGTCGGCCATGACGCCATTGCGAGTCAACGCTATCGGGAAATGCTCTAACGAAGCTTGGTTGAACGCACGAAATGCCGTTGTGTCAAGTGTTTTCAGCCTGCGTTTTGAGCTTGTTCGAGTCGTTGGTGCACCTTTCGTCGAGATTGCAGATGGCGCGCTGCAATGAAGGGGCGACGGTGCGCTTGCGGGAAGTGCTGCGGCGAGCCCCGGGCGCTGGAGACGGTTATGGGTGCGAGTAAAGAGCAGAGCGACGCGCAGTGCGCCGGCGATCGCCGCGACGGTATGAGAGACGGGAGGGGACTGATCCATCACTCCCGTACGCATGACGGCCGGCGTCGGCCAAGCCCAATTGTCCCTGATGCTTGGTGACGCGACCCCCTACGCCACGAGACCTCGTGTCGTGTCGTCAAACAGTTCGTCGACTTCGAGCCGGCGCGGAATGATGTGCTGCTCGACTGCCCAGTCGATAGCGAGTTGAATGGCCTTGCGGTTGGCCTCCAGGCCGAATGGCGGAATAGTCTCAAGTGCTTCCGGCGGCGCGGCCTTCCTGCTTTCAACGAGCATGCGGAACACCTCTCGAACAACATCGGGATGTTCGCGCGAGATTTGCTCATGCACTGCGAACATGTGATTGATCGGGATCACGCCCGTCCGCTTTAACCAGTCTTTCGCTGCCTTGTGCGGCTCCGGTACGAGCGTGCGCACACGCGGGTCCTTGGGCATGTCCGCGCCCAGGATAGCTCCTGCGATGTCGCCGTCGAACATCATCTGCGCAAGCTTCTTGGCGCCTTTTGGCGCGCGCACCGTATGCGCGGGATCGGTGTACTCTGCCAGATGCGCATCCTCGAACGTGACCCAGGTGACGCGATCGAGATTGACACCGTATTCATGCTTGAGGACGCCACGGACCCAAAGTCCGGTTGTCTGTGCATAGGAGCGGACCCCGACCTTTCGCCCTTCGATGTCTCTGGGTTTCAGTTCGCCATGCTCGGCGTTGTATCCGATGCAATGGTGCTGGAACCGGCCGGAAATCGGCGCCGGAAGCAGGACATAAGGTTTGCCGTACGCCTTCGCTTGCAGGAAAGTGATGATCGCAAGTTCACCGGCATCATACTTATTGTCGCGAACCATCCCCTTGAATCCGTCGTGGGCGGACGGCGGCCCGCAGAAATCGAACGAGACGATGGGAGAACTCGTCGAGCCCTGCTTGATGGCCTTGGTGACCGGATAGTCGGCCAAGTTGGTGCGCAGCTTTATGGCGCCGCTTAACGGGTATTGCATACGGTTGCTCCTTTGGCGGAATCGGCCGGTAACGGCGTGTTACGTTCCCACATGGTGCATCCCTGTGCACCAGCCGGCGTGATTGCGCGCTGTCCGGCAAGTTACCGGCCTTCGGGCCGGCATAGGCCATTCAATTTCCGTCGCGCGCAATTGATTTCTGGAAATCCCCTGCGGGCTTGATTGGGCCTGCTATTCCGGGAGGTGCCCCAAGTGTAAGGTGCCCAAGTCTAAGGTGACCCAAGGCTCCTTGGTCTCCTTGCTTATTTCTTATGGCCTGCGATTATTTCTGGATTTGGACGAGGGCGCAATCCAAGCTACAGTTGCGGTGCGCAGGTTCGCCTGTCGCAAAAAAAATGTCTTGGCTAAATTTCTTGGCCAATTTTGGGAGGTCTCCAATGAACAAGCTCATCGTTCCGGTTGCTATCCTGGCGTCAGGCATGGTTGCAACTGTTGCATGGTCGGAATCGGCGCGGGCCCCCTCGCAGTTCCGGCCGACCGTGTATTTCGAGCTGCCGCTCGAGAAGGATCCGTCGCGGATCGTGCGGATGCAAAATGTCACACTTCCGCCCGGCGCCAGCAATCAGTTCCATCGCCATCCTGGCGAACAGTGGTGGACGATCCAGGAGGGCGAGATCACCTACACGGTCCGCGGCCAGGCGCCGCGCGTGCTCAAGGTCGGCGACTGGGTCTACGTTCCGCGCGGCACCATCCACCGCAACCAGAATTTGACGAACGCGCCGGCGCGTGCGGTCGAGATGAACATCACCGACAAGGGTGTGCCGCAGACTGAAGCGGTCCCGGAATAATCTGCACCGGTCCGGCGGCTGGCGGGACGGCAACAAGTTTGCTCATGGCGGGAGGAATTCTCCCTGAGGGAGACAGTCACTGGCGCTAAGTCAAGCGCGATTCCTCTCGGACGTCGTCACCCTGAGGTGTTCAGTACACCCGATCCGTGATCGGGTGCACTGAACCTCGAAGGGCGACGGCGCGGGCTGTGCCTGGTCATCCTTCGAGGCTCTTTTTCAAGTAAGTCAGCTAAAGTAGACTAACTTGATAGAGCGCCTCAGGATGACGCTCCGAGTGAGAGGCCATCGTTTAGCCTAATGCCAAAGGGGGAAGACGGTGCTCGTCACGAAAGTGATTGAGGGCTGCGCCCTTGTGCGATAAAGTTCAAACCAAATTCAAGAAGACGTGTCGGACCCTCAGGGTCCTGGGAGGCGCATGGCCCAAATAACGGCCCATATACCGGCCCGAGTAATGGCCCAAACAATGGCCCACGTGTGTGAGCTGCCTAATTTGAGGCACCTTCGTGTATTCCAGGCCGCCGCACGGCTCGGGAGCGTCAGTGGCGCGTCGCGCGAGGCGTGTCTTTCACAGCCGGCGGTCACGCAGGCAATCGCCAACCTTGAGGCGCTGCTCGACGTGGTGCTGTTCGAGCGCCACCATTCCGGCTGCTACCTCACGGAATATGGTCGAACTTATCTTGCTCGCACCAATCGCCTGTTCGCCGAAATGGAGCAAGGCATTGTCGCACCGCTTGTCGACACGCCCTTTGCGGACGACAAATCGCTCAAATCGATATTCGCCAAGATAACCACGACGCATGTACGTGCGCTCGTGGCCATCGCGGAGCACCGTTTGGTCGAAACTGCCGCGATCAATCTTGGCGTCTCGGCCTCTTCCCTCATGCGCGCTGTTCGCGATCTTGAAGGCGTGCTGAAGCGCGCGCTCTGCCACCCTGGTCCGCAAGGTCTGGTCCCAACCAAGCCAGCTATCGAGCTTGCGCGCCGTTTTGCCTTGGCTTGCCGCGAGCTTACCTATGCGACCGAAGAAATTGCAACGCTCAAAGGCGCAAGCACTTCCCGCGTCATTATTGGAACGTTGTCACTGTTCCCCGTCGACCTGATCGCGCGCAGCGTCGATGAACTCCTGCGCATCTATCCGGGCACGCGCGTGCTTGTGATGGAAGGAGCCTATCTCGCTCTGCTCGACGACTTGCGTGCCGGCAAGATCGATTTCCTCGTCAGTGTCTTGCGTCGGCCAGATTGGGCGGAGGACGTTCATGAAGAGCCGCTATTCCGCGACCCTTATGCAATCGTGGCCCGGCGTGGACATCCTTTGTCGCGTTGCCAAAACATCACCCTGCAGGATTTGGCGCGCTTCGAGTGGGTGCTGCCTCAACTCGGCACGCCGCGTCGAATGGCATTCGAGCACATGTTTGCCGATTTCGATCCGAAACCTAACGCAAGCATCGAGACACGCTCCATTGAATTTCAGCGTGCGATACTCTCGACAAGCGACCGTATCAGCATCGTCACCCAACAGGAGACACTGCTCGAAATGCGTATAGGGGTTCTCGCGGCTCTCCCGTTTGCCCCGCCGGTAAGCCGCGATGCGGACGGTATCGCCACACGTGCGAACTGGAAACCCACGACGGTGCAGCTTGCGTTCCTCGATCTCCTGCGCCGCAATGCGCGGGAGAAGCTGCCGACCCGAAAGAGTATTCCCGAGTTCTCCGGGCCGGACGGTCTCGCCCCGCGCGGCACCGACCCGCAGACTGGCAAACACTTCGACGTCACCAAGGCGATGGTCGACGCCATGACGTTCCTGAGTGAGGCCGACCGTCGCAAGCTGTTCGCCGACAACGCCCGCAAGGTGTACAAGTTGAAGATATAGTGAGCTGCGTCCTTAATTTTATGGGTTCCTCGATTTCAGTTCGTAGGGTGGGCAAAGGCGCCTGGCACAATGGTCGATCATGCAACGACCCTTCGTGGCGCCGTGCCCACGCGACCGCGGCCAACGTTAGCGTCGGGGCGCGTGGGCACGGCGCACGATAGCTTGTTACATACACTGGCATTGTGCCAGGCGCCTTTGCCCACCCTACGCCGCTCATAACACTGCCGGAATGACGCGCAAGGAAATTTATGGGCGGTGCCGTACTTTCGATAGGCATCAGGTCCGAAAACACTGCTCTAATACAGTCATGGTGCAATCCGATGAAACCTTCGGCTTGCAAGCGGTGCAATTCCCTGGCTCTAGACGCGGTGAAACGCCTTGGCGGACGCAACAAAATCTCTGGTTCTCACAACGGCCCTGCGTACGCAGGGCAATACCGCCGCGTTAAAGAGCGGCGAAGTGCCTGTCCGGGGCGCGACGCTGTCCTACATTGAGGTGGAGCCGCAAATACTCGCATTTCGGCGAATGGTGCGCGACGTCGCATACGACGTTTGCGAGTTGGCGCCGACAACGTACATCATTGCCAAAGCCTACGGCGCACCATTCACCGCAATCCCGATCTTCTTCCAGCGACGATTCCACCACAACGGTCTGCTGGTGCGGGACGACGCCGACATCCACGAGCCCAAGGACCTCGAGGGAAAAAAGGTCGGTGTGCGGGCCTATTCGGTCACGACGGGCGTCTGGACCCGCGGCATTCTGGTCAACGAGTTTGGGCTCGACGCTTCCAAGGTGACCTGGGTTGTCGATGACGAGGAGCACGTTACGCAGTTCAAGCTTCCGCCCAACGTGGAACATGTCCCCGAAGGCAAGTCCCTTGCGTCGATGATGGCTTCAGGCGAGATCCAGGCGGGCTTCTCCGCCAACGCTGGAATTGGCCGCGAGGGGCCGCCCAAGGCCGGCTGGCAGGCGAAGGAGCGTAAGGAGACAAGCAATTATCGCGAGCTGCTCTCGGATACCGACAAACTCGGCGCCGAATGGTTTCGGCGCACGGGGATCTATCCGATGCACAGCACGCTCGTCATCAAAGACGAAATCCTCAAAGCCAACCCAGGGCTCGCGAAGGCGCTGTTCGAGGCTTTTTTGGAATCAAAGGAGCGCTATCTCAAGCGGTTGCGCAGTGGCGAGGCCACCGGCAAGAACGATCAGCGCTTTCTTAGGCAAATGCAAGTTGTCGGAGACGATCCGCTGCCCTATGGCGTCAATGTCAACCGCCGCAGTATCGAAACGCTGATTCTTTTCGCATTCCAGCAAGGGCTCATCCCCCGCATGCTCAGCGTGGACGAACTGTTCATCAACACGGACGCGTGAGCCATTCATTCCAACCTTGAAGGTCGCCTGCATGCCGTCGAAGATTGTCGACATACATCCCCACATCGTTTCGCACGACACTGTGCGCTACCCCGTGACGCCGATTGGCGGCACGCAATCGGAATGGTCGAAGGAGCGCTCGGTCACGCTCGAGCAGCTTGTCGCCGCGATGGATGAGGCGGGTGTCGATAATGCGGCCATCGTGCATTCGTCGACAACCTATGGCTACAACAATGACTACGTGGTCGACGCGGTCGCGGCGTATCCCAAACGCTTCACCGGAGTGTTTTCTGTCAACATCACCCAGGCCGACGCGCCGGATCGCATGCGCTATTGGTTCAGCAAGGGCATGACCGGCATGCGCATCTTCGCGCGGGGAAGCACGATCAAGGAAGCCTGGCTTGCCATCGACGACGCCGGAAACTTTCCGGCATGGGAGTGCGCGAGCGAACTCGGTATCTCGGTGGCCACCAACGTGCATGGAACCGGAGCAGGGTTGGAGCAGATCAAGAGCACCCTCAAGCGTTTCCCGCGTGTTCGCCTGATCGTCGATCACTTGGGCCGGCCGCCCGTGGAGGACGGCCCACCCTACAACGCGGCGAAGGATTATTTCACGCTGGCGGAATTCCCTAATTGTTATCTGAAGCTTACGCCCTCGGGCCTCAACAGCACCATCAAGGGCAAGGCGACAGCCGACTCGCTGATCCCGAAGCTCGTGAACGTGTTCGGCGCCGACCACATCGCATGGGGGTCGAACTACCCGGCGAGTCCCGGCACGATGGGCGACATCGTCGCCGCCTCCAAACTGGCCTTGCGCACATTGTCCGATACCGAGCGAAGCTGGATCTTCGCGAAGACAGCCCAACAACTCTATCCCGTCCTGCAGGACTGACCCGAGGTTGTCATGATCATCGATTGTCACGGACACTATACGACAGCGCCGAAGGCGCTCGAAATGTTCCGCAAAGCTCAGATCGCGGCGCTTACGGATCCGTCAGCGCCTTCTCGCAGCCTCCAGATCTCCGACGATCAGGTGCGCGAGACGCTCGTGCCGGCTCAGCTCAAGTTGCAACAGGAGCGCGGGACGGACGTTGCTATCTTCTCCCCGGGCGCCGGCAAGATGGCGCATCACATCGGCACGTTCGAGACCAGCAGCGAGTGGTCGCGGGCCTGCAACAATTTGATTGCGCAGGTCTGCCGCATCTACCCGAAGAGCTTCGTGGGCGTATGCCAGCTGCCGCAGTCGCCGGGCGTCGAGCCGAAGACATGCATCCCCGAGCTCGAGCGCTGTGTCAACGAACTCGGCTTCATCGGCTGCAATCTCAATCCGGATCCGTCCGGCGGATATTGGAAAGACCCGCCGTTGACCGACCGATGGTGGTATCCGCTATACGAAAAAATGGTCGAGCTCGACGTGCCGGCAATGGTTCACGTCGCTGCCTCGTGCAATCCCAACTTCCACGGCACCGGGGCGCACTACCTCAACGGCGACACTTCTGCCTTCATGCAGTTCTTGACGTCGGATCTGTTCAAGGACTTTCCGACGCTCAAATTCATCATTCCGCATGGCGGCGGCGCCGTACCCTATCATTGGGGCCGCTACCGCGGCCTTGCGCAGGACATGAAGCGGCCGCCGCTGCCCGAACTGCTGCTTAAGAACGTGTTCTTCGATACCTGCGTCTACCACCAGAAAGGTGTTGATCTTCTGACCAGCGTCGTGCCGGTCGAGAACGTGCTCTTCGCCTCCGAGATGGTCGGCGCGGTGAAGGGCATCGATCCCGAAACCGGGCATCGATTCGACGACACGCGCCGCTACATCGACGGCGCCTCGCATCTGTCGGCAGCACAGCGCAACCAGGTCTTCGAACAGAACGCGCGCCTTGTCTATGGGCGGCTGAACAAGGTGCTTGCCCAGCGCGGTCTTGTTTGATTGGAGAAGTCAGAATGTCGAATGCAAGCCGCCTCAATGGAGTGATCCGCGCCTGGGAAAGCGGCAAGCCGGCATTCGCCTCGTTTGCGAGCGCCGACCGAACCACAGCCATCGCTTTCAGCACGTCGCCCTACGACGGCATCGTGTTCGAGATGGAGCACAATCCGTGGGATCCGAACGCCCTTCAAGACGCTTTGCAATATCTTCTCAATCGCCAGCAGATCGTCAAGTCAGGCACGGTCGCGCCCGCAGTGACGCCGTTTGTGCGCATTCCACCCAACGGCGGCGAACTCAATCAGTGGTTCGCCAAACAGGCGCTCGACCGGGGTGCCTATGGAATCGTTTGGCCGCACATAGGGACGGTCGAGCAGGCCACAAATGCGGTGGCCGCCTGTCGTTATCCCCGACCCAAAGGGTCGGCACGCTATGAACCGGCGGGACTGCGCGGTGACGGGCCGACTTCGGCCTGCCGCTACTGGGGGCTTTCAAACAAGGAATATTATGCCAAGGCTGACGTCTGGCCGCTCGATCCCAACGGCGAGATCGTCGTGATGCTGATGATGGAGGACATCCTCGGCATCAAGAACTTGCGTGACATTCTCAAAAACGTGCCGGGGGTCGGCGGCATCCTGATCGGCGAAGGCGATTTGAGCCAGGAACTTGGCGTGCCGCGCCAGTACGATCACCCGGAGGTGCGTGCCGCCATGGCCGAAGTCGTAGCTACGTGTCGCGAATTCAACGTGCCGGTTGGGCATCCGCATGTGGGCAACGACAACGTCGAGCGCGTCTTGGCGGAGGGTTACCGCTTCCTGATGGCATCTCCCGTGCGCAGCCTCGCCCCTCTTGAAAAGGGACGCAAGCTTGCCGGACGGTGATGGCGGACTTACAGTGCGATCGACATGAATGACATTCACAGCGTGACAGGAAGTCGAACTTCCATCCAGGAATTGGCCGATTGGTCGTTGCGCGACGACCCGTCATACCACTCGGATCTCGCGCTGCGTCAATCACGCCTTCTTGTTCTGGATACGATCGGTTGCGCCATCGCCGGAACGCGATCTCCCGTGGCCGCCGCCGTTCTCGATTTGGCGTTGGATTTGGGAGGTGCGCCACAATGCACAATCATCGGCTCGCATCCGAAGACGTCCTTGACCAACGCGGTGCTGGTCAATGGCGTGAAAGTGCGGTGCCTCGATCTCAATGATGTCATCTTCATCCAAAAGGAAGGCGAGCTCAGTGTCGGCGGGCATCCGAGCGACAACATACCTGTGGCCCTTTCGACCGGAGAAATGACGGACAGAACGCTGGAAGAAGTTCTTGTGGCGATCATGATCGGCTATGAGTTGTTCAGCCGATTGCGCGACGTGATGCGTTTCTCCAGTTTGTGGGATGGAACAAGTTCCTCAGGGCTGGTCGCGGCGGCGATGGCCGGCAGACTGCTGAGACTTGATGTAACGCGTCAGGCAAATGCCCTGGCGTTGGCGGCGGCGCGGTGCGCGACGCCGAAGGTCGTACGTTGGGGTGCATTGTCATCCGTCAAGAACATGGCCAATGCACTGATCGCTCAGAGTGGCGTCCAGGCTGCTCTGCTTGCGGCACGTGATTTGACAGGGCCCATGGAGGTGCTCGATCACGCAGGTGGGCTGCGGCAGCTTTTCGATCCCGAACTTGGTTTCGCGCAATTGTGGAGCGATCCGCCGGCAGTGCTGCAGATCATGAGTTCAAATATCAAGACATTCCCCTGCATCGGAACGGCCCAGACTTTGGTCGCCGCTGCGCTGGCACTGGCTCCCAAGCTAAAAGGGCGACACAATCAAATCCGCCGCATCGAGGCGATCATGGCAAAGCTTCCCATGATCGTGAATCAACAGGCTGAACTAACGCGCAAGAATCCGCGCAGTCGCGAAGATGCCGATCACAGTTTTACATTCCTCCCTGCCGTGGCTCTGGTCGATGGCGCACTGACAGAGGACCAGTTTGCGAACAACCGCTGGCTCGAGCCGGAGATGCAGTCCCTTATCGCAAAGGTCGAACTAAAGACGTCGTCCGAGATCGTTGTTCGCGCACCCGGCAGCATGCCGGCGCGCCTTGAGGTGGAACTCGACAGTGGTGAGCGATTGGTCTCCGAGTGCCTCTACCCGCCGGGTCATTCGTTTCCTGAGCGCGGTCTCGATCGGGACGTCACCATACGCAAATTCCACGACGTGACTGCAGGACTGGTGACAACGGGCGCAGCCGACGACATAATATCGCTTTTGCTGGACGGTGCTCCGACTCAATCGGTTCCCGCCCTCTTTGCTAAATTGCGAACCGCCACTGCTCAAGCATGAGGCCGAGATGAGCCTGCAGCACCGCAAACTGCGCTTGCCTCTGACCATTTTTGTCCTGGCCCACTTGTTGCTGGGAGTCTTGTCTACGTCGGCAGATGCGCAAACGGTTGAGAATTTCTATCGCGGCCGAAGCGTGAAGCTGGTCGTGTCCGCCGCCCCGGGCGGCGGAGCTGATCTGCACGCACGCGTTCTCGTTCGTCATCTGGGCAAGCATATCCCTGGACACCCGACCTTTGTCGTCCAGCACGTCCCCGGCGCCGCAGGACTGCTCGCGGCCGGTCAAGTACAAGCCACGGTTCCGGCGGATGGAAGCGTCATTTCTTTGCTGCAACGGAATAATTTGTTGGAGCCACTACTGGCCCTCCGCGACGTCGGCTTTGATCCGCGCAAGGTGAGCTGGCTCGGCAGCCTCAACAAAGACACGTATCTCATTGTTTCATGGCATACGAGCGGCATTCGGACGCTTGAAGACGCAATGCAGAAAGAACTGATTCTGGGCAATACCGGTGGCGGAAACGAAAACCTGACGTTCCCGCTATTGCTCAATCAAACCATTGGCACAAAGTTCAAGCTTGTGCGCGGCTATAAGGGAAATGCCGACTTGGCGATCGCAATGGAGCGCGGCGAGGTTCTGGGGCGGGCGGTCACATGGACGACATTGCGTGGCGATCGCGCGGACTGGATTACGCAGAACAAGATCAACCTTATCGTCCAGCTTGCTATCAAGCGAAATCCGGAACTTCCGGACGTCCCGTCGGCGATAGAGTTCGCAAAGGATGAGGACACCCGAACCTTGTTCGAATTGATGTTCGCGACACTTGAGGCCGGTCGTCCTTTCGCAGTTCCACAGAGAACGCCGCCGGATCGGCTTGCCGCGCTGAGGGCCGCCTTCAAATCGCTGTCGAATGACAAAGAGTACATTGCCGAGCAGACCAGCCACGGCGGCTCGGTGGAGTTCCTGGGCGGCGAGGACATCGAGGGCTTGCTTACTTCAATCTACCGCACACCTCCGCACCTCATCGAGAGAGCCCGTAAGCTCGTGAACTGAGTAGAGACGCAACAGCAAGTGCTTCGATTTTGCTTGGTCTAGCATCAGGGGCACGGCCGCCGGGTTCGTAGGGGCGGACCTTTCTTGTGTCCGCCCGTCTCGCGACGGGTACGGTCGAGCGATCAGGGCACCGAGCCGTTGCTAGGACAAGCTGAGTTCGAAGTGCGTGCATAATCCCATCATTCGGAGCGTGCTGGTCGCCGGGCGGACACAAGAAAGGTCCGCCCCTACGCAGCTCCACGCGCTTTGTTTATCCTTCACGCCAAAATCGCATAAAGCGATTTGGCGTTCCATCCGGGCTACGAACCCTAACGCCTATGGGGTCGGGGTGAGGGGGCGAAAAAATCATTGTCAATCAAGGGTAAAGGCTATCTAATGGCGCTCGGATACGGACAAAATCCAAAAACTTATGACGGCGCACATTGTTCTAATTGGAGCTTGGCCAATGCGCGTGCCACGCTTTCCCGTTGTCAACGAAGAAAAATATCGGCGGGATAACTTCGCAAAGCCCGTCTTGCAACCGCCTGCTTGCCAAGCAACCCGTACAGCGAGGACTACGTGTGCGTTCGGAGTCGTTAACTCGAAATTTTGATCGCAGTTCATTGCATCGTTGGTTGTGGATTCCGATCGGATCCGCGATCGCTTTGTTTGCTCTCGCATTTGTGGACCAAACCCAACAAGCCCAAGCCCAACTCGGCTATCCCAACAAACCCATCCGTCTTGTGGTGCCGTACGGTGCCGGCGGCGTCGGCGACCAGACGATGCGCCTGCTCGCGAACAAGATGACTGAGCGGATAAAGCAGCAAATCATTATCGAGAATCGCCCTAGTGCAGGCGGCATCCTCTCCATGGCGGAGCTGCTGCGCGCACCCGCCGATGGCTATACGCTGGGTGAGATGGGCAATGGACAAGCCATCAGCATGTCCTTGTTCAGCAATCTTCGGTACGACCTGCTGAAAGACTTCAGCCCGCTTTCAGTGGCCGGCACCTTTGCCATATTGCTTGCCGTTCCGGACCGCTCGCCCTACAAGTCCCTGCAACAGCTTGTTGAGGATGCTCGCCGAAATCCCGGCAAACTCAATCTGGGCGCCATCAATCCCGGCAGCACGCAAAATCTGTCGGCTCACCTCTTTCAGCAAATTACGGGAATTAACGCCACCATCGTTCCTTATCGCACAGCACCTGACTTGGTGACCGCCCTGTTGCGCAGCGACGTCGATCTTGGCTTCGACTACTTTGCTGCGCTGCAATCGGTGATCGGCCCGGGTAAAGTGCGGATCATCGCGACAACCGGAGATAATCGCGACCCAGTGCTGATGGATGTCCCGACTGCCAAGGAGAGTGGGTTCCCCGCTTATGTTGTCACGAGCTGGAACGGAATTGGCACGCGCGCCGGATTTCCTGTGGAGCTGACAAAACTGCTCAATACCGAGATCAACCGTAGCTTGGCCACTCCGGATCTGCAGGAGAAGTTCCGCTTTCTCGGCATCGACCCGAATGGAACTACTCCTGAAGAAATGTGGGACCGCATGACTCGTGACGCCCACAGGTGGCGCGACGTGATCGAGAAGGCGGGCATCCCCAAGCAATAGCAATCTCGGATCCGGGCAGCCTGGGTTGCGGAAAGCCGCGCCCATCGAATATCTGCTAAACCAACGAACGAACCCCACGATGCCAGGAGCATTTAATGGTGCAACCACTTCGGCTGAACATTGCGGTTGCGGACTATGGCCATACCCGCGCCGTGAAATCGGGCGCAGCCCCTATTGAAGGCATTGAACCGAACTTTATCGAGGTGAATCCGATTATCGGGGCATTTCGCCGAATGGTGCGGGATGTCGAATTTGATGTCTGCGAGATGGCGCCGACGACCTATATGATCGCGCGTGCGCTGGGTGCTCCCTTTATCGCACTTCCTGTTTTCGTGATGCGCCGCTTCCATCATGGCGGCTTTGTGGTTCGTCCGGATTCCGGCATTAAGACCCCGAAGGACCTCGAAGGAAAGAAGGTGGGCGTGCGGGCCTACTCGGTGACGACCGGCGTCTGGACACGCGGTATCTTTGTCAACGAGTATGGTCTTGATTCTTCGAAGGTCACTTGGGTGGTTGACGACGAGGAACATGTCACCACGCTGAAGCTTCCACCCAATGTGATCCACGCCCCCTCTGGCAAGTCGCTCGCCGGAATGATGGCGAGCGGCGAACTGCAGGCCGGCTTCACGGGAAATGCGGGCATTGGACGAGCCGGGTCGCCGACGGGCGCATGGGTCGCCACACAGGCCAGCGCCGAGGTCTATCCCGAACTCATCGAGAACGCTGCCGATGCTGAAGCCGATTGGTACCGGCGCACTGGAATTTATCCAATCCACGGACTGATCACTGTGCGGACCGAGGTGCTTTGGAAGCATCCCTGGGTGGCCCGGGCCCTGTACGATGCGTTCGTGCAAGCGAGGAAGCCCTATATCGAGATACTCAATGCGGGCAAAGGCGACTCCGCGGATGATAAGAAGTATCGCGGGCTCATGCCGCTGGTAGGCGATCCTTTGCCGTATGGCCTGGACGCCAACCTGCGGAGCATTGAAGCCATGCTGACCTACGGTCTACAGCAAAACCTGATTCCCAAGCGAATGTCTCTCGCGGAAGCGTTCGCGGATCCCAAATAGAAAGGCAAAACATATGACTGTCATGGATATCCACCCGCATATCATCGCCAATGATGAGAAGCGCTATCCCCTGGCGCCGTTGGGTGGCCATCAGTCCGACTGGTCGCGGACGCGGCCGGTAACGACCGAGCAGATGATAGCTGCGATGGACAAAGCGGGTGTTGCCAAGTCCGCGATCGTCCAGGCATCGACCTGCTATGGCCACGACAATTCCTACGTCGCGGATGCGGTGGCTGCGCATCCGGATCGTTTTACCGGCGTGTTCTCGGTCGATGTCCTGGCGGCTGATGCGCCTGAACGCATGCGGCATTGGACCAGTTGCGGATTGACCGGAATGCGTTTGTTCACCATCGGCAGCACCATGCCGGACCAGGCGTCCTGGCTCGACGATCCCAAGACCTACCCGGCCTGGGAATGCGCCGGCGCGCTCGGGCTGTCGATCTGCCTGCAGATGTCGCCTGCAGCTTTTCCGCAGATGATACGCATGGTGGAGCGCTTCCCGAAGGTCCGCATCATCCTCGACCACCTGGCACGGCCGGTCATGGAGGACGGGCCGCCGTATGCTTCCGCTGCGAGCCTGTTTGTGCTTGCAAAATATCCGACGATCTATCTCAAGCTGACCCCGCGCAGCTGCGTCGAATCGCGAAAGGGCAAGGCAACACCGGAAACTTTCTTTCCGAAACTGGTCGCAACCTTTGGCGCCTCACGAATTGCCTGGGGTTCGAATTATCCGTCATCGGAAGGGTCGCTCTCGGAACTCTTGGCGCTCGCCAAGGACTCACTAACGAGCCTCTCGCAAGATGACCAGAGCTGGATTTTTGCAAAGACTGCGCAATCGCTTTATCCTGCACTTTCCAAATGAAGGATGCCGCGATGTCCACCCAAAATAAAGTTACCTTGCACACGATGCTCGGTAATTATCCGAATACCAAGCCACTCAAGAGTGGAGCAATTAAATCGGACCTTGTCGATTTTGATTTCGTCGAGGTCAAGGTGGCGAACAATCTGTTCAAGAGCGTAGTCCGTGATGCCAAGTACGACCTCGCCGAACTTGCTATTGTGACCTACTTGCAAGCGAAATCTTACGGAAAGCCGTATGTGGTGCTCCCGGCTGTGCTGGTCAGTCGCGGTCAACACCACACCATCGCCTACAATGCCGATCGTGGGACGCTGAGGCCCTCCGATCTCATTGGCAAGCGCGTGGGCGTTCGCGCCTACACCGTGACGACGGGCGTGTGGGTGAGGGGAATTTTGGCGAACGACTATGGGGTCGATCTTAACAAGATCGAATGGGTTACATTCGAAGAACCGCACGTCGCGGAATATCGAGATCCCGCGGTCATCAAGCGCGCGCCGGCCGGCAAGGATCTGGTCCAGATGCTCCTTGACGGGGAAATCGATGCGGCTGTGGTCGGAGATAAACTCCCAGACCCACGATTGCGGCACCTTATTCCGGAACCCGAAACGGCCGCTCAGAAATGGGCCGAAAAACACCACGGCGTGCCGATCAATCACATGGTCGTGGTACGGGAAGAGCTGTCGCGGTCGCGGCCGGATATCGTAAAAGATGTGTTCCGGCAGCTGTATGACAGCAAACGGGCTGCGGGATTAGCCAATGGCCCTGTTCTGGATCCGTATCGCTTCGGCGTTGAGGCGTGCCGTCCAATTCTGGAGGTTATAGTTCATTTCTGTCATCAACAGCAGCTTCTGGCGCGGAAGCTGTCGGTGGATGATCTGTTTGACGATACAACTCGGTCCCTGATGGCGTCGTAGGATGGGTTGAGCCTCACAAGCGCGTTTACGCGTCTTGCGACGCGCTATGGCGAAACCCATCGATCACAAGCCGAAGCCTATCAATTTGCGGCCCTTGGGATTGATGGGTAGAGGTAAATCGCGTGAAGAACGCGCTTTACCTCTACCCATCCTACAAGGGCCGTCCCTACGAATTCCGAGGCGGTAAAGCCCCTTTAATATTGGTGACGCGCGCCGCTACGTCTCAACTCTTTCGACGGCGTCTTGCGCGACTTTTGCAAACTGGTCGTCGAGTGCGTAGCCTGAGCCGCGCACCGTACGGATCGGATCGGCCTCGTGATTGCTGATGAGTGCCTTGCGAAGGCGGCCGATGTGCACATCGACCGTGCGTTCGTCGATGTACTTTTCGGATCCCCAGACGCTGTCGAGCAACTGCTCGCGGGAGAATACGCGGCCTGGCCTTTCCATGAAAAATTCAAGCAATCGAAACTCTGTTGGTCCGAGTTCGATCGGGCGGCCGCCGCGCGACACGCGCTTCTTCTCGCGGTCCACCGTGATGTCGCCGTAGGACAGCATATTGGCGACACGCTCAGGCGAAGCGCGACGCAAAAGCGCGCCGACGCGAGCAATGAGTTCCGAGACGGAGAACGGCTTCACGATATAGTCGTCTGCACCGGTCGTCAGGCCGCGAATACGTTCGGCTTCCTCGCTGCGTGCCGTCAACATGATGATCGGCAGCGATTTCGTTTCCGTCCTTGCCCGCAGCCGACGGCATATTTCGATCCCGGAAAGACCCGGCAGCATCCAATCGAGAATCACGAGATCGGGGGGCGCTTCCCGAAGCCGCAGGTCGGCTTCGTCGCCACGGGCTATCGTCTCCACGGTGTAATTGGCCATTTCGAGATTGTAACGAAGCAGAAGCGCCAATGCTTCTTCGTCCTCGACGATCGCTATTCTAGCATTCATAAAGACCTCCGCTCCCTAGCTTCCCGCAAGTGCGGTCAATGTATTGGACTTCGGTCGCTCATCGGCAAGCGGGTGGCCTTCGACCATGTAATACACTGTTTCCGCGATATTGGTGGCATGGTCGCCCATGCGCTCGATGTTCTTCGCGCAAAACATCAAGTGCAGGCAAAATGTGATGTGGCTTGGATCCTCCATCA
>Ga0099792_10000116_pt1 | contig 29897 bp, 23 predicted proteins | sample Rivendell_Oct201_8_FD_83780 | JGI IMG/M metagenome (GOLD analysis project Ga0099792, IMG submission 83780) | Vadose zone soil microbial communities from the Eel River Critical Zone Observatory, Northern California, USA -... | ecosystem: Environmental > Terrestrial > Soil > Vadose zone >...
ACGCCTGCTGGGCGAGACCGGGCTCGAAGTGCTGGTGCGCCTGTCGGCGTTCATCCTCATGTGCATCGGGATCGAGATCGTCTGGACCGGCTATAGCGCGCTCATCGGCGCGCACTGAGGCGCGAAGCGATGGGCCCCGTCGGGTTGCCTTGATCGACGTCAATCGCTGAGCAGCGCCAGCACCGCGGCGCGCGCGGCGGGCGAATGCACCGGCAGCGCGAGCACGTCCCCGGGGCGCGCCCACTCGAGCGCGCAGTGCACCGCCTCGAGCTCGCTCATGCGCAGCGGCAGCGCGGACTGCGGCAGACCGGCGCGGCGCAGCGCGGCGTGGATCATGCGCGGGACCTCGCCCGGCTCGCGCCCGCGCAGGTGCGCCTCGTTCTCCTTGACGACGACCAGCGCCGGGTGAAATTCCGCGGCCGCGCGCGCCAGCTGCTCGATCTCGGCGTCCTGGCGGTTGCCGGCGTGACCGAGCAGCAGGCCGAGCCTGCCGGTGCCGCCACGCAGGTGCTCGGCGACCCCGAGCAGCCCCCGCAAGCCCGCCGCGTTGTGCGCATAGTCCACCAGCACCTGCACGCCGCCGCGCTCGAAGCGCATCAGGCGCCCGGGGTTGTCGGCGATGCTGCTGCCGAAACGCACGAACACCGCCGCGATGATCGCCGGCGGGATCCCTAAGGCCGCCGCCGCCAGCGCAGCTGCCGCGAGGTTGGCGATGTTGTAGGTGGCGCTGCCCTCGACCGCGAGCGGCATCGCCGCGACCGCGCCCAGGTCATGCTCGGCGCCCGCGTGCTGCAGGGCGAGCCGCCCGGCGCGCACGCCGCAGGTCGAGCCGCCGCACGCACGATGCGCGCGCAGCGCGTCGGCGTCGGCATCGAGGGCAAACCAGCCCAGGGTTGGAGCGCGGCCGAAGCGCGGCGCGAGTCCCGGGGCTTTCGCCACGAGCTGCGGATCGTCGGCGTTCAGCACCAGGAGCCCATCGGGCGTCACGACCCCTGCCACCGAGAGCTTCACGTCGGCGAGTCCGTCGAGGTCATCGATCCCATACTCGCCGAAGTGATCCGGGCTGACGTTGGTGACGAGTGCGACCTGCGCGTGCGATAGCGCGATGCCGCGGCGCAGGATGCCGCCGCGCGCGGTTTCCACGATCGCACAGCGGGCGCGGCGCTCGCGCACGACCTTGCGCGCGCCCAGCGGACCGGAGTAATCCCCGGCCACCTGCGCCTCGCCCCCGAGGAACACGCCGTCGGTACAGCAATAGGCGGCGGGCCAGCCATGGGCCTCGGCACAGGCGGCCAGCAATCGCACGGTGGTGGTCTTGCCGTTTGAGCCGGTCACGAGTGCGGTGGGGACATCGTGCAGCTCGCCCCACGGCACCGCGGCGATGCCCGGCAGGCGGCCGAGCTCGAAGTCGCGCCCGCCGGCGCCGTGCCCCAGGGTGAGGAGCTCCTCATCCAGCACCTGCGGCAGCGCACGCGTCGCGGCCGCATCGAGCAGCCTCATGAGATCCGGGCGCGCCTCGCGCGCGGCCAGACGCTCGAAGCGCTCGAAGGCGGCGGGCTCCTGCAGCACCGGAGCGATGAGCGCGTGCGCATCGGCCGCATCCTCCAGCGCCGCCGCGACCAGCGCCTCCCGAAGCCCGCTCCAGCGGCGCGGATCGCGCGCCAGCAGCGCCGCGCACAGCGCCCATTCGTTGACCTCGGTAGCGAGCAACAGTTGATCCCGGGGAGCGGCGAGCGCCAGCGATGCGCCGCGCACGTGGAGGCGCGATACGACCCCCGGCATACGCCAGCCGAGGTGCGCGCGTGCGCGCGCGGCGCGCGCCCGCCAGTCCGCCAGCAGATCCTCATCGGGCGTGATGCCCTCGGTTTCGAGCTGCGCTCCGGGGCGGGCAAAGAACAGGTTGGCGCCCGTGAGACGCCGCGAACCGTGGAACGGCAGCACGGCCCCGGCGCTCAGTCTTCGGCCTCCGGTGCGACCCGCACGCCGCGCTCATCGCGGATCAGCCCCTCGAGGCTGAAGGCGGGTGCGGGCGCCTCGGACTTTGCTTCGGCGCTGAACACGGGCGCGGGCGGCGGCACAGGCTGCGGCGCGTGCTGGGGCGCAGCCGCTCCCGCCGGCTTGAACTTGGTGATCTGCTTCCAGGAGCGCACCAGCGCGTCGGCGAACACGAGCAGCAGATCGCCCGGCTGCCCCATCTGGAGCGCCGCGGTGATCGCCTCCTGCTCATCGGCAATGACCGAGATCGCCTGCTCGCGCACCCCCGCGGCACGCAGCGCCGCTGCCATGATGCGCGGCACCTCCTCGGGCGCGCGCTCGCGCAGGTTGTCGTCGCGGCGGCAGATGTAGTGGTCGAAGCGGCCCGCGACCGCACGGGCGATGGCCTGCAGGTCCTCGTCACGCCGATCGCCCGGACCTGCGAGCACCACGATGCGCCTGCCGGTGACGTCGAGGCGCTGGGCGAGATCGGTCATTACCGCCACCGCGTGGGCGTTGTGCCCGTAGTCGAACAGCACCTTGAAGGGGTGCTCGTTGAACACGTTCATGCGCCCGGGAGCCTGGAAGAACGTCGAGTCGAAAGTGCGCAGGCCCTGGCGGATCGCATCCAGCTTGATGCCGAGCGAGAACGCCATCGCCGCGGCGAACATCGCGTTCTGCACGTTGTGCGTGGCGCGGCCCTCGAGAGTCGCGGGAATCAGGTGCGTCCACAGCAGCGGAATGTGGCTGTTGTGGTCGTAGAGGGTGATCATGTGCCCGTTCACGCCCGCCTCCAGCCCACAGGCGCGCCCGCCGGCGCGTATGTGCTCGCGCACCAGCATATGTTCAGGATTCAGGGTGACGTAGCAGATGTTCTTCGCTTCCGTGTAGCCGGACATCTTCAGCACCAGCGGGTCATCGGCATTGAGCACCGCGCAGTCGGTGGCGACCTCGACGACGATGCGCTTGACCTCGGCGAGCTGCTCGAGCGTGTCGATGCCCTTCAGTCCCAGGTGATCGGCCTGCACGTTGAGCACCGCCCCGACGTTCACCTCGTTCACGCCCATGCCGGCGCGCAGCAGGCCGCCGCGCGCGGTCTCGAGCACCGCGATGTCGATCTGCGGATCGGCGAGCACCATGCGCGCGGAAACCGGGCCGGTCATGTCGCCCGGCACCGTGCGCTGGCCGTCGATGTAGACGCCGTCGGTGGTGGTGAGTCCGGGGGTGAAACCGGCCATCTTGGTGAGATGCGCCAGCATGCGCGCAGTGGTGGTCTTGCCGTTGGTACCGGTGATCGCCGCGATCGGCACGCGCGCGGGCGCGCCCTGCGGGAACAGCATGTTGATCACCGGGGCCGCGACATCGCGCGCCGTGCCCTCGGAGGGCGCCACGTGCATGCGAAAACCCGGCGCGGCATTCACCTCGCAGATGCCGCCGCCGATCTTGCGATAGCTTTCGGTGATGTTCTTGGACAGGAAGTCGACTCCCCCCACGTCGAGCCCGATGGCGCGCACGGCGCGTTCGGCCATCTCGCGGTTGTCGGGATGAATCACGTCGGTGACGTCGGTGGCAGTACCGCCGGTAGAGAGGTTGGCGGTGGAGCGCAGATACACGATCCGGCCGTTTTCGGGCACCGACTCGGCCGTGAGTCCCGCGCGCGTGAGCATCTTGTGCGCCTGCGCATCGAGCTCGAGCCGGGTGAGCACTTTCTCGTGCCCTACCCCGCGGCGCGGATCCGAGTTCACGATCTCGATCAGCCGGGCGACATCGTGCTCGCCGTCGCCCACCACGTGCCCGGGCGTGCGCAGCGTGGCGGCCACCAGCTCACCGTTCACCACCAGCAGGCGATGATCGTCGCCCTCGAGGAAACTCTCGACGATCACCGAGCGCGAATGCTCGCGCGCCACGGTGTAGCCGTGCGCCACTTCCTCGTCCGAGGTCAGGCGGATGGAAATGCCGCGGCCGTGGTTGCCGTTGTAGGGCTTGGTGACGACCGGAAAGCCGAGGCGCCGCGCAGCCCGCACCGCCTGTGTTTCGCTCTGCACCAGCTCCTGCTGCGGCACCGGCAGGCCGAGGCCTGCGAGGATCTTGTTGGTCTCCTCCTTGTCGCTGGCGAGCTCGACCGAGATATGCGGGGTGCGGCCGGTGACGGTCGCCTGGATGCGCTGCTGGTACTTGCCGTGGCCGAGCTGCACCAGGGACTGATCGTTCAGGCGCAGCCACGGGATGCCGCGCGCTTCCGCGGCGCGCAACAGCGATGCGGTCGACGGCCCGAGCGCGCGGCGCTGCGCGAAGCGGATGAACTGATCGCGCGCCTCGGGCCAGTTCCAGCCCTCGGGCACGCTGCCGGCCGGGCGCAGCGCCTCGGGCAGCAGCCAGCACAACAGCCGCAGCCCGAGCTCCCCGGCCGCGACGCCCTCATCGCGCTGCGCGTATTCGTAGACCACCGTATACACCCCGGGGGCAGCCGCGCTGCGCGTCTTGCCGAAGGTGACCGCCTCGCCGGCGATGTTCTGCAGCTCGATCGCCACGTGCTCGAGCACGTGGCCGAGCCAGGTGCCCTCGCCCTCGCGCATGCGGCGGAAAAAGCCGCCAGGCTCGCGGTAGGAGCAGCCGTGCTCGGCAAGGCCCGGGAGCGCCTCACTCAGCGCATCGACGAACACGCTCCCCAGGCGAGCGGTGGGCCAGGCTTCCAGCGCCCCGAGCTCGAGCTCCAGGCGGATGACCGGGAAGCGCGCGTACAGCGAGGGACCGACGTAGACCGAACGATCGAGGATGCGCATGGTGTTGCTCAGGGGAATCGTAATTGTTCAAGGCAACTCGCCGCGCGTGATGGGCTTCCCTGGCAATCACTCCCTGGACTGGATGAGCGTACCTGGCGTGGCGATGCGGGTGTGCAGGTTGAAAGTCGCGCCCGCCGCCAGCAGGTGCAGCCGCAGGCCCAGCATGCAGGCCGGCTGTCCGTCCTCGACCGTGTCGATGGACGAATAGCTGACCTCCGAACCATCGACGATGGTCACGCCACCGCTCCCCTCGACCTCGACGGTGTCGTCGGGCCCGATGAAAGCCGCCGTATCCTCGTCGAGCCCGATACCGATCGCGAACGGGTTGTAAGCGAGCGCGGTGAGCAGGCGGCCCAGCCGGTCACGCTGGCGGAAATGCTGGTCGATGATGAAGCGGTTGGTGAGACCCAGACCCGGCGCGAGCCGCACGCTGCCGGCGATCATGGAGGAGCCCTCATCGCCCGAGGCGATCATGTGCTCGGAGAGGATGCTGGCGCCCGCGCTGGTGCCGCCGACGGTGACGCCCTGCGCGTTACGCAGGCGGATGAGCTTCGCGACCGCCGTGCCGCCGAGCAGCGTCGTGAGCCGCAGCTGGTTGCCCCCGGTGAAGAAGATGCCGCTGGCTGCCTCGATGCGCCTGAGGCGCCCCTGCTCCTGGCAGTCGCGGCGCGTATCGAAATCCATGACCGTCACGCGCGCCGCGCCGATGTCGCAGAACACCTGCTCGTAGCGCGCGCCGGTCTCGTGCACGCGGCTGGCGGTCGGGATGACGACGATGTCGGCCTCTGCGGCGCCCGAGACGCGCACGAAGCGCTCGAGGATCCGGCGGTCGTTCTCCTTGTTCTCCGCACCGCCGATCGGAACGATCCATCCACGCCTGTGGCCGTCGGGGACTCTGCTGGGCATCCGGGAGCGACTCCTTATTAATGTCCGGGTCACGAAGGTACCACGGCGGACGGGCGTCCCGGGAGGGCAGATCCGCGATACCGGTCACGCCGCCAGGGCGTCCGCGGGCCGAAGATCGCCGCATGATGCACCTGCGCACTGCGTTTCTGGCGGCTACGCTGCTGTTCGGCACATACAACGCGTGGCAGCGCTGGGAAGGCCGCCCCGTTCACCCGCTGGACGGTCCGCTCGCGCCGGATGATCCGGTGCAAACTGATATTGAGCGTGCAGCCCCGGTGAGCCACGGCCGCTGGCTGCTGACACCCCGGGCCAGCTATGACATCACCGCGCGGATTCTCAGCCGCGAAGACTACCGCTTCGACCGGATTGCGGATCTCGTCCCCGAGGATCTGGCCCTGGGCTGGGGGCCGATGTCCGACAACCACGTGCTGGCGGCGTTCGAGATCTCACAGGGGGCGCGCTTCTACAGCTGGCGCCCGCGCGGGCCGCTACCCATCGCCCGCGCGGACGTGATCGTCCACAGTGCCAACACCCACGTCATCCCGGCGGACGCGCGCATCCGCTCCGAGCTCGGGCGTCTGCGCGTGGGCCAGGTGGTACACCTCAGCGGTACGCTGGTCGATGCGGCACGCGATGACGGAGCGGGGCTGCGTACCTCTCTCACGCGCATGGACAGCGGTGCCGGAGCCTGCGAGGTGATGCTGGTCGAGACCGTCGAGGTCCGCTGAGGCGCCGGCGCGGATGAGCGCTCTCAGGCCCGGCTGCGCATGATGTGCGCGAGGGCTTGCAGGATCTGGCGCAACGCGCCGCGCGCCGCTTCATCGGCCAGGCGACCGCTCGAGTCGAACGGCGCATCCGTCTGGGCGAGGTAGAGCGCGGGGCCGGTTACGATGAGCGACTCAGTCGCGAACAGCACCTGGCGCAGCGCCGCCTGCGCGAGCCGCGTGCCCCAGCGTCCGGCGCTCGCGCCCACCACCGCCACCGGCTTGCCAGTCAGCGCCTCCCCCGATGACGGGCGCGAGAGCCAATCGATCGCATTCTTGAGCACTCCCGGAACGGAGTGGTTGTATTCGGGCGTGGCGATCAGGAGTCCCTGCGCCGCGCGTACCTGATCGCACAGCGCACGCACCGGCCCTGCGGTGAACGCGCTCGTCTCCAGATCCTCGTTGAATGGCGGCAGCTCGCCGAGTCCCCGGTAGACGCACAGCTCGATGTCCTCGGGTGCGCACTCGGCGGCGGCTTCAACGAGTCTGCGGTTGAGCGAGCCGCGCCGCACACTCCCGGCAATCGCCACAACCTGCCACCGGGCACGGGCGGTTACCACAGCAGCAGCAGCCCCGACAGCGCGAGCAGCGCGCCGGTCGAGCGCTCGAAGCGCACCCGGGCGCTGGTGTCGCGCAACAGGTCGGCAGCGAGGGAGCCACCACCGGCCCAGAGCGCGAGGCAGCCGTAGGGGATGACGACGAACAGTACGATGAGCGTCGTCAGGGATACCGAGGCAGCGCCGGCCGCCGCCGTGATCGTCAACACCAGCAGCCATGACTTGGGGTTGAGGAACTGAAAGAGAAACATGCGCAGCAGCTGACGCGCGCTGCCGGTCGCGGAGCGCACCGGTGCATGCGACGCGGTGCCGCTGCCGCAGGTCAGCCGCACGCCGAGCCACATCACACAGCCCGCCCCGCAGATCGCGGTGGCCGCACGCAGCCAGGGATGCGCGGCGAACGCTCGCGCGAGTCCCGCGCGGCTCAGCAGCAGCATGGCAACGCCCCCCAGAACCACCCCGGTGGCGGGTGCGAGCACCGCGCGCAGGCCGTGCTCGAGTCCGATGCGCAGCATCAGCAGGTTGTTGGGTCCGGGTGTGACGGTGGCGGCAAGCAGCAGCACCACGATGGCACCCGGCAGTTGCGTCAGACTCATGCGCGCCACCGTAACAGCCGCCGCTGGTGCATACCGCGGCTACGTGGTCTAAATTAGTCACCATGGACAGGCTGCCGCTCAATGCGCTGCGCGCCTTCGCCCTGGTGCTGGAGCGCGGCGGCGTGCGGGCCGCCGCCCGTGAGCTCGAGATCTCGCACTCGGCGGTGAGCCGGCACCTGAAGGAGCTCGAGCGCTGGCTGGGAGTCACCCTGCTCGAGCAGCGCGACTCCGGCGGCCTGCGGGCGAGCGCGCAGGGCCAGCTGTTGGCCGAGGCAGCGCGCAGCGCCTTGCACGGCATGCAGCAGGCGGTCGAAGCCGTGCGCGAGCAGCGCTCTTCGTCCTCCGTGAGCGTGTCCACCACGCCCTCGTTTGCGGTGCGCTGGCTCCTGCCGCGCCTGCCGGCACTACAGCGCTCCTACCCGCGGCTCGAGGTATCGGTGCTCGTCGAGCAGCGACTGGAGGATCCCGGCTCGTTCTCCTCGGACCTGGCGATCCGTACCGGGCGGGGCCCCTGGCCGGCGCTGCTCGCCGAGCCGCTGATGGACGAGCGCCTCTACCCGCTGCTGAGCCCCGCACTATGGCGCCGTAGCGGACGTTTCACGGATCCTGCGCAGTTGTGTCGGATGCGCCTGCTGCACGATCGCGATCCGAGCTCCGGCTGGCAGTTGTGGCGGCAGAAGTACGGTCCGCCCGCACTGGACGTGCGGCGCGGGCCGCGCTTTGCGTCCTCCGATCTGTTGCTGCGGGCCGCCGCCCAGGGCCTGGGCGTCGCGCTCGCCCGTCATCGCCTGGCGCAGGAAGAGCTCGCCTCGGGCGCGCTCGTGCGCCCCTTCGAAACGCGCGCCGTACAGCTCGGCGCGGCGTATTGGATCGTCCGCCCCCCGGCAAGCGTGCCGCGTGAGGCGGTGAAGATGCTGCTGGCGTGGCTGCGGCGGGAAGCCGGGCGCCCGATCAGCCCGGGCTGAGCGAGTCATGACCCTGCTTGCTGACCTCATGCGCACCTCGCAGCGTGTGGGCGCGACCGCCGCTCGCCTGAGCAAGGTGCGCGAGTTGGCTTCGTTCCTGCGGGCGCTGCCGCCCGATGAGATCGAGACTGCCGCGCACTATCTGTCGGGAGAGATCCCGCAGGGCCGGATCGGCATCGGCTATTCGACGCTGCAGGCCGCGGCGGCGAGCGGCGCTGCGAGTGCGGAGACGCTCTCGATTGCAGAGGTGGATCGCAGCCTCGCCCTGATCGCGACGATTCGCGGCGCGGGCTCTGCCGTGCGCCGCGCCGAGGCGCTGCGGGACCTGTTGCGCCGCGCGACCGCCCCTGAGCAGCAGTTCCTGGTGGATCTGTTGGTCGCAGAGCTGCGCCAGGGCGCGCTGGCCGGAAGTATGGTCGAGGCCATCGCCGCGGCCGCTGAGCTGCCGGTGGCGCAGGTGCGCCGCGCGGCGATGTACTCAAAGAGTCTGGGCGCGGTCGCGCGCGCGGCATTGCTCGAGGGAGCCGACGCCCTGGGCCGATTCCAGCTGCAGCTGTTCTCCCCGGTCGCCCCCATGCTCGCCCAGACCACTGCCGACGTGGGCGAGGCGCTGAGAGAGCTGCGGGGCGAGGTGGCGTTCGAGTGGAAGATGGACGGGGCGCGCATACAGGTACACAAGGGGGGCGAGGAGGTGCGCATCTATACGCGTGCGCTGAACGATGTCACCGGTGCCTTGCCGGAAATCGTGGCCGTGGCGCGTACGCTCCCCGGCCAGGCGCTGGTGCTCGACGGCGAGGCGATCGCGTTCGATGCCTCGGGCCGGCCGCATCCATTCCAGATCACCATGCGTCGCTTCGGCCGCCGGCTCAAGGTCGAAGAAATGCGCGGCTCGCTGCCGATCAGGGCTTTTTTCTTCGACTGCCTGCGATTCGATGCGCTGAGCATCGCGGACCGCCCGGCACGCGAGCGCTTCCAGGCGCTCGCCGAGGCCGTGCCGGCGGCGTTGCAGATTCCGCGGCTCGTCACCTCCTCGGAAGCCGCGGCGAGCGCCTTCTATGAGGCCGCGCTCGCAGCCGGTCATGAGGGTCTCATGGCGAAGTCGCTCGATTCCCCTTACGAGGCCGGCAATCGGGGCGCGAGCTGGCTCAAGATCAAGCGTGCGCACACCCTCGATCTGGTGGTGTTGGCGGCGGAGTGGGGCCACGGCCGGCGCACCGGCAGGCTTTCCAACCTGCATCTCGGTGCCCGCGAGCCGGCCACCGGCGAGTACGTCATGCTCGGCAAGACGTTCAAGGGCCTCACCGATGCCATGCTGGAATGGCAGACGAAGGAGCTTCTGGCACGCGAGACTCACCGTGACCAGTGGACCGTGTACGTGCGACCGGAGCTGGTCGTGGAAATCGCCTTCAGCGACCTGCAGGCGAGCAGCCGCTATCCGGGCGGCCTGGCACTGCGGCTCGCGCGGGTAAAACGCTACCGTGACGACAAGCGCGTCGCGGACGCCGACACCATGGAGACGGTACGCAGCGTGTATGCGGTAACGCTGCCGGGCGCTCTGGCGGCCCCACCGCAGGCGAGCAAATGACGCGGCTCGTGCCACCCGCGTCTGATCAATCCGGGAATTCGGGCAGCGGAACTGCTCTCCAGCTCGAGCCCCACTGCGAGGGCGTCGGCCCCATGTCGAACTCGAGCAGCCCGCCGGCCTCGAGCTGCGCGTGCGTCACGACCGGGACGTCGAGCGGCTCGCCGTTCAGTCTCGCGGACTGAATGTAGACGTGGGTCGCGGAGTTGCGCGGCGCAGCTATGACAAAGCGCTTGCCGTTGGGCAGGTTGAGCGTGAATTTGCGGAACAGCGGGCTGCCGATCATGTAATTTCCCGACACGGGATTGACCGGATAAAACCCCATCGCCGTGAAGATGTACCACGCTGACATCTGGCCGCAGTCTTCGTTTCCCGCCACGCCGTCGGCTTGATTGCGGTAGTACTTGCCGGCGATCTCACGCACCCGGAACTGCGTTTTCCAGGGCTGCCCGCTGAAGTCGTAGAGATATCCGTAGTGGTGGCTGGGCTCGTTATCGTGGTGGTTGTGCCCGCCCTGGAAGTGCTCATCCAGCCGGGCGTTGAATTTTTCCGGCCCGCCCATCAGCGCCATCAGCCCTGCAATATCGTGGAACACGGAATAGGTGTAGACCCACTGATCGCCCTCGGTCCAGCCATCCTGCGGGCGCGCCCACGAGCCGTCGGCGTTTCGTCCCTGCATGAATCCCCGCGCCGGGTAGTAGAGATTGCGGTAGTTGCGCGATCGATTGATGAAGAACCGGAAATCCTTATCCCTGCCGAGCGCCTTGGCGACCTGTGCGACCGCGAAATCATCGTAGGCATCCTCGAGAGTTTCCGAGGCCGCCTCGGCCGTCTTGTCCACCGGAACGTAGCCGAGCTGCTTGTAATAGGTGAGGCCGGGGCGCGCCTCATAGGGGACCCCGGGCTGGCGGTCGTGCCAGTCGCGCGTCGTATCGCCCTCGGGCGGCGTCATGGCGTCCTTGTATACGGCGTCGTACGCCAGGCGGTAATCAAAGCCGTGAAAGCCCTTGTTGATCGCCTCGGCCACGACCGAATCCGCGTGCGTGGCAATCATGATGTTGGTGTAGGACGGATTCGGCCACTTCGGCATCCAGCCGCCCTGCTGGTAATCCTGCAGCAAGGCCCGCACCATGTCGTCGATGCGCTCGGGAGCGAGGATCGCCACCAGGGTGTTCTCGGCGCGGAACGTATCCCAAAGCGAGTAAGCCGTGTAGGAAACTCCATCGTGCACCCGGTCGTCGAAGGCGCTGTAGTAGCGGCCGTACTCCGAGAACAGCTTGGGGTACAGCAGCGCGTGGTAGAGCCCCGTGTACAGGATACGGCGCTCATCCTCGGACGCGCCCTCGATCGCCAGCATTGCGAGCTTCTGGTTCCAGATGCTCTTCAGCTGCGCACGGACGCGGTCGAAGTTCCATGAGGGAATTTCCGCGCGCAGATTCGCCCGCGCCTGCTCGATGCTGATAAATGAAGTGCCGACCGTCGCCTGCACAACCGGATCGGAGTGGGTATCGAAACTGACGTACGCGCCGACGTTCGGGTCTTCAGCCGTTGCGCCTCCCGGCTGCAGCGTCGCACCTGCGTACACGCCGTGCGCGACGAAGGCCTTGTTGAACCTGATGACAAAATATCCCTTGAAATTCGGCAGCCGCATGTTGGTCAGGTGGGCATCCATGCGGTCGGGGTTATAGCCGACGATCTCGCGCGCCGCAGGATCGATGCGCACGAACCCCATGACAGCGGTGCGAGTGGCTTCGACCACGACGCTCGCCCTGGAGTGCGCGGGGAACGTGAATCTCAGGAACCCACAGTGGTCGGTCGCGGTGATCTCGGCGCGGATCTGCCGTGAGGCTCCGGCATCCATGAGCACCGAATAGTAATCTGGCGAGGTGATCTCGTCGCTGCGTGAGAACGGCAGCCTGCGGCTTGCCACGGCGGTCTTGATGTCGTCGACTTCGGGGGTGAGCGTCACGTAACCGTAGTCGCCCATCCAGATGGCCGGTTGGTGGGTGCCGATGAACCCCGAGATCGTGTTGTCTTCAAACGCGTACGAGCTGACGCTGATGCGGTTCTCACGCGTCTGCGCCGTCCAGTTCGTCATCCCGAAAGGCGTGGTGACGAACGGCATCGTGCCGCCGTAGTCCGATCCGCCGCCGCCGGTGCCGATGTAGGTGTTGATCCAATCAACGGGACTGGCGCCATTCTCGGCAGGCTCGAGCGCATAGGCGCGAGCGACCGCGACGACTACCGCCGCAAGCACGAATACGCGTGCGATTGTTTGCAACACCGGTGGAGACCCTGTCGAGTAATCTACCACCGATCAGCGAACGGCAGGCAAATGCGAGCAACGTCTGCGCATTCCCACTGGACCGCGTGCCTAGCCCGTCCTTGTAACCCTGACTGGGATCTTCGGACTATTCCCGCGCGGCCGCCCTTGGCCGAGGATGCGTGTCGTTGCCGGCGAAACAGTCGCTGTCGGTGACGCTTCAGCCTTCAATGAGTCACATGGAGAGTTTCCAATGCTGTCAAACTTTTCACAATATTCCCCGCAAGGATTCATACCTCAGTTTCCCGGACTGCAGGGGGCGGGGTGGCCGCAAATGAGTCCGGGCCTGTTCGGACAGCCCGGCGCATACGCGGGCTTCGTGCCGTTCGCTCACGAGCCCGCACTGGCAGGCCTGTATCCGACTCCGTTCCTGCAGAATCCGTTCGTGCCGAGTCCGTTCGCACCAAGTCCGCTTGCGTACAACCCGCTGCCCGGCTCTTTTGCCGGCTTCGCGGGCGCACACCATCCGGCACAACAGATCGTCCTGGTGCTCGGACAGCTGGCGCAGCAGATCTCCGTGCAGACCGCCATGACACAGCAGATCAGCATCGCGCTCCAGCAACTCGTTCACCAGCTGGCTGTGCAAGGCCTGCCGAGTCATCAGGGCGCTGGCCTGGGTGCCTTCCAGAGCGCATACGGTCAGGGCGCATACGGTGGATTCACCCCCCAGGCCCAGGCATGGGGCGCCAATCGCGCGCAGACCATCCAGTAGCACCCAAGCCGTGTGCCTCGGCGCGGCGCCGTGACGGGAGTGAGGCCCGCCGGAGCCCGCCGAGGCGCGACGAGACGCAGCGACCTGACCATCAGTATGGAGGACGGTTCGATGGCTCAAGAAAGAGAGGAGCGGCCCGGCGGCGCGGCGATCAAAAAGACGAGCGAGGCCGGCGATGACTCGGTGAGGAGAACCACGGGGACGCAAGGCCGGTCCGGGCCGCGAGAGCCGGGAAGCGGCGGACTGGAGGCATCACCCCCGGGCAGGCGGCGGGAGCGATTTCTCATCGGCACCCGTACTGCACCCGGTGGCCGGCCGTTCGCCCATCCCCAATTTTCCATGGACAGCGTCGTCGAGTACCTCGGTCATCAGGAGAACGTCGAAGTCGTGAAGCGCATCAAGCTCGGCGGTACACAGCCCTTCATGGCCGATGGCCGCAGCGTGAGCGAGGTGGTGGTGGCCAAGATCGAGGAGGACAAGGCGCAGCGACTGCGCACGGCGGCACCTCCGCATCTGATCATCGAACGCGACTCGGCGTTGGCCTGTGCCGACTACCTGTCGCTGCCTGCGCGGGTCGCGCCGATCGGGACGCTGCTGCCGCTGCGCTCCGTCGCCACCGAGGTTTCCATTCGCGTGATCGGCGAGCGCGATCAACCGCTCGCCAGGGCGACGGTCGTCATCGACGGAGGCGGCTTGCCGGCCCAGGCGCTCACCGACGAGACCGGAACCGCGCGCCTCACTTTCTTCGGAGGCACGGTGGAGGCAATCCAGACGCTGTTCATCAGGTCTGCCGCCAATCACTGGGATCGCCTCATATCCGCGCCGCGCCTGAGCTCGGCGACCAATACGGTCAAGCTGCGACCTCTGTCCGAATCCTACCCGAGCTTTCCGAGTGCGCGATTGCTCGGCTGGGGCCAGCGCCTGATGGGGGTCGATCCGATCGGTGGCCGCTTCACCGGCAGCGGGGTGAGAATCGGCATCATCGATTCGGGCTGCGACAATACACATCCGTTGTTGCGGCACGTCACGCGGGGCAAGGACTTCACCACCGGCGGTGCAGACACGAGCTGGGCCCACGACCTCGTGTCGCACGGCACGCATTGCGCCGGCATCATCAACGCATCGAGCACCGAGCAGGGCATCAGCGGCTGCGCGCCCGAGGCCGAGCTGCACGTGCTGAAGGTCATTCCGGAGGGTCGGGTCAGCGATCTGCTGGCGGCGCTGGATGAATGCATCGAGCGGGAGCTCGATCTCATCAACATCAGCGTCGTGAGTGAGGGATTCTCCGAGCTGCTGAGCCAGAAGCTGCAGGAGGCGCGCCGCAAAGGCATCGCCTGCATCGTGGCAGCGGGCAACTCCGGCGGCCCGCTCGCATTCCCGGCGACGCTGCCCGGAGTGCTGGCGGTCGCTGCAGTCGGCAAGCTCGGGGAATTCCCCGCTGACAGCTCTCACGTTCTGAGCGTGATTCCGCAATCGATCGGCAGTGACGGGGTCTTCGCGGCGAGCTTCAGCGCTGCGGGTCCGCAGGTGGCGGTGTCCGCACCCGGAGTGGCGGTCGTATCCACGGTTCCCGGCGGTGGCTACGCGGCCGCGGACGGCACCTCGGTCGCGGCGGCACACGTGACGGGACTGGCCGCCCTGGTGCTGGCCCATCATCCCCTGTTTCGCGACGGACCGTTCAGGGGGCGCTCCGAGCAGCGCGTGCACGCTCTGTTCGAGCTCATCCTGGCGAGCGCCGTAGCGCGTGTATCTGATCCGCGACGTGGTGGCGCGGGTGTGCCGGATCTCGCGCGCGTGCCGGCAGCCCAGAGCTTCACCATGGGACTTGCGGCCGCGGACGGCGTGGAGCGAGGTGCAATGCCCGCCTTCTGGCCGGTGTCGGTCCAGGGGTGGCCGACATGGCTGCCGGTGCCGCCGGCGGCGGCGGGATTCTTCTGATGTTCAGCTCGCTTCGAGCGTCGGATTCGCATCCGGCGCCGAGGCGGGCAACAACAGCGCGCGCGAGATGGCGCGGATCCGCGCGACCGCTTCGCCGCGCCGGTGTACCTGGAGTTTCTCGCACAGGTTGTGGACGTGGTTCTTGACCGTCGCAGCTTCGATTCCCAGCCGCCGGCCGATCTGCTTGTTCGTGAGCCCGCAATCGATCAGATGCGCGATCTGCAGCTCGCGCCGCGACAGCGGCATGGTGTCGGCGTGGCCGTTACCGACACCGACGGGGTCGTTGCCACCCTGCGACAGCACCGCCACGTGGCGATACAGCGACGCGGCAGCTCGTGGTGAGCACGGTAGCTCGTCGCACATCACCTGCTCGAGCACTCTGACCACATCGCTGCCTTCGGCGCTTTCGCGCACGTAGCCGGCCGTGCCCGCCGCGGCCAGCGCCAGAATCTCCTCGCCAGTCTCCTTGACGCCGAACGCCACGACCTTGGAGTGCGGCGCGGACGCAACGAGGGCCTTCACGAACTCAACGCTGTCCTGGCGCGCGGCATCGAAGAGGATCACATCCGGGTGCAGCTGCGCACTACGATCCCCGGCACGCGGCACATCGACGGTGCTGACCACATCGACTCCACCGCGCTGCGCCAGGATCGAGTTCAAGCCCTCCCGCACGACTCGCACGTTGCTCACGACGAGAACGCGCAGCTTCATCGGCCGGCTTCCTGAGGCATCACGGCACCTGCAAAATGAGGAGGATCAAGGTATGACCGCGCAATTCGCCGATCACTCCGCGAGAACGAGAAATTTTCTACCCGCCAGCAGACAGGCGCTGGCCGGGTGTCGGCGGCAGCGGACGGTCCCCTGACATCACACCAGATGTCGGACGCCCTCGACGAGCCGTTGGACCTCGTCCGCGGTCGTGTATACGGCGCAACCGGCGCGCACCAGGCCATCGCGCTCATGTCCCAACACCCGCACCACGGTGCTCGCGTAGAAGTCGCCGTGCGACACGAATATGCCGCGAGCCGCAAGGGCGGTGGCCACGTCGATCGCATCCCGTCCGGCGAGCGTGAAGGACAGCGTGGGCGTGCGGTGCCCGCCGGGCGGCAGACCGTAGAGCTCGACTCCGGGAATGGCGCGCAAGCCCTCCCACAGTCCCCGCAGCAGGTCCGCGCCGCGCTGCTGCAGACGTTGCGACACGCGCCCGAGCCGCTCGCGACGCGGCGCGTGAGCCTCCGAGAGGGAGGCGAGAAAGTCGACCGCCGCCGCGGCCCCCACGATGCCTTCGTGGTTCAGAGTCCCGGTCTCCAGGCGCCCCGGGGCCTGCGCGGGCGCGGGTTCGAGACGCGGTGCATCCAGTTTTTCCAGCAGTTCGCGTCGCCCCCACAGCACCCCGACATGGGGCCCGTAGAACTTGTAGGCGGAGCAGACGAAAAAGTCACAGTTCCAGGCCCGCACATCCGCCATGTGGTGGCTGGCGTAATGCACCCCGTCCACGAACGCGAGCGCACCCACCGCGTGCGCCTGTTTGACGAGCTGCGCGACGTCGTTGATGGTACCGAGCGCGTTGGAAGCCGCCGCTACCGCCAACAGGCGCGTCCCGGGAGTGAGCTTCCTCGCGAGGTCTTCTTCGTCCAGGCAGCCATCCTCGGGTCGCATCCTGATGGTGCGCACTTCCAGGCCGCGCTCCTTGGCCAGTGAGCGCCAGGTGTCGGAATTCGCGTGGTGGTCGAGCTCGGTCACGACCACCACATCCCCCGCCCGCCACTCGCGCCCGAGCGCACGGCCGAGATGCAGCGTGAGCGTGGTCATGTTGGCGCCGAACACGATCTCGTCCGCAGAACCCCCGACCCAGTCCGCCAACGCCCCGCGCGCCTCGAACAGTGCCTGGTCGGTTTCCTGGCTGCTGGGAAACGCCCAGTCGGTGTTCGCGTTGTGCTGCAGCAGGTACTCGGTCATGGCGTCGATCACCCGGCGCGGAACCTGCGTCCCGCCCGGACCATCGAAATAGGCCACCGGATGACCGTTATGCATGCGCGCGAGCGCCGGAAAGCGGCGGCGGATCTGTTCGACGCTGGCAAACTCCGGCATGGGGCGCTCCTGCAGGCATCGAGACGGGGCTCGGCGTGCACGGATACTATCTCCAAAGGGGAGGCCAACGCATGACCGACTGATTGGAACCGGCGGGACGCTCAGCTGACCCAAGCGCGGGGCGCCGGCGGGTGCGAGCCCCGCCGGCGCCCGGTGACGAACGTTACCAACGCAAGCCGCGTGAACGGAGGCACTGCCCAGCCTCCTCAGCCGCCGTGATGATCGAATTGAAACAGGTCGAACAGGTCGCCGATGGCCGGCATGTTGCGCGGCACATAGGCATTGTCCTGGTCCTGCACCGGATTGGGCAGGTTGTCACGACTGCGATCGCTCAACGTGCCGCCGAGCCGCCAGTTGCGTTCGATGAACTTCACGAACGAGGAATGCTCGTTGTACACGTGGCTGATGTGTCCGCCCGTCGAGAAGGGCGACACGGCGATCATCGGAATGCGCGGGCCGGTGCCGAAGAAATCAACCGGCTGGATGAACCCCGAGTCGTAGTACCCCCCGCCCTCGTCCACCGTGACGAAAATCGCGGTCGTGGCCCACAGTTCCCGGTTGCTCTGTGCGAGCTCGATGATGTTGTTCGCGAACGCCTCGAACAGGCTCCATTTGGAGGATGCCGGGTGTCCGTCCATGGTGCCGTCGGGCTTCACGTAGGAGACCGCCGGCAGCGTGCCGTTGGCCAGATCCGTGAACAGGTCGGTCACGTCCCGCATGTGATCGGCGACCCTGGAGGGGTAGTTCGACTGATACTCGAACGGGTTGCAGATGTTGCAGTAGCTGCCGGCTAACGGGCTGCTGGTGCCGTCGGCGTTGAATCCGCCGCCATAGTATTTCCACGGAATGTTGTTCGCGCTCAGCACATCGCCGATGCTGCGCTGTGCTGTCGGTGGTACCACCAGCCCGCCCTGCGGCAGGCCCTTGGGCGTGAAGGCCGGGTTGACGTTGACCGCCTGCCAGTATTCACCCGTGCCACACCTGGTCTGCAGGGTGTAGGGGAGCGATTTCAGATAGCTCGCGATCGCACCGATCCCCGGTTGGGTCGCATCCGAGCAATTGAACCACTGCGCGCGGTGGGTGTAGAGATTGAGCGTCCCGCTCTGCGGGTCGGGGTTATAGATGTTGACCGCCGCGGGCGTGGCCGGATGGCCATTGCCGTCGCTGAAGAACACCTGGTCGGCGAAGCCGAGCGGCTGGCTGTCCGGCCCCGTGCCGCCCATCACCGGCTGGTGATAGTTGTCGCTCATCGTGTACCGATCAGCGAGGGATTTGAAGAGCGGCGCATCCCCGTTGTGCATGTTGAAGAAAGCCATGGTCTGCCCGGTGTCGTGGGGCGTGCCGCCGGGCGGGGTGCTGTAGGTCGTGGTCACAGCCGATTGCAGGTCGTGCAGACAGCCCGTGGGATTGCTCCTGGAGACGTGTTCCTCATCGAGCGCGCAATCCATCTGTTGCACCATCTGGAAGTATTGATGGATGGTGTCGCCGGTGAAGGCATCAAAGGGCATCGCCGCGCCCGTCAGCTGGAATGGCCCGGGCGGCAGGGCATTGACATTGGTGATGCGCGTGTCGGGACCGAGTGTGAAGCTCAGCCCGGTGCCCCCCGTGCCGAACAGAAATTGATCCTGGGGCGGCATCCCGGGGTCGCCGCCCGCAAGGCTCAGGATCCCGACATAGGGCGAGAGCGCACCAACACCGTTCACGTCCGGCGGCGGCAGCGTGCCATAGAGCGTCTTGTGCGCACGGCCGGCGCTGCTGAAGAATTTGCCGCCATTGGGGGCGGATGTGATCTGGTACTGATGCGCCCGGGCAAAATGCCGTCCGGGGGTGCCGTCGGCATTGACGATGCCCTCGGACAGCAGGTTGAGTATTCCCTCCCCTGCGCTGGGTGCATAGGTCGCGAACAGGTGATCGAAACTGCGATTCTCGCCGACGATGATGATCACGTGCTTGATCGGCGTGGCGGTCCGGATCGCATCGACCGGTGTGTTGGGATCGGCCGCCTGCACGGATGCGGTCAAGGCAAAGACAGACAGCACTGCTGCGAAAGCGCCGGCGGCGATTCTCGTCCGCCACGCTGTGGTGAAGTGCGAATGCATAAATCCTCCCTGGTTGAAGTGAGTCCCGGGAGGAAAGCTATGCGCGCAAGATGACACGAGGGTCTCGGCTTTTCTTCCGCGGCGTGAATATTTTTGACAGGGCGGTGCGAAACGCGGCCCGCGGATTCACGCGCTGCGCGCCGCCCTCGATCAGGCGAGCGTGCAAGGCGAAAAGCGACGCCTGCAACGCGACAGTGGCATACTCGATGGCCATTCCCGCGGCGGAGAAACGCCTTGGCGATGAGACCTCGCAGGCGAGATTCCCAGAGGGCGGGTACCGCCGGACAGCCGCAGCGCTCGACGCGCTACCGAAACCTCGTCAACCCCTTCGAGCCGGTGAGGATATTCTCGGACGACCAGGTCGAGAACATGCATCTGGCTGCGCTGGGAATCCTGGAGCGCCAGGGCATGCGGGTGTTGTCGCCCCGCGGGCGCGCGGTGCTCGCGGGGGCCGGCGCCGACGTGGACGACGCGAGCCAGATGGTGCGGCTCGACCGCGGCCTCGTCACCACGGCCCTGGCGACCGTTCCTGCCGAGGCCAATCTCATTGCACGCAATCCGGCGCGCTCCTGCCGCGTGGGAGGGCCGCACGTCGTGTTTGCCCCGGTCGCGGGTCCGCCGAGCGTGAGCGATCTGCAGCGCGGCAAGCGCACCGGTACGATCGAGGATTTTCGCGACTTCGTGCGCCTGTCGCAGGCCTTCGACGTCATTCACGTGCTCGGCCAGATGGTCGAGCCGCAGGACAGCAGCGTGACCGAGCGTCACCTCGAGACGACCCTCGCGCAGCTCACGCTCGGGGACAAGGCGCCGTACTTCTACTGCCGGGGAGAGGCGCAGCTCGCCGACTGCTTCGCCATGTTGCGCATCGCCCAGGGGATCGACGAGGCGACGTTTCACAGCGAAGCGCACTGCTATTCGATCTGCAACACCAACTCGCCGCTGCAGCTGGACGTGCCAATGACCGACGGCATCATCGAGTTTGCGGCGCATGGGCAGTTGATGATCGTTACCCCGTTCACGCTCGCCGGCGCGATGGCGCCAATCACCATCGCCGGCGCCCTGACCCTGGCGCATGCGGAAGCCCTGTTCGGCATCACGCTGTCGCAGATCGTGCGCCCGGGTGCCCCGGTGATGTACGGCAGCTTCACGTCGAACGTCGACATGAAGTCCGGATCACCCGCATTCGGCACCCCCGAATACGCCAAGGCGGCTTTCGGCGCCGGGCAGCTGGCTCGACGCATCGGTGCGCCGTGGCGCTGCTCGAGCGCCACGGCATCCAACGCCCCCGACGCGCAGGCGGTGTATGAGTCGCAGATGAGCCTGTGGGGAGCGCTGTTGGGCGGCTCCCATTTCATCCTGCACGCGGCCGGCTGGCTCGAAGGCGGTCTGACCGCCTCATTCGAGAAGTTCATCCTCGATGTTGAAATGCTGCAGATGTTCGCGGAGCTCTTTCAGCCGGTGCTCGCCTCTGCGGAGGAGATCGGCGTCGAGGCCGTTGCGGAGGTAGGACCCGGGGGCCATTTCTTCGCGGCCGCCCACACCATGCAGCGCTACCGTGACGCCTTCTACACGCCCCTGGTGTCGGACTGGCGCAACTACGGCGCCTGGTCGGATGATGGCGCGAAGACCGCGACCGAGCGTGCGAACTCGCGCTGGCGCGAGACTCTCGCGTCCTTTGAGCCGCCGGCCCTGGACCCGGCCGTGCACGAAGCGCTGACGGCGTTCGTCGAACGTCGCCGCCGGGAAGGCGGCGCCGCACCGGCTTCGTAGCCGATAGCCAGTCCGTTCCGCCGGCCGGATCGAGTACGTCCGCCTGCTCAAGGAACTGTTCTGGCGAATGACCAGAACAGTTTGCGAGCTGGCCACCTATGTGTAACGGGTGGATGTTGCCTCTCTTGCCCATGCTGGCCGTCACCAAATTACCGCGGCATGACCCGGTTGAGGTGACCTATGGAAGTCCTGCTGATTGATATGGGCGCTCTCGCTATGTTCCTTGCATATATGGCGATTGTGTATTGGCACGGGGTATCACACGAAGCCCAACCACCAGGGCACCGGTCCATTGATGTCGCACGGGCCCCGCATCGCTCTGATCTACCCGGGCGGCGTCACTTGGAGTCGCTCCGCTAGCGCCTCGGCCGCGCCAGCGAGTCCCCCACGACCCAGGCGGCGCCGATCAGGGCGAGATTCAGGGCGTTCTCGGACCAGATCCAATGGCTGGAGGGATCGGCCAGGAGCATCGGCACGTGCACCAGCGGGGTGAAGGACGCGAACATGGCGGTCAGCAGGATCGCCGCCAGGCGGGCCTGCACGCCCGCCAGGATCGCAACGCCCGCCGCGATGTGGCCAACCCCGGTCGCATAAGCCCAGAACTCTTGCGTAGGCGGCAGCCATTTGGGGACCAGCGGGGCAGTCAAGTTCATGTAGACAAAATGCGCTCCGCCGAATAACAGCGCACAAACTCCGAACGCCAGTTGGCCCAGGCGCGTGAGGCGTGCGGCCAGGGCCGCATCCATCCTGGCGCTGGCGGCGTAGACGATCAGCCCGCCCGCCGTGATCGCGTGCTGCTCGCAGATCCCGCTGTAGGTGCCGAACTCGGCGTAATGGGCGAGCACCCCGCGGCCGTTCATCAGGATGACGACAATGAGCGCGTAATAGGCGGTGAGCGCCGCGGCGCCCCAGGCCGCGGTCCGACGCCACACGACAGCCGCGCCCGCGACGAGCATGAACGCAGCGGCGGCATAGGCCAGGGCGGTGCGGTCGGGAAAGGCCTTGGGCACAGGCTGCCCCGGGTCGAAGTCCCCCCACGCCAGGCAGACCACGCCCAACGCCATCACGCCCAGGCCGTAGACGCGCCAGCCGAAGCCCTGCGTTGTTTTTTCCGCGGTCATGACATTTCCACTTTCGTCGGACGGGGCCATTTTGCGGGTACACTCCTGGCAGCGCCACACCGCCGACTTGGACAGTCCCGGGCGGTGCATGATCTCGTTGGTCGCGCGACCCTCGGCGGTGGCCATTGCGGCGCGCCCGTTCGCTGCGAACGCAGCGTTCGCCGACTCAAGCTATCGCATGGTTAGAAGCGTCCCTGTCGGACGGCTCGATCGCGCTCGGTTTGCAACTGCGCAGGCGTCGGAGCAGTGTAAGTGTCTGGCCTTATCGATCAGTTCCCTCCGTCACTTGCATTCGATTTTTGAAAGGGTAGATCAATGAAATATCTGGTAATGCTGATTGCGGTGGGGCTGGGAGGCTGCAGTGTGTACTCGCCTGATGCGGGGCATGAAGTCGTATTGATCGAAAAGCCATGGATTTTTGGCCATGGCGGAGTTGATTCTGATCCGGTCAAGCCGGGACGAACGTTCGGAGCCATCACGACTGAGGGTGTCGATGTGTACATGCAACCTCAGAAGTTCGACACTGAGATGCACGACACGATGACCTCGGATGGCGTACCGATCAGTTTTCATGCCATCGTGGTGTTACAAGTCACGGATTCGGTGGTGTTGATCAAGAATTTCGGAGCCAACTGGTATCGGAACAATCTGGAAGAGCAGTTCAAGACGATGGTTAGACAGGCTGTGCGCAAGCGCGGCATGAATGAAACGGCGATCAGTACGACAGCCTTGGATGCTATCGATGCGGAGATCCGGGACGCCTTGAAGGCATTCATCAAGGAAAAGGGATTGCCGATCCAGCTCGTTACGATGACTGTAGGGCGAGCCAATCCGCCTGATGCCATCAAGAATCAGCGCATTGAAACGGCCACGCAGGAGCAAAGGATCCAGACCGAGCAGCAGACCAAGTTGGCAGAAGTTCAGCGCAAGTCGGCCGAAGAGGCGCGGGCGGCGGCAGACAATGCTTATCGCCAGGCTATCGGTTTATCACCTGAGCAGTATGTCCAGTTGAAGCGGATCGAGATGGAGAATCGGGTGTGCGCGGAGGGTAAGTGCACGTTCATTGAGAATGCCGGAGCGGTGCCGACGTTTAGTGTGAAGTAGTGAAATCCGTTTGCGGTCAACAGGAAGACGGCCCGCAGGAAATCAGGCGACTTCGCACAGCGCCCATCCCAGCAACGCTCCGGCTGCCGCGCTCACCGATACCACCGCGGTGTGCCACACGAGCACATGCAGTGCCTGGAAGTTGGCGCAGTGCAACTCCAGCATCGTCACGCCGCACAGACCGGCCAGCGCGCCTCCGACCAGTCCGGCGGAGACAGAATTCACCGCAAAACCGCGCCGCATCAGCAGCCAACTCAGCAAGGCCGCGGGGATGGCAAGGAGCAGGCCGGTGACGAGACACGCAATACCGGCGGAGACGAAGTGCTCCGTGCGATAGTTGCGGAACAGCAGCGCAAACACGGCGAGCAGGGCCACGCTGGCAATCGTCAGGAGCGCGCCGGGACTTAGGCGATGGCGGCTGCCGGGGATCAGTTCAGCGACGAACTCTCTCCCCGCCACCCAGGCCAGGATACCCAGTGTCGTGAAGATCAGCAGACACTCCAACACAGTCAGTTTTTCAATTCCGTAGAATCCGGTTCGAGCGGCTCCCGCCACAGCCACGGCCGCGCAGATCAGTACCAGAGCACCGGTCAGCACCCACGTCGGCGGCAGTGGGCGCACCGGCTGCAAGGACGAATGGATCGAGTCGGCGACGCGCTCCAGCAACGCCGGCTCCACCTCGTGCGCTGTCCGGGATACCCTCTTCAGGACTTCGTCAACCTGTTCGTCTATCACGGCAGCCCCCCGCTCGGCCCTTTCTTGAGCCCTGGCGCGCTCATCTGTTCGCGCAGATTCCTGTATGCCCGGTGCACTTTCTGTTTCACCGACCCGACGCTTGAAGAAGTCGCGCGCGCGACCTCCTCCAGCGACATGCCCGCCACCTTCATCATCCGAATGACTTCACGTTGGCTCTCCGAGAGGGGTGCCAACAGCGCCTCCAGGTCATCAAGCTCGCCCTCTTCCCGCGGGAACGTCACCGCCACGTCGGGCGCTTCTTCCAGGCTGCGCTCGCGGGCGGTGGTCCGGCTGGCCCTGCGGAAGTGGTCGATGCGCACGCGCCGCGCGATCGCATAGAACCACGGCAGGACCGGCTCGCCCGGGCGATAGGTGTGCCGCACCCGGTGTATGCGCAGCCAGGTTTCCTGCAGCAGGTCATCCGCATCTGCACGGCTGGAAAATTGCGCCAGAAAAAACCGGTGCAGCTGCGGTCCGATGCGCTGGATGAGCGCCGTGGCGGCGGGGAAATCACCCGCCTGGTAGCGCGCCATCAGTGTGTCCAGATTGCTGCCGGGGTCCACGGGTATTCGCTGGCAAGGGCCGAAAAGTTACGGTGTCGCCTTCAATTCGGGGTTTGTTGATTTTCGGTCCCGCCGGTGCGTCGTACCGTAACTTTCCGCGAGCCCAAGGCGAATAACCCCCCGTCGAATACTGCGCATGTTTGAAAGATCCCCGAACCAGCCTGCTACAGGGTTCAAGACTACACCACATCCTGGAGCACGCCGCGGGGAGGGCGCCAGCCATTTGCGCAATGTTTCCCAATCAGGAGATCACGATGAGTACTCGAGGACCCAAGACGCTTTATCTGTATCGCGCCGCCAGCATGTTGGCGGCCACATTACTCGCGACCACCCTGGCGGTTGCCGGCGAGCCTGAACGTGGCGTGTTCGTGCTCACGAGCACCAACAACCCAGCGGGCAACGATGTCGTCGTGTTCAAGCTGGATACGGCGGGAACGCCCTCGCTCTCGCTGACGGGGATGTTGCCGGCGCAAGGCAAGGGCGGTGCGGGCGGCAACGCCGGAATTCTGCAGTTCAGGGCCGATTCCGGAGCCGTGGCCAACTACGGATCAAACAGCGTCAGTAAACTGGTACGCAGTGGCGATCTCTTCAGTGTCGCAGCAACGATCGGTCTGGCGCCTGGTTGCGTGCAGCCCGATTCCGTCGCGCTCACCCGGGACCGTCTGTTCGTGGTCGGCGCGAATTGTGCCGAGAGTCATGCGTGGCCCACGGGCGGCGTCGAGGGAGCCGTTGCGCTCACGGATCCTTCCGCTGCACAGATAGTCGTCGGCAAGAGCTGGGCTGCTGTGACACTCAAGTCAGGATCGGTCCTGCAGCTGCCTCTCCAGGATGGAGCACTCGGTGGGGCGAGCATGCCCGTAACACTCCCCAGCACGGCGAACAACACCCCGCTCGGGGCCGCCTTCTGGGGCGATATTCTGGGCTTCACTCCGGCCCACAGTCCGGACAGCTTTGCGCTCGTGGACAGGAACCGGGACGTTTTCCCGATCACCGGACCGACACCGCCGTTTCCTTCCAACGCCCCCTGCTGGGTGGCCAAAGGGCCGGGAAACATCTGGTACACCGCCAACTCTCCCGGTCATGCCATCTCCATATTCCTGACCGACGGAGCAGGCGGGGTGTTCTACAAATCGATACCCCTGCCGGGCGCACCGACCGACATCACGGTGTCCCGTGATGGCAAGTGGCTCGCCGTCATTTACAGTGCCGGCGGCAGCGGCTATGTTGCGGTGTATGCTATCGACGCCTACGGCGACCTCACACCTGCGGCGACGTCGAGCCCGGTCGGTGTCGCCGGCTTCAGCGGGGTAGCCATCAGCGAGTAACCCGGTCATTCATTTGGATCTAGTGAGTCTCGCCCGGCGGGCGTTGCCCGCCCGCCGGGCGGAGTAGTATCCCGCGCCAGGGCCTCAACGCGCCTGCCGACCATTGACCAGCAAATACCCTGCCAGCAGGATTCCACGGCCGCAATGACCGCCCCCACCACCAATGTGGAAAGTCCTAATACTGTGCGCGTAGACGCGCCGTTATAAGCTAAACCATGAGCGACCCAAGCCACCCCGGGCGCGGAATTCGCCCGACCGGAAGCGCCGCTGCAAGGCCTGCCGCGCAGGGACCGGCTGCGCGCCCCGGCGGTGTCGGCCCGGCCGCTCAGCCCTCCGATCCCGGTACCGCCGGGAAAGTCGTTCACGATGAGCGCGGCCACGCCGTATGGCAGTGGGTCAAGGAGACCAGCCGCATCGCCATCGAAAGTACTTCGCGGCTGCTGCGCAAACTCGAAGCGCCGGACCTCAAGATGGAAGACACCAAGGACGAGGAGTTGCGGATCATGTCGGATTCGAGCCCCGGTGGCGGTTACGATCCCTACAACCAGCCAATCAAAGCACCGAAGTCGAAGCCCAAATAAGAGTCTTGGCGCCAGCGGGCGATCGACCTGGCCGATAGCTGCTAGGTCCGTAAATAAGAGGCGCCGTTCACGTCCACGACCGCGCCCGTCATGCTCGCCGGCGCATCGAGCGTGCAGTACGTGACGACCTGCGCGACCTCGTCCGGGGTTGCGACCCTGCCCAGTGGCTGGTCGGCCAGGACTGCCTTGTCCTTCACCAGATCGGCCACTCTGTGTGTCGACACCCAACCAGGGGCGACGACGAAGACGTAGACGCCCTTCGGTGCCAGCGCTTTTGCCAGCGATTGGCTGAGCGCATTCAAACCGGCCTTGCTTGCGGCATAGCCGGGCGCCTCGGGCTCTCCCCGAAAAGCACCGCGGGACGAGACGTTGACGATCCTTCCGCCGCCCTGCTCTGCCATCCTGCGCGCGGCGCAATGAGAAAGGTGTGCCGGACCGGTCAGATTGATCGCCAGCGTGCGCTGCCACGCCACTGTCCAGTCGGCGTAATCCGTGGTCAGCGGCGGATGATGCGGATAGATGCCGGCGTTGTTCACCACGGCATCAACGCGCTGCAGCGCCGAAGCCTCCTGCCAGAGGCATTCGATCGAGGTCGGATTGCCGAGGTCGCCCTGGATGATGCTGTGGCCGCCCCCCTTCATGGCTTGCCGGGTCGCTTCCGCTGCCGCCCGGTCAGAGTGGTAGTGCAGCACGACCGTGACGCCACGCAGGGCCAGCGCCTTGCAGATAGCTGCGCCAATGCCGCCCGAAGCCCCGGTTACGAGTACGTGGGTCATGCTTCAAGACTCCGTCATGAATGGTGGGTCACGAGCTCGTCGCGAAGATTGTCCCGATTGCGCTGGATGTGACCCGTCATCGTATAGTCCCCGGCGTGTGGACTCGAGCGTCAGTATGCCGCCGACCCCGGCACTGAGCTATCGTCTGTCATGAGGTGATCGCATGGGTTCTGGTGGACAGAGCGTAGCGCCTGCACCGCACGATTCGCGGCCGCCGGTGGCCGTCGCTGCGAACGGCACCCGACCGAAGATTGCCGCGAGTCTGCCGTCACTGAGCCTGGCCGCGCTCGGCGTGGTATTTGGGGACATCGGGACCAGCCCGCTGTACACCCTGAAGACGGTGTTGAGCCTCGCGGGCGACAGATCCGATGCATTCACCGTGCTCGGGTCGCTGTCGCTGGTGATCTGGACGCTGATCATCATCACCTCGGTGAAGTACGTGGCGTTCGCCATGCGCATCGACAACGACGGCGAAGGTGGGATTCTCGCCCTGATGTCCCTGTTGAGCGTGAGACGCGGCCGTCGTCCCACCATCGTGGCGGTCGGTCTGTTCGGCGCCGCCCTGATCTACGGCGACGGTGCTATCACGCCGGCGATCTCGGTGCTCTCTGCACTCGAGGGCCTGAAGATGGTCGCGCCTTCGTTCAATGCCTACGTACTGCCGGCTGCCGTTGCGGTGCTGATCGGCTTGTTCGCACTGCAGCCCCAGGGCACCGCCAAGATCGGCAAAGCGTTCGGACCGATCATGGCGCTTTGGTTCGTGGTGATGGGCGCGCTCGGGGTCTGGGGTATTGCCCAGCACCCATCCGTACTGTGGGCGCTGGATCCGCGGCACGGCATCGAGTACCTGTTCGCCGGCGGCGTCACCAGCTTCTTGGTGCTCGGCGGGGTATTCCTGTGCGTTACCGGGGCCGAGGCACTCTACGCAGACATGGGCCATTTCGGCGCAACACCCATCCGCCTAACCTGGAGTGCCCTGGTCTTTCCGTGCCTCATGCTGAACTATGCGGGGCAGGGAGCGCTCGTGCTCGGCGGTGCGCCGACGGCGGACAACATCTTCTTCCGGCTGTGCCCGCCGGCGACGCTGCTGCCGATGGTGATTCTGGCCACCGTCGCCACAATCATCGCCAGCCAGTCCATTATCACCGGCGCATTCTCGATGACGCGTCAGGCCATCCAGCTGGGCTGGATGCCGCGGCTGCCGATCAAGCAGACTTCTCAAGAAGGTTACGGCCGGATTTACGTGGGTCCGGTGAACTGGCTGTTGATGCTCGTTACGCTCGCATTGACGGTGGGCTTCGGCAAATCCGACAATCTCGCCGCGGCGTACGGTATCGCCGTTTCGGCCACGATGCTGATGACCTCGGCGCTCCTGTTCATCGCCATGCGCGAGATCTGGCACTGGAGTCTTGCCGCGGCCGGTGCAGTGGCCGGCGTCTTTTTCGTGGTGGACGCGGGCTTCGTCGCGGCGAATCTCATGAAGATTGCTAACGGCGGATATGTGCCGCTGGTGCTGGCCGCTGTGGTGTATGGCGTGATGTGGGTGTGGCATCTGGGGTCGCAGTCCGTGTCGGCGCGCATCCAGGAGCGCCTGGTGCCGATCGGTGAGCTGTTGCGGCAACTCACCGAGCGACATATCCCGCGCGTACCGGGTACGGCGGTGTTTCTCACGCGCGCGCAAAAGGACGCCCCACCGGTGCTCGTCTGGCACATCAAGCACAATCGCGCCCTGCACGAGCGCGTGTTCATACTCACTGCCGTGGTCGAATCGGTCCCGTGGATACGTCGCGGCGGCCGGCTGCAGGTGGAGGAAGTCGCGCCGGGAATGTGGCGCGCCACGGCCCGCTTCGGCTTCATGGAGCGGCCCGACATCCCGGCTTTGCTGCGGCAAGCCAATACACTCGGATGCAAGCTGAAGCTGGATGATGTCACCTACTATGTGGGCCATGAAACCGTGATCCCCCGCCACGACGGCAAGGGCTTGCCGCACCTGGTGGAAACCCTGTTCGCCTATCTACAGCGCAATTCCATGCACGTGAGTGATTACTTCCGATTGCCCGCGGACTCGGTGGTCGAGCTGGGACGGGAGATCGCAATCTGAGGCGCGGTGCCCTCATTGCGCACCATAGGTTGGGGGAGCGATAAGATGCATCGCGTGAACAGGTGCGTGGCGGTCCTGGGTCGCAGCACAGGAGCCGTACTCCTCTACGGCATGCTCGCGAATCCTGCCGCAGCGCAGCCCGCGCCCGTTACGGCGGTGCTGGACGCGCTCAGCTCCGTGCATCCCTTTGGCGAAGTCGCCATCTCGCCAAACGGAAAACGCGTGGTCTACGGCAACGTGGTCACGGGCAAGCGTGGCGGGGCCGAGGTCGAGGTGTCGGCACTCTGGATAGCCCATGCGAGCGACGGCTCCGGCGCGGCTCGCCTGACGGCTTGCCCAGGGTCAGTGTGCGACGAGCACAGTGCTGCCTGGTCGCCCGACGGGACGCGGGTCGCGTTCGTCACGACCGATGCCGCGGAGCAAACGCAGATCGCGGTCGCCACGGTCAGCGATCACAACGTGAAGATCATCACGAGCGCACATGGGCCGCTGGACACGCCCCGCTGGTCTTCCAACGGCAGTCGCATCGCC
>Ga0099792_10000122_pt1 | contig 29302 bp, 27 predicted proteins | sample Rivendell_Oct201_8_FD_83780 | JGI IMG/M metagenome (GOLD analysis project Ga0099792, IMG submission 83780) | Vadose zone soil microbial communities from the Eel River Critical Zone Observatory, Northern California, USA -... | ecosystem: Environmental > Terrestrial > Soil > Vadose zone >...
GCAACAGCCTTCGCATCGCCAAATGCCTTGATCAGTGCCTTGACGACATCGACATTGGCCGAATTGGCAGCGATCCCCGCCGCATAGATCGTGTAGTTCTGGATTTCCTTGGGCAGGGCCCCGACCAGCGTAATGCCTTTGACGGGCAGAATTTCGCTGATCTGGTGAATACCAAGTTCAGCTTCGCCCTTCGCCACATGTTCGGCGACGGCGCCGCCATGAATCAGCACCGCTTTCGGCTTGACCTCATTGGCGATGCCAAGCTTTTCGAGCAAGCCGGCCACATAGATACCACTGGAACCCCCGGCCTGCGGATCGATATAGGCAACCGACTTCGCCGCCACGAGCGCGCGCTTAAAGGCATCGACCGTGCTGACGTCTGGCCGCGGCGCACCTTCCTTGACGACGACACCAACACCCACCTGGACCAGATTGACGCGGCTGCCGGCCGTGATCTTACCCTTTTTCGCGAGATCATCGACGGCGGCCGGAGTGAGGATCGCAAGGTCGAAAGCCTCGCCCCCCTCGATGCGCTTTTGCAAAGCCCCGACGGTCTCGCGCTGCGTGGTGACTTTGTGGCCCGTCTGCCGCTGGAATTCCGGCACGACGGCTTCAACCAATTGCGTGAAGGCGCCGCCGTGCAAGACTTTGATCTCCGCCGCGCCGACATCGGCGCTGTGTGACAGCACGACCGCCGCCAGGGCCGCAACGAACGCTGCTTTCATGACGCTCTCCTTTTGACTGGTTCATCGGCAAGCATATAGGTGAACCAGCCAAGATCAATCGCGCTGTCTTGCCTGGACGGCATATGGTACGGCATCGCCATGCCAATTGTGCCGCTCGCCGACCTCGCACCGCTCTTGCCGCCTCGGGGTGCCCTGATTGGGCTGGACCTCGGCACCAAGACGATCGGCGTCGCAACCAGCGATCCCGACCGGCGGCTCGCAACCGGGGTGGAAACGATCGCGCGCAAGACTTTCACCGCCGATGCCAAACGCCTCATGGAACTCGCGGCCGAGCGCAATGCGGCCGGCTTCGTGCTCGGCCTGCCCATCAACATGGACGGCAGCGAAGGACCGCGCGCGCAAGCGACCCGCGCCTTTGCCCGCAATCTTGCGCGCCTCACCGAATTGCCGATCGGATTGTGGGACGAGCGGCTTTCCACGGCAGCCGTCGAACGCGATTTGATCGCGGCGGACGTAAGCCGGCAGAAGCGGGCGGCTGTGATCGATCAACACGCTGCCGCCTATATTCTCCAAGGCGGGCTCGACCGGCTGCGGCGGATACCGCAAGGAGAGCGAACCTGAGTGCTTGTGGATCGCAAGTGCCGCGCCCTTGCCGGTCTGGGCAAGTACCCTTATATGTGTCGCTTTAATGAACACCTTTGCGTTGAAAATGTTTGCGCTCGGTCGCCAAGTAGACCTTCCGTCGGCTCGATGGAGCCAGGCATTGCCTTCCGTTGCGTGGCTCACCTTTGCGTGGCTCACCTTAACGTGGCTCAAAAGTTAGAAATGGGGCCCATGCCATCGAAATCACAGCCTGCCACTCGCCACATCATCTCGATCAACGATTTGTCGGACAAAGACATCGAGACGGTTTTTGATACGGCCCAGGCTTTTCTCGATGAGCTTCCTGACCCCCGCGTTCCCTACCGTATTGGTCGCAGCGCCAAGATTGCATCGAACTCCATCCTCGCAAGCCTGTTCTACGAACCATCGACACGCACACGCCTGTCCTTCGAAAGCGCCATGTTGCGGCTGGGTGGCGAGGTCATCACCAGCGCCGATCCAGCAACGAGTTCCGCCGCGAAGGGCGAAAGCCTCGCCGATTCGGTTCGGGTGATCGCCAATTATGCCGACATCATGGTTATCCGCCACCCGCGCGATGGCGCCGTGCGGCTGGCTGCCGAATATTCGCCGATACCCGTCATCAACGGCGGCGACGGCAGCCACGAACATCCGACGCAAACGCTGTGTGATCTCTTCCTGCTCAAAAAGAAGAACAAGCGGATCAAGAATCTGAAGGTCGCGATTTCGGGCGATCTGCGCGGATCACGAACGATCCATTCCTTCGTCTATGCGCTCGCGCGCTTCGGCGCCACAATCATGCCCATGGCTGCCAAGGGAATGGAACTTCCTGACCATGTCGACAGACGGCTGCGGGAAGAATTCGGCTGCGAGATGGTTTCGGCGAAGAAAGGCAAAGGCGACGATTCGTCACTCGACGCCCTCTACGTGACGCCACAGGAACCGCACCAGCAATCACTTTTCTCAGGCCCGGAGATCGAATCCAATATCGGAATTCTCGATAGGAAGATCGATGCCCTCTATGTCACGCGGTTCCAGAAGGAACGCTGGACCGACAAAAACCAAGCCTATCCAACGATCGACCGAAAATTCCTCAAAGAACCGAAATACTCCGAGGCAAGCGTCATGCACGCCTTGCCGCGGGTCGGCGAGCTCGACCCGGCGATCGACAAGGATCGGCGCGCCGTCTACTTCGAACAGGCGGCCTATGGGGTTCCCATCCGCATGGCGCTCATTGCGCTATTGTTGAACCTGAAAGGCAAGTCGCTGCACCGCTTCGAGGGCGGGTTCGAACGCAGGCCCTCGCCGATCTATGACCAGCCGCGAAATGTCGGTGCCAGTTGCGCCAACAAAAATTGCATCGTGCACGATCAAATGGAAAGCCAATACGTCCGCAACAAATTCTACGTGCTCAAGACCAGCGCTCCGAATGCTTGTCGATTGCGCTGCTTCTACTGCGAAAGTGATATCGAGCAATTCGTTGTCGCCAGCAAGAAAAACAAATGGTTCAGCAACGATCATACGGCCCTGCTGCGCGCCGACGATCAGCACCCGCGCGAACACATCGTATTCCCCAATAAGGAAGCAGCGATTGAGGCGGGATTTCACTCGCGTCGGGGCATGGTTGCACCGGGAACACCGCCGCGAACCCGCCGTCGTGCGAAGTCTTAAGAGGATCTTGATGCCGTCTCCATTGGATTGGCCGCCGGCCGCCATCGACATCCTGGTATTCGCCTTCGGTTATCTCCTGGGATCCATCCCCTTCGGCGTCGTCCTCACGAGGATCGCCGGGACGCAGGATGTCCGATCAATCGGCTCCGGCAATATCGGTGCGACCAATGTGCTGCGGACCGGCCGCAAAGGACTGGCGGCGGCAACGCTGATCGGCGATTTGCTCAAAGGTACGGTCGCGGTTTGTGCCGTCAAATGGAGCGTCGATCCGATTGTGCCTCTCGTAGCCGGCGCTGGAGCCTTTTTGGGTCACCTTTTTCCGATCTGGCTCCGGTTCCGGGGAGGCAAAGGCGTCGCCACTTTCATCGGCGTGCTTGTCGCCATTTCCTGGGCGACGGCACTCGCCTTCTGCCTGGTCTGGCTGGCGACGGCATACTTCACGCGCTACTCATCATTAGCGGGTCTCGTCGCCAGCGCCGTTACGCCTGGGATTATCTGGTTCGGCGGTCAAACCACGGCAGCCATGCTATTTGCAGCGTTGGCGATCCTGCTTTGGTTTAAACATAGGGACAATATCGCGAAGTTGATCAAGGGAACCGAGAGCAAGATCGGGCAAAAGAGCACGGCGACGGACTTGGAGTAGGTGCTGCCGATGATGATTATCAACCAGCGTTATTCGCCGACAGGGTGATCATGGGAATTGAGACTGGTGGCCAGAGCTTTCCCTTGAGCGAATTGGAACGCCTTGACTGGCTGCGGCTTATTCGCAGCGAAAATGTTGGCCCGCGCACCTTTTACCGACTGATGAAATACTACGGCAGCCCGCGCGCCGCGCTGACGGCTTTACCTGATCTCGCCCGGCGCGGCGGGGCATCCGGGCCGGCTCGAGTCTGCTCACGCGCGGACGCAGAGCGCGAAATCAAGACGGGCCAAGCCCTCGGCGTCAGGATCGTTGCAAACGGGGAAGCGGAATACCCGGAGCGGCTGGCCATGATCGACGATGCGCCGCCACTGCTGGCCGTGCGCGGAAAGATGGCTGCCCTCACCAAGCCGATGATTGCGATCGTCGGTTCGCGCAATGCGTCCGCTGCAGGGATCAAGTTTGCCGAGCGCCTGGGCCATGACCTTGGGGCAGCCGGTTTCGTCATCGCTTCCGGCCTTGCGCGCGGCATCGATGCCGCTGCCCATCGTGCGAGCGTCACGACCGGTACGGTCGCCGCTCTCGCGGGCGGCCAGGACTGCATCTATCCGCCGGAAAATGTTCCACTCGCGGATGCGATCATGGCGGATGGCGCACTTGTGACCGAAATGCCCATGGGCTGGTCGCCCCGCGCACGCGACTTTCCCCGCCGCAACCGCCTGATTTCGGGCATGTCGGTCGCGGTAGTCGTGATTGAGGCAGCGCAGCGCTCCGGCTCGCTGATCACAGCCAGGTTGGCGCTTGAACAGGGACGTGAAGTCTTTGCAGCGCCCGGGTCCCCGCTCGACCCGCGTTGCGAGGGAACCAATGGCCTCATCAAGCAAGGCGCCGCGATTGTTACCGAGGCCAACGACGTGATCAGCGTCATACGCCCCATTCTCGGGCAGCCAATTGAATTGGCGGAGGCACCTCCCGACCAGCCCCAGCCGCCGGTAACAGAGCCCCGTGGGACTGAACGGTCGAAAATCTGCGACCTGCTGGGTCCGACCCCCGTGGCTATCGACGACCTGGTGCGGACGGCGGAGAGTTCGCCCGCTGCCGTCCGGGCGGTCTTGCTGGAGCTGGAAATCGCCGGCCGGCTCAGGTGGCACCGCGGCTCGCAGGTTGCCCTCATCCCAATGGAATAAATGGCCTTTTGGGTCCTCGTTTTGCGCATGCCAGCCCTCGGGAACCCATGCACCACCGGCGGATGGATTTGACTTGGGCGGGTCATCCCCCCATGTTCCGAACACCCGGAGGGTTCAAAGCCGCCTTCCGGGGAACCGGGTTTGACCGCTAAACCTATGGAATTACATGAATATTGTCGTAGTTGAGTCCCCCGCCAAGGCCAAGACGATCAATAAGTACCTCGGTTCCGGCTATGAGGTGCTGGCGTCCTATGGCCACGTGCGGGACCTCTTGGCCAAGGACGGTTCGGTCGATCCGGAAGCCAATTTCAGCATGCTGTGGGAGGTAGACGATAAGTCGCGGCAGCGGCTCAACGACATCGCACGCGCCGTGAAGGGCGCCGACAAGCTCATCCTCGCGACCGACCCTGACCGCGAGGGGGAGGCGATCTCCTGGCACGTCCTGGAGGTGCTCAAGGAAAAAAACGCCATCAAGAAACAAACTGTCGAGCGGGTGGTCTTCAATGCCATCACCAAACAGGCAGTTCTGGAGGCCATGAAGCACCCGCGCGACATCGACGGTTCTCTCGTCGATGCCTACCTGGCCCGCCGCGCGCTCGATTATCTCGTCGGGTTCAACTTGTCGCCGGTGTTGTGGCGTAAACTCCCGGGCGCCAAGTCAGCCGGCCGGGTCCAGTCGGTCGCTTTACGGCTTGTCTGCGACCGCGAATTGGAGATCGAAAAATTCGTCGCCCGCGAATATTGGTCGCTGGTGGCGACGCTCGCGACGCCACGTGGTGACACATTCGACGCTCGACTGGTCGGTGCCGACGGGCAAAAGATCCAACGGCTCGACATCGGTTCAGGCGCGGAAGCCGAAGGCTTCAAGAACGCGCTCGACAACGCGACCTTTGCGGTAGTCGAAGTCGAAGCAAAACCCGGCAAGCGCAATCCGCCGCCGCCGTTTACCACTTCGACACTTCAACAAGAGGCAAGCCGCAAGCTTGGTCTTGCGCCTGCCCATACGATGCGCATCGCCCAGCGGCTCTATGAGGGCGTCGACATCGATGGCGAAACGGTCGGCCTTATCACCTATATGCGCACCGACGGCGTGCAAATCGTCGAAGAAGCGATCACCGCCGTGCGTGGCGTGATCGGCAGCGAATACGGCGCGCAGTACGTGCCCGGCGCGCCGCGCCAGTACCAGACGAAAGCCAAAAATGCCCAGGAGGCGCATGAAGCGATTCGGCCCACCGATCCGGCTTACCTTCCCAAGCAGGCGAAATCGTTCCTCGATTCCGATCAGGCCCGCCTCTACGAACTGATCTGGATGCGCACCGTCGCAAGCCAGATGGAATCAGCGGAGGTTGAACGAACTACCGTAGACGTAATTGCCAATGCCGGCGATCGTACGATTGATTTGCGGGCAACCGGCACGGTGGTGAAATTCGACGGATTCCTGACGCTTTATCAGGAAGGCGAGGACGAAGACGCCGCTGACGATGAGGCCAGCCGGCTGCCTGAATTGCACAAGGATGAAGCACTTGCCCGGCGTTCGATTGCCTCGACGCAACATTTCACCGAACCGCCGCCACGCTTTTCGGAGTCTTCCCTCGTCAAACGCATGGAGGAACTCGGCATCGGTCGCCCCTCCACCTATGCGTCGATCCTGCAGGTGCTCAAGGATCGCGGTTACGTACGCCTCGACAAGAAGCGGCTCATCCCGGACGACAAGGGCCGGGTGCTGACCGCGTTCCTTGAGAGGTTTTTTGCACGCTATGTCGAATATGATTTCACGGCCGGCCTTGAAGAGCAACTCGATCGGATATCCAATAACGAACTTGCCTGGCGCGACTTGCTGCGCGATTTTTGGCGCGATTTTACGAACGCCATTGGCGACACCAAAGAATTGCGAATTACACAAGTCATTGATGCGCTCGATGAAATGTTGGGTCCTCACCTTTTTCCCGCGCGACCTGACGGTACTGATCCCCGCACATGCCCAAACTGCGCTGGACGCCTTTCGCTAAAGCTTGGGAGAAATGGCGGCTTTGTGGGATGTACCAACTATCCGGAGTGCCGCTACACTCGGCAGCTATCGGGTGACGGCGCGGCCGATGGCGGGATGAAGAAGCTCGGCGAAGACCCTGCGACGGGTCTTGAGGTAACCGTCCGCAGCGGGCGTTTCGGCCCCTACATCCAGCTCGGCGAGGCCGTCGAAGGTGAAAAGGCGAAAACATCGAGCTTGCCGAAAGGGCTTAGCCGCGACCAACTCGATCTGGATCGCGCGCTCGAACTGCTTGCGTTGCCGCGCGAAGTCGGCAAGCACCCCGAAGACGGCGAACCGATTATGGCCGGCATCGGGCAGTTCGGCCCCTATGTTAAACACGTCAAGAATTACGCCAATCTGGAAGATGGCGACGATGTCTTCTCCGTTGGGCTTAACCGCGCCGTAGCGTTGATTGCCGACAGGAAAGCCAATCCTAAGCGCCGCTTCGGCGCCGACCCTGGCCGACCGCTCGGAGAACATCCTGATCAAGGCGGACAAATCGTTGTGAAAAAAGGTCGCTATGGCCCCTATGTCACTCACGATGGGGTCAACGCCAACCTGCCCTCTGACATCGCCCCGGAAAGCATTACGCTCGAACAGGCCACAATCCTCATTGATGCACGCGCCGCAAGCGGTGGCGGCCGCAAGAAAGCCAAACCTAAAGCCAAATCTAAAGCCAAAGCTCCAAAAGACGAACTCAAGACTGACAGCAACAAGACTGACAGCAAGCGGGCCGCACAACTAGGCCAGAGTGCGACAAAAGCTGCGGTCAAATCGGCGCCAAAAAAAGCTGTCGAGAAAGCTCTCAAGAAACCCGTCCAGACGGCCGCCAAAGACACGACCAAGATTGTTTCCCAAAATGCCGCCGTGAGTAACGGCAGGGAAATGAAGGCGGCCACAAAAGTGCCACCTGCGCTTCCGCCAGCGAGGACCGTTGCGACGAAATCAGTTACATTATCCAAACCTGCGGCGCGTGCCCCCAAGAAGGTACCTGCGGCTCCAAAAAAATCGGCGAAATCATAGGGACTGTTTTCACCTTGGAGACTGCACGCGCGACGTTCCCTGGTCCCCTTCCGTCGGGCGACCTGATTGGCCATAATGGAACGCCCGCGTTTGTGGAGTTCACAATGCAACGCGCCATCATCGCAATAGTATTCACGCTGTTTACGGCGAGCTTTTCCTGGGCACAGCCACTCGACGGACGCCTCAAGACCATCCAGGAAACAGCCACCATGCGCATCGCCTATCGGCTGGATTCACGTCCGTTTTCATACCTTGATGCGCCCGGGCGGCCGACCGGATACACGATTGAGCTTTGCGAGCGTGTCGTCAAATCCATTGAAAAACAGATCGGTACCAAACTCGCAATTGATTGGGTTGCGGTCGATACCCGCACCCGTTTTGAGAAAATTGTCGATGGCTCCGCCGACATGGAATGCGGCTCGACCACAATCTCATTGTCGCGCATGAAGATCGTCGATTTTTCCAGCGTTATTTTTGCCGAAAGTACGGGCGTTCTGGTCAAATCGGGCCGACGGATTTTCAGCTTCGATGATATGGCGGGCCGAAAGATCGGCATCATCAACGGCTCGACCAATGCGCTGGCCATTCGCAATCAATTGCAGCGCCGTAAGCTTGAGGCAACCCTGGTCGAGTTTCGCGACCGCGATGAAGGCATGGCCGCAATTGCCCGCGGCGAACTCGACGGATTTGCATCTGACAAACTCGTTCTGCTCGCGCTCGCGCAGGCTTCCAATCTCCGCGACCACGTCCTGCTTCCCGAGGACCTGTCATTTGAACCCTTCGGCATCATGCTGCCACGGAGCGACTGGGCCTTTCGCCTGGCCGTCAACACCGGCATCGCAGAAATATTCCGCAGCGGCGAGATCGTCGAACTCTACACCAAGTATTTTTCCGGACTTTCGCGAGGAGCGTCAAACTGGGTCGGCGCAGTCTTCATCTTCGGCGGCCTACCCGAGTAAATCGAAAAATTTCGTGAAACGCCCGACACCCAACACACCCCAACCGACCAAGGACGAACTACTTGCGTTCATCGGCAGCCAAACCGGCAAGGTCGGAACGCGCGAGATCGCCCGCGCTTTCGGTTTGAAGAGTGCCGATCGCGTCGTCCTCAAACGCATGCTTCGTGAGCTCGCCGACGAAGGCCATCTCGAACAACGGCGAAAAAAGCTCCACCATCGCGGCGCGCTGCCGCCGACGATCGTCGCCGATATCACGACACGGGACCGCGACGGCGAGTTCATCGCGGTTCCTGCCGAATGGGACGAAGATGCGCACGGCCCCCCGCCAAAAATACGTTTGACGGCGACGCGACGCGCGCGACCGGGCGAGGTTGCCGGTATCGGCGACAGCGCATTGATCCGGGTGGAAGAAACGGACGAAGACACCATCCCTTACAGCGGCCGCATCATCAAGATTGTCGGCCGCGCCAAACAGCGCGTTCTTGGGATTTTCCGGGCACTTCCAGGTGGTGGCGGGCGGCTGGAACCCATCGACAAGAAACGGCTCGGCAAAGAGCTGTCGATTCCGCAAAGCGCAAGCCTCGATGCCGCCGATGGCGATCTCGTGGCCGCCGACGTCGCCAAATCGCGGAGCGGATATGGCCTGCCGACCGCGCGCGTGACAGAGCGCCTTGGCTCCCTCAAGAGCGAACGTGCCGTGAGCCTCATCGCGATCGAGGCGCACGACATTCCTCATGTCTTTCCACCGGCCGCGCTTCGTGAAGCCGAGGCGGCAAAAGGTGCACGGCTGACCGATCGTGAAGACTGGCGTGATGCACCTTTCGTGACGATTGATCCAGTCGACGCCAAGGACCACGACGATGCGGTGCATGCCGAGGCCGATCCCGACCCCAACAATACCGGCGGCCACATCATACGCGTCGCTATCGCGGACGTTGCCCATTTCGTGCTCCCGGGCTCGGCACTGGACCGCGAGGCGCTGCTGCGCGGCAATTCATGCTATTTCCCGGACCGCGTCGTGCCGATGCTGCCGGAGCGCATTTCCAACGAATTGTGTTCGCTGCGTCCCGGAGAGGATCGCGCCGCGCTTGGCGTACGGATTGTTATCGGCGCCGACGGCCGCAAGCGGGCTCACACATTTCACCGTGTTTTGATCCGTTCCGCCGCCAAATTGAATTACCTGCAGGCGCAGGCCGCAATCGACGGCCGTCCAGACGATACGACCGGCCCGCTCCGCGCATCCGTCCTCGAACCCCTTTACGCCGCCTACCATGCGCTAAAGCGGGCGCGCGAGGATCGCGCGCCGCTTGATATCGATTTGCCGGAACGAAAAATTGTTTTGACCGCTCACTTCACGGTCGATCGGGTGGTGACGCCGGAGCGCCTCGACGCCCACCGGCTGATCGAAGAGTTCATGATCCTTGCGAACGTCGCAGCCGCCGAGACGCTCGAGCGTGCGAAAGTCCCGCTCATCTTTCGGGTCCATGACGAGCCTGCGATCGAGCGTGTCAACGCGCTGCGAGAGTTCCTGCAAACACTTGAAATCTCGCTGCCGAAAGGCGGTGCGCTACGTGCCGAACAGTTCAACCGTATCCTCGGCCAGGTCAAAGGTCGCGATGTCGATAAGCTCGTCAACGAAGTGGTGCTCCGTACCCAGGCGCAGGCCGAATACTCCGCCGAAAATTACGGACATTTCGGCCTCAACCTCCGCCGCTATGCCCACTTCACCTCGCCCATTCGGCGCTATGCGGACTTGATCGTGCATCGCGGCCTGATCCTGGCCTTGCGATTGGGCACGGACGGCCTACCCGCGGATACCGACATTCCTGCGTTGGGTGAAGTCGCTGCCGCCATCTCGGCAACCGAACGGCGCGCCATGAAAGCGGAGCGCGAGACCTTTGACAGGTTGATCGCCCATTTTCTTAGCGATCGCATTGGCGCGCAGTTCGAAGGCCACATTTCCGGTGTGATCAATGCCGGACTGTTCGTCAAACTGGACGATACCGGCGCCGACGGCTTCGTCCCGGCTCGAACCATCGGTGGGGAATATTTCCGCTACCGGGAGGATCGTCATGCGCTTGTCGGCGATTCCAGCGGCGAATCCTATCGGCTGGGCGACCGCGTGAGCGTCAAACTCGTTGAGGCTGCCCCCGCCGCCGGCGCGTTACGATTTGAGCTCATGTCCGAAGGACGCTACGAAGGACGCCGTGACGCACGCAAGAGCCGGAAGAGCGAGCGTAAACCCGTCCCGAAGGGCAATCGCGGATCCAAGAAGCGAAAGTGACCTGACATGAATGATCAACTCGCCCAACCTTCCCGAGATGCATGGACCTCGTTACGGCGCGGTTGGTTTGGCCGCTGCCCCGTTTGTAATTCACGCGGACTGTTTCGGGCGTTCCTGAAGGTGTCGGACTATTGCCCCAACTGCCGTGAGCCTCTCCATCACCACCGCGCCGACGACGCTCCGGCCTATTTTGTCATTCTCATCGTCGGGCACATCATTGTGCCGCTTGCACTTTTGGTCGAGACCCAGTATGCGCCGCCGCTCTGGGTCCACTGGTTGATATGGATCCCCGCAACGCTCGGTTTGTCATTGTACCTCCTGCAGCCCATCAAGGGTGCCATCGTAAATTTGCAATGGGCTTTCCGCATGCACGGCTTTGGCGCAGCCGACCCTGACGGCGGCACCACCGTGCCGATTACCAGGTCTCCCACGGAGCTCCATCCGTGAGCGAACTGAAGCACGAGCACGACCGTATCGAGCGTCTCAACGATTTCGTACGGCGGATGAACGAGGTCGAGCGCGATCTCTCACACCCGACGATCCGACCGAAGGATGCCGCAACGCTGATCCTGATCGACCGGTCCACCCGGGTGCCAAAGGTATTGCTCGGCAAACGCAACGCACGTCACAAATTCATGCCCGGCAAGTTCGTCTTTCCAGGCGGCGGCGTCGACGCTTCCGATAAGACCATGCCGGTGGCTCGCCCTCTCGACAAACATGCCGAAGCACGCCTGATGGAAAGATTCCATAAGGGCAGCGCGGTCCGGGCCCGCGCCCTGGCGCTGGCGGCCATTCGCGAGACCTGCGAGGAAACCGGCCTCCTGCTTGGTACCCGAATGCTTGAGAACCGAGCCGAAGCCGCCAACATTCCGTCCGGTCCCTGGACGCCTTTTGCCCAGCATAATGTCCTCCCGGACCTCGGCGCCATCCATTTCGTAGGGCGCGCGATCACGCCGCCCGGCCGTCCACGGCGATTCGACGCTCGCTTCTTCACCATGGATGCCGGCGCCATCGCGCATCGCATCGAAGGAATTACAGGGCCGGACGCCGAACTGGTCGAACTGCTGTGGATGCCGCTCGGTGAGGCCAAACAGCTCGACATGCCTGCCGTTACCGGCGTGATGCTCGAAGAACTCGATGCCCGCATAGCCGACGGCCTAAAGCATGCCCTCCCGGTCCCCTTTTACCGGATGTTGCGGGGCCAATTCCTGCGTGAGCTTCTATGAGGAGTGAGTTCGGATTCCTTGACATCGCTTGCTGACCGGCTAGTTTGGCGCCAACATCCCTGGTTTAACGAATTTCGAGGTTCCCTATGGCGAAGGCCACCACCATCAAGGTCAAGCTCATCTCAAGTGCAGACACCGGCTTCTTTTATGTGACCCGGAAAAATTCACGTACAATGACCGACAAGATCACCAAGCGGAAATACGATCCGGTTGCCAAGAAGCACGTCGAGTTCCGCGAAACCAAGATCAAATAGGATTCTGTGGGATTGGAACAGAAAAAGGGCGCCCCGCGAGGCGCCCTTTTTGCATTGGAGACTGCACTTTCGCGACCAAACGACAGGCGACCCAAACCCTCTAAAGTGGCCGGCCGAGAGCGGCATCATGAGGAGGCCACTCGCACCACCCCCGAACCGGCCGACCCCACGGACCCAGGAGATGCGGCGGACCTGAGCACTCCGTAGGGCGTTCAAACTACTCCAGCACCATCAGCGGCTTGTGCGTGCGACCAACACTTGCAAGGAGGACTGCAAGGCACCGGAGTGAGCATTCAACTGGTAAAATGAGGCTAGCGCAGCCAAGCTTGAAAACCAACAATTAAGACTGTGGGTAACCTTGGAGAATGCTGTAAACCTAAACCATTAAGGTTGACTGCCTCTTAATCTACACTTTCGGAGATCACGCCGCGACTGGCACGACCCGATTGCGGCCGTCGCGCTTGGCACGAAACAGCGCCTGGTCGGCGCGTTTGACAAGCATTGCCGCATCGTCCCCGCCGCCCAAAGCCGCTATCCCGATGGAAATGGTGACTTCGATCTGCCGGGCGCCTTGTTGAACACGAAATGGTTCGCTGGCGATACGCCGGCGCAGGCGTTCCGAAACCGCGGCCGCAACCGCCAGATCGGTCTCTGGCATGAGTACGACGAATTCTTCGCCGCCGTAACGGCAAGCCAAGTCGATGCCGCGGATCGATTTGCGGATTCGATTGGCAAACTCGCGCAGGACATCGTCGCCGGCATCGTGACCGTAGGTGTCGTTGACCGACTTGAAAAAATCGATATCGAGAAGCGACACTGCGAGCGGCTTTCCGCGTGCGGACGCCTGCTCAATGAGCGCACCGATATGGCTCTCCATGTAACGTCTGTTGTGAAGACCGGTGAGCGCATCCGTAATTGCCATCTCAATCGACATTTGAACGTTGTCACGCAAGCGCTCGGAATATCGTTTCTTGCGTATCTGAGTACATACGCGTGCATTCAATTCGCACTTGTCGAACGGCCTGGTCAGATAGTCATTGACACCGATTTCAAGCCCCCGGACCAACTTCGTATCGTTTTCAACGTCGGCAATCGCGAGAATCGGCAGATTGCGCGTTCGCTCGAGCGAACGAATTTGACTGCAAAGCCTCAAGCCATCGAAACGGTCAAGCCCGAGTGAAACGATCAGCAGGTCGTAATTACCCTCGGCAGCGCGGAACAAGGCGACGCTCGGATCGACCTCGATGTCGACCTTTTGCGTGTCGGACAGGAATGCAGCCGTTCGGTTGGCAAACTCCAATCGTTCGTCCACAACCAATATCCGCCCGCCAAGCCCTTTGTCACCGATAGCTTCGCGTTCCGGGCTCTCAATACCGATCTCACGTGATGTGCGCGCGCGCATGCGGACCTCATCCGTCATACGCTTGAGCCGCGACAGGGAACGTACGCGTGCGATCAACGCGATACCCGACACTGGTTTGGTAAGAAAATCGTCGGCGCCCGCTTCGAGCCCCCTCACCCGGTCCGAAACCTGATCGAGCGCAGTCACCATCACGACCGGAATGTTGTGCGTCGTCAGCCCGGATTTCAAGCGTCGGCATACTTCGAAGCCATCCATGCCCGGCATGAGAATGTCGAGCAACACCACATCGCAATCGCCGCGCTCGCAAATTTCAAGCGCGTCGGTTCCGTTGGTGGCCGTAACAACGTCGAAATATTCAGCGGAAAGACGCGATGCCAACAGATTAACATTGGCCGGGATATCATCGACGACGAGTATACGGGCAGTCATCAATGCGCTCCCTCAGGCCGCCCCAAGGAAATGACGAATTGTTTCGATGAATTTCCCTACCGAAATCGGCTTTGAGAGATAGGCCTCACAACCGCCCTCGCGTATGCGTTCCTCGTCACCCTTCATTGCAAAGGCCGTCACGGCCACGACCGGGATCGAACGCAGTTCCTGGTCGTCCTTTAGCCATTTCGTGACTTCCAGACCGGAAACCTCTGGAAGCTGGATATCCATGAGGATCAAGTCTGGACGATGCTTGCGTGCGAGATCGAGCGCCTCGATACCACTGCGGGTGCCCACGGTGCCATAGCCGTGGGCTTCCAGTAGGTCGTGGAAGAGCTTCATATTGAGCTCGTTGTCCTCCACGATCATGACGGTCTTGGCCATCTCCCCCGACTTTCCGGCGCCTCGCGCACGCCAATCACCCCATTGGCGACGGTTGCCTGCTTGTCCGTCCCAAACCTACTTCCGATATCTTACGGAAAGGCAAACGGCAGGTCCGGCAACCCCCTGAGATTTTATAAGAATCCTAGGAATTGCGGCGATTTGGTGGGCCTGTGGTAGCCTGTGGTAGGCCACCCATTTCATCGCGCGGGTCAATTGGCTCACGACCGGCATTGCGCCAAGCCGATGTAGGCGCGATCCTACACCCGCGCGGACACGATTCGACCTCGGCATGGCATTCCTGAGAGACGTCAAGACCCACACACACGGGGCAAATGATGAAAAGCCAACCACCGCGTCGCGGCTTCAAGCCCAGTCTGGCGCAGCAGCGCGAAAACGCCACCAATCTCGCGATCGGGGCTTTAGGATTCATCGCCTCGGAGCCAGAGGAACTGGACCGGTTCCTGTCCCTGACAGGCATTGAGGCCGAATCAATCCGTGCGGCCGCCCGGGAGCCTGGATTTCTCCTTGGCGTATTGGATTTTCTCGCCAATGATGAGCGCTTGTTGGTCGTTTTTGCCGACCGATCGAGCCTGGCGCCGGAGGAAATCGGACACGCGCGCGCGATACTTGCCGGTGCGGCCTGATGCATCAGCCAAGTGGGATCGAGTGGGGATCAAGTCGAGACGGTGAGAAGCCACCGCGAGGGAGCGGCTAGAGGGGGCGGCTCGATATGCCGGGTTTCTGCCGCGACTGCCGCAATGATGTTGCGCAAGGCATGAGCCGGTGCCCGGCATGCGGCTCGCCGCGTTTGGTGCGCCACCCGGAACTCGACACCTTGGCCATCGGGCATGTCGATTGCGATGCTTTCTATGCGACGATCGAAAAGCGCGACGACCCGTCCATCGCCGACAAGCCGGTAATCGTCGGTGGCCGCCAGCGCGGCGTGGTCCTGACCTGTTGCTACGTTGCCCGCACCTTCGGGGTGCGTTCAGCGATGCCTATGTTTGAGGCACGCCGCCTTTGTCCGCAAGCGACCGTGGTCCGCCCCAACATGGAGAAGTATGCGAGTGTGGGTCGCGACGTGCGCGCACGCATGCGCGACCTGACGCCCCTGGTCGAGCCGGTCTCGATCGACGAGGCGTTTCTCGACATGTCAGGAACGGAGCGCCTGCATGGCACGTCGCCATCCCGGGTTCTTGCCGAATTTGCAGCACGGGTCGAACGCGAGATCGGAATCACGGTATCGATAGGCCTTTCCTGCAACAAGTTCCTTGCCAAGATTGCTTCGGATCTCGACAAGCCGCGCGGATATGCGGTTTTGGGCAGCGCCGAAGCGGCAAGCTTCCTCAGCTCCAAGCCAGTCTCGCTCATCTTCGGCGTTGGCAAAGTCGCGCAGGCCCGGCTCGAAAAGGACGGACTGCGCACCATCGGCGACCTCCAGCGTGCAGGCGAGGACAGCTTGTTTCGCCGCTATGGCGCGGACGGCGCTCGGCTCTTTCGGCTTGCGCATGGCATCGACAGCCGGCCCGTCAACGCCGAGCACGACAGCAAGAGTGTATCGGCCGAGACGACCTTCGAGGAGGATATATCCGAGTTCCGGCCGCTGGAATTACGGCTTTGGCGGTTGGTCGAAAAAGTATCGGCGCGGCTGAAGAACAGCGAACTTGCCGGCACGACCGTGACCCTCAAGCTCAAGACCGCCGGTTTCAAGATCCGGACACGCGCGCAGTCATTCGACCACCCAACGCAACTTGCAGCCAAGCTGTTTGAGGTCGGCCGCAACATGCTCGCCCGTGAAATCGACGGCACGAAATATCGTTTGATCGGCATCGGCATGTCGGGACTTTGCGATGAGAAAGACGCCGGCCCCGTCGACATGCTTGATCGGCGTGCCGCAGATGCCGAAAATGCCGTTGATCAGTTGCGCGAAAAGTTTGGTGATGAAGCGGTGTTCAAGGGCCTCAGTCTTGACGGCAAAGCGCCGAGACCGGGTCATGACACATCGGATGCGGAAGCCAGGCGATTGCAGGAAGCAAGGCGATCGCAGCCGGATTCGCCACGAAAGGCGTAGCCGGATGGAGCGAAAAATCGCGTTTACGCGATTTAGAGCGCAATCCGGGGACAACTCAATTACCAAAACCACTCCCGGATTGCGCTTGATCACGCGCGTAAACGCGCGCGATCCGCTCCATCCGGGCTACGGGCTGCGGCCCGCTTTTACGGGCACGCCTTGCTGCTCGATATCTCCAGCGTCTTGAGTTCGCCGCTGACCGCAAAGTCGTTGTAGTCCAGCATCAACGCGCGGGCGATGCCGTTGTCGTAAAGCTCGAAGGAAATCGAATAGACCGGCACTTGCTCGCCGCCCTTCGCGGATTTGTCGAAATAACTCACCGTCACCGGCCACCGCTTCATATCCTTGAGCACCTGATGGCCGGAGGCGGCATCGGTCGGCGGGCGCGTATTGGCGGCGATTTCCCGGCCGATGACCGTCAACGTGTTATAGACTTTCTCGCCCGACTCCGATCCATCATAGACCGGAAATTCGAGGATCGTCTTGCCTCCCCGCGCCGCCTCGATGATGCGACGCACATGCTCGGTTGGAAAAATGGTCGCCGTCTCCAAATCCATCTTGCGGTCCTTCGGCTTTATCAGCGTGACCGCAATCGCATTCTCCCGGCGCTCCGCGCGCCCATCGACGGCATCGACCGGCCGTTCATTGAGAAAATTCTGCGATTTGAACTGGTAGGCTTTGCCCGCACCGTCCTCCCAGGTATTCGACCGCAAGTCGCTGAGGCTCACCCGGCCTTCACCGTTGTCCAGTTCGGAAACCTGGCGAAATTCCAGCTTGTAGCCTTCGCAGACATTGCCGGAAAAGTCGTAGAGGATACGGCCGCGTGCCGCGACCGTACCTGACTTGTTGTTTTGTCGGGCGAGATTGAGTTCGTAGACCGCACGATGGGCGGTCAGTTCACTGTCCGCGGATTGTGCTAAGATCGGCCAAAAATCGACAAGCAGAACGGCCGCCATTGCGCCCGTAAAGGACCCAGCACGAAGAAGGTTTGACGATCTCATTGGTTTCTCTCCTGCTCGTCCCAGCATCACAAACATAGGGGCCCAATCGCCTCCCGGCAACCACCCTGTGCCTGCCCGTCCCCGCTTGAATCTACCCCGTCAATCGGTCAAGAGAAGAGCCCAAAGGACCCGACAAAATCTACCAACCCATCCACGGATTAAAAAAGGAGCAGCATTGTGGCGCAAATTGAGAAGAAACTCGCAGATCTCGGCATAGTGCTGCCGACTCCAGCCGCCCCCATCGCTAATTACGTGGGTTTTGTCCGTACCGGATCGCTCCTCATCGTGTCGGGTCAGATCTGCTTCGGCGCCGACGGGAAGCTCGTCGCCAAGGGGAAACTCGGCAGCGCCGTATCGATCGAGGACGGTCAAAAGGCGGCGCGCGCTTGCGCCATCAACCTCCTGGCCCAATGCAAGCTGGCGCTCGGCGACCTCGACAAGATCGTGCGGGTGGTGCGGCTCGGCGGTTTCATCAATTCGGATCCGAATTTCATTGATGGTCCCAAGGTCATGAATGGCGCTTCCGACCTGGTGGTTGAGGTCCTCGGCGACAAGGGCAGGCACGCACGCACGACCGTCGGCGTCGCGGCGCTACCGGTCGATGCCGCCATCGAAGTCGAAGGCATGTTCGAAGTCGCCTGAGCAACCCAATAGGGGGTTTAGCATGCAGGGCCTGAACTGGCTCACCGCGCGGCCAGTCGCACATCGCGGCCTGCACGATGCCGAATCCGGCATCATCGAAAACACGACGTCGGCTTTTAACGCTGCGATCACGGCCAACTACGCCTTTGAATGCGATCTTCAGATCACGGCTGATGGTGAAGCCGTGGTGCATCACGATGATCAACTCGGGCGTCTGACCGAAGGCAGCGGCCGCCTCAACGCGATGACCGCGGCGGAACTCAAGCGCGTCCCCTACAGGGCCTCACCTGATCGCATCATCACGGTCGGCGAATTGTGCGATCTGGTGGCCAGCCGCGTCACGATGCTGATCGAACTCAAGAGCCGATTTGACGGCGATACCCGCGTGGTCGAGCGCGCCGCACAAGTGATCACGGGCTACCCGGGACCGGCCGCGTTGATGTCGTTCGATCCGGTGCAAGTCGCTCACCTGCGGGCCATCGCGCCACGATTGACCCGCGGGGTCGCTGCCGAGAGCCGCTACCTGCCAGCGGACTGGCGGGACCTACCGGAAGGAAGCCGTCGAACGATGAAGTATTTTTGCCATGCGCTGAGTACGCGTCCGCATTTCATCGCATTTTCGGTTAAGAACCTGCCTGCTTTCGTGCCTTTTGTGGCGCGAAACGTTTTCGGTCGGCCCGTGCTCACCTGGACGGTGCGCACGCAGGCGGACCGCAACACGGCGGCGCGCTTTGCCGACCAGATTATTTTCGAGGGGTTTCGGCCGTAGCCACATGTCCTCCCCTCCCCCGCCGTCGACCGAGTTAACGCTCCGCATCGCCAATGCGATTACCGACATTCCGGCGGACGCATGGGACGCCTGCGCCAATCCGGTCGACAATGAGGCTTCCAAGCCCTCGTACAATCCATTCATCTCGCACGCTTTCCTTTCCTCCCTTGAACTGTCGGGTTCGGTTCGAACCCGTGCCGGCTGGCAGCCGATGCATCTGCTGGCGGAGGAACCCGGCGGACGGCTCGTCGGGGCAGCCGCCTGCTATGCGAAATCGCATTCGCAAGGTGAATATGTCTTCGATCACGGCTGGGCCGATGCCTATGAGCGCGCCGGCGGCAGTTACTATCCGAAACTGCAAGTCACAGTTCCGTTCACCCCCGCGACCGGAAACCGACTGCTGGTGCGGCCCGGGCCGCAGGCCGACCAAATCAGAGATGCACTTGCCGATGGATTGGCCGAAGTCTGCCGCAGGTCCAAGGCATCGTCGGTGCACGTGACCTTCTTGACGGAAACTGAATGGCAGATGCTCGGTGCACGCCACTATCTGCAACGCACCCACCGGCAGTTCCATTGGGAAAACGCCGGTTACGACACGTTTGAAGGATTCCTTGGTGCCCTCTCCTCGCGCAAACGCAAGACCATTCGCCGCGAACGCGCGGACGCTCTGCAAAACGGCGTAACGGTCCACCAGCTTACCGGTTCAGACCTTACCGAAACAGTATGGGACGCGTTCTTCGAATTCTACATGGACACCGGTTCGCGCAAATGGGGCCAGCCCTATCTCACCCGCTCGTTTTACTCGATCGTCAGCGAAAAAATGCGTGATCGCATTCTTCTCGTGATGGCCAGGCGCGAGGGGCGCTGGATCGCCGGCGCCATCAATTTCATCGGTTCCGATGCGATTTACGGCCGGCACTGGGGCGCCATCGAGAACCATCCGTTCCTGCATTTCGAAGTTTGCTATTACCAGGCTATGGACTACGCCATTGCGCACAAGCTCAAACGCGCCGAAGCCGGCGCCGGTGGCCAGCACAAGATCACGCGCGGCTATATGCCGATGACGACATATTCCGCACACTACATCGCCGACCCGGCGCTACGTCGGGCGATTGCGGATTTCCTGACCCACGAACGCGCGCATGTCGCGGCCGAGATCGACGAGTTCGCGGAAGCCGCACCGTTCCGCAAGGCGTGATTTGCGAACCGGCCTCTCTATTTGAAAATCGTTGGGTTCGTTTTGGCCAAAAACGGTGGGGTCGTGTGGCTGCGCTACCCTGCCGACGTTGAGAATGATGCATAATATCCAATTATGCTTGTAACTGCAGGCACGGGGGACACCTCACGATCGAGAAATCGACAGCGCAAATCATCGGCGGCACAAAAAGCGTCCGGCTGCGGGCGCAATTCGACACGACCATTTTGCCAATAATCCATTTACAACACACGGTCAATCAAATGCGATTGTGCGATCCGGTGCGATGTTGTGCGATTCTGTTCAGGGCGCCAGCGGTAACGATGGAACCGATTCAATTTTAGACAATCGATCCATTTAACCTTAATCGGCGCCCCATACCTTAAAAGGTTCACGGCACCGATACGTGCATCCGACGGAAGGCGCGCACCCATGCAGGGCACCTTTTTTGATGGCTCGCGAATGCGAACCCGCTGCCCAGGCGAAAACAATCTCTATGCCGGCATCGACGTCGTGGCCAAATTTGTCATCGGCTTTTTCATGCTGATCGGGATCATTGCGTGGAATACGTTGCGGGATGCCGTTTCCTCACCCGCAAAGACATCAAACGACTTCACCCTGGATCGGTTGTAAAATAGCAAATACTTCCAACGCATTCCTGGTCTTTGGTGTTCCGAAAATATTCACTATGGCCATCCGCTACAAGACCCGGCACCCGCGCATGACAATGTCGCACCTATCTTGCGGGTCTGCCGACAAAGGGTCCATAACCGCATCGATTCAACAAGTGGATTCTTAACTAACATCGGCGCGGTCGGGGGACGAGGTGGACGCAAGTCAGGCTGTGCTTGCTGCTTTGGGTTTGTTGATTGCGGGCTTGGTGAAAGGTGCGACAGGTCTCGGTTACGCGACCTGCGCATTGCCTTTTCTGGTCGCGGCGATCGGGCTCAAGGCCGCGATCGTGATCGTGCCGATCCCCGCCATGGCGGCCAATATCGGGCTTATTCTTGGCGTCGGACACGGACCGGAGGTCGTTCGACGGTTCTGGAAATTGTACGCCGCGACGGTGCCCGGCATATTCGGTGGCACGTTGCTCCTGGGCGCCGTCGATGCGCAATCCGCCACGCAAGTGCTCGGCCTGATCACCATCTCTTACGTCGTCCATGCCTTCGCACGTCCGGACTTCCGGCTGTCGGCCCCCTTGGCGCAGAACCTGCAAATACCGGTCGGCTTGCTCAATGGCTTTCTCACCGGCCTGACCGGATCGCAAATCCTGCCGTTGCTGCCCTACATGGTCTCGTTGAAGCTCGATCCAGACCGCTTCGTTCAGGCCATAAACATGGCGGTCATCATTGCGTCGCTGATGCTCATCGTGGCGCAGATAACGAGCGGGCTGATGACATGGCCGCTCGCGATCACGTCGGTCCTCGGCATAGTGCCGGCTGCGCTTGGCACCTATGTGGGGAACCGCGTGCGCCGCTACATTCCGGCTGAGCGGTTCCGAATGGTCGTGCTCGTAACGCTGCTGGCGATCGGCGTTTCGTTTGTGGTCAACATAAAGTCCTATTTCGCGATGTTCTAGGCGTTGGTGTCGTCGTGTTGTAGGATGGGTAGAGCGGTTTGCGCGCTTAAGCGCGCAAATAGCGAAACCCATCAACCTCCGTGCGATAGAATGATGGGTTTCGGCAAAACGCATAAAGAACGCGTTTTGCCTCTACCCATCCTACACTTCTGCGCGGCGCGTCAGAGCCCCCCAAGATTCCGGAATTTCTGCACGCGCTTGCCCTGCACTTCGGCGCTGTAGATATTGCCCTTGCTGTCGATGCCGATGAAGTGGAGATTGTTGAACTCGCCGACCTGGTGGCCGACGCGGCCAATGCTGTTCACGATCTCGCCGGTGACGCGGTTGACGACATGGAATTGGCCGTTCGGGTCGTCGACCACGAGCAAGTAAGTTTGCTGCGCGTCGGGCCATTTCACGATCGAGCCGATCGTGCCGGGATAACTGTCTTTGAGCACAAAGATTTCACGCACGAAGGTCCCGTCCTTGCGGAAAAACTGCATGCGATTGTGCTGGCGGTCGCACACCGCGACGAGCCCGTCGTAGGTCATGGTGACGCAGTGCACCTGGTTGGTGAACTGCTGCGGCGGCGGCCCCTTGAAATCCCAGTTGACCTTGTCGTCGCTCGGCCGGTTGCCATAGGCGCCCCAGTGCCGCTTATAAGCGCCGGTCGCGGCATCGAACACGATGACGCGTTTGTTGCCATAGCCATCGGCGACGAACAATTCGTTGGTCTCGCGATCAACCACCATGTCGGCCGGGCGGCCGAGATGTTCGACGTCGTTCGAGCCACCGGGCGTCCCAGGCTTGCCGATGCGCATGACGAACTTGCCGTCGCGCGTGAATTTGAAAATGTGTCCGCCGGCTTCGACATTATCGCCGACCCAGACGAAATTATTGTGGTCGACATGGATACCGTGGCCGTCGTTGCCCCACTTGTAGCCGGGGCCATCGCCACCCCAACCCTGCACGACTTTGCCGTCCTGGTCGAACTCAATCACCGGCGGTGCCGGCACGCAGCATTTCACGTTCGGCGCGGTCGAGGCGCGCTTCTCGCGGGCATCGAGCGAACTCGGCCGCTGGTTGATCCAGATATGGTCCTGCGCATCGACCGTGATGCCGCCGATGGTGCCGATGATCCAGTTGTTCGGCAGCGTCTGCGGCCAGCTCGGGTCGACCTGGAATCGTGGGACGGTCTGTGCCGCCGCAAGCCCCAGCATTGCGAGGGCAAACACGCCCATGAGTGTTATGATTCGTACCATCCGCGTCATCCTCCGGTGTCCATATCATTGCATTATTGGCGCTTTTGCACGCCGCGACAAGGCAGCGACTACCGATACTTGTCCGACATGGCGCTGCCGATTTCGGAGGAGGAAGTTCAATGCCCCTGGCTTTGTAGCTCAAAGAGCGGCACGGCACGCTCCTTCGATCCGTTCGGCGAGCTGGCGGGCGTTGCGGTCGCCCTCGACCCGCAGGCTGCGCGTGATGGCAAGGGCATCCGCGATTGTCGGATCCGGCACCGCACGGCTGCTCCACAAGGCCAGCGCGCCGAAATCGGCAAACGCTTGCTGGTAGAGACGCACGACCTCCGCCGGAGCCGGGCGGCCGACGCCAAGGTCTTTAAGTTGTTCGAGGTCGTGCGTCGTGGTCACGATATCTCCTTAGCACACACAGTCCACTGCTCTGGCCCATTTCCTTTCGTCGGCTTTCATGGAGTACAGCAGACTAACAATGAAGCACTTTCAAGAACACCCCATCCGAATTCGCGTCAATGGCGGCATTAAAAAATGGAGATCCGGCCCCCGGTTGCGATTCCGTCCTCTCCTATTTCTGGTCAAAATAGTTCTTCATGTTTGGTCCGAAGTAGATCGTCGCAAGGAAGACGCCGTAGCCGACAACGAAAAGGCAGGCGATTACAATCATGATGATCAATTGCTGATCCATTGCTGATCTCCCGTTGCGGTGTGCATTTTCTAGTGCTAGCCGCATTCGATCACAAATATTCCAGGCGAAATTCAACAATATACCGCCGATGAGCCCGGCCCGGCCAGCACAATCAATATCCGCAGGTGAAGCAGCAGGCCGCGATATTGCTCGTCAGTCATTGGTTGGTCTCCCACGGAAGCTATTTGGCGGGAAGCTGCCAATCCCTGCCGAGCCGTCTTCCGCTGTCGGTGGCGGGTTGCTGCAGCCGATGGAGACAATGGGCCATTAGCGTCGGGAAAGCGGACATGGCGGCACGAGTCCTGTGGGCCAGCAGCGGAAGAATGCACCGCAATAATTGCCGTCGAGCCCCCTTCGCCTGCTCGCAAATCTGATGTAGCATTTTACCTAAGCAGCCAGCGGACGTGCCGAAGTCCTTCCTTTTCAACGGCAGAGCCGGCACATAGCGGCGTAGCCTTCGGCCCGCCGCGATGACTAGACAAACAAATAAGTCCGTAAACCGGATTGATCGATGGGAGGAGACAGTAGCCAAAATCAGGTGGGGCCAAAGCGCCCAATTCAAAGCTCAAGAGGGCGGCGATTGCGAAAGGATTGTCGAAGAACAAGTCGGCCAAGCTCAAGTTAAGCAGTTGGTATGAGAAGGCTGCCGAATCCATCAGAATTAACAACAATCCGAGGACTGAAAGCCGCGATGAGGCGCCTCAATAGGGGTGCCTCGTTTGTTCAGGTCGAAAAGCCACCAACCTGCGACTACTCTTGCATCGCCGCAATTGACGGTGGCGAACCGACGCGATGGAGCGATAAGCGGAAGCCATGTTGCGCTGCACAAGATTACTGTCGTGGGGCCAGGAGCGGACTACCGCATTGCAGCAAACAGGATGTTTGTTCGATCAGTTCGTCCGCGCGGCCGCGCAGCGGGCTGGCCGAATCCTCAAGGGTGCGCGTCGCGACGTCATCGTCCTTCTCGGCGGTAGCTGCACCCGATCAACACGATAGTTCTCATTCAGACGAAACACGCGAGGATGGAAAAAGCGAAGGAGGGCGCATCATTTCGGTGGCAGGATGGCGACCAGCTCTCGAAAGAGATTGAGCGCATGGATACGAAGCTTGCCGAACTCGCCAAATGCACATCCGATGATACACCGAAGGCTTTCGGCTCTGCAGCAATCCTTTCTTCCTAAAATTTTGCTGGCCGGACTTCCCCGAAGGTGTGCTCCATGTCAGCGATCGCCCTCGAAATGGCGGACTGCCAGATTGCGAGGTCTCTGCCTGCTTTGGCCATGCTTCCGGCCTGCGCAACGGCGAGCAGATGATGACGCCGATCACAAACCTCGAAGTGGGCGCTATTTCTTCGCTTCTGCCTCGCGGACCTGTTCTGTGAAGTTCTTTTCTGACCTGGCCAACATGTCTGTAAATGCTTTGGCGTCCATGCAGGTATCGCAGTGCGAATCGACGGGAAGCGCGGCATCCAAAGGACGCCCGAGGTTCTGGTGATGGTTGTGAAGGAAGAGGTCTGGGGGTTTAAGCGCCTTCAATCTTTGAAGGGTCATCCGGGTGTCTTCAATGACGGTCGGATGGCGAGGATTGTTGATGAGCGGAACGCCATCATTCGGGACTTCGCCGCCGCGGAACGCGAGGGAGTAGTTCTTTCCACCTTCCTGCACAGTCGTCATCCACACAGTAGCGCCTTGCGTGTGTCCGGGCGTCCAAAGGGCGCGTAGCGTAGTCCCGCCCAATGAGACGGTGTCGCCATCTTTGATCACACGATCCACGTGCACGGCGATCATGCCGGGGAACCCTCCGGCCGAATTGTCCTGACCAGCTTCCAGCGCGGCAGCGTCGCCGCCGAGCGCCACCACCTGCGCTCCCGTCAACTTCTTCATTGCCGCATGTCCCTGGACGTGATCCCAATGCGCGTGGCTCGAGATCATGATTTTGATGTCCTCGACTTTGAAACCGAGTTTCTTCACGTTCGAAACGATCACATCGTACATTTCGGTCGAGCCCGTATCGAGCAGAATGTGGCCTTGTGGCGTAGTGATCAGATAGGAGCCATACTCGCCGCCCACCCAATAAATGTTGCCGATGACTCGGAACGCTTCTGGAAAGGCCGCGGGCTGCGCTGTGATGACCGTCCCCAGGAACAGAATTGCTGCACTCAGCAGCACCCACACATTGAACCGGCGCATAAGGTCTCCTTAATCCGAAAAAAGCAGCATATTCCTCGCTCTCGGGCGAGTCCAGCTTCAAGGTTTTTGTGCATCTTGTGGCTCCCGTCCGATCACCTTCGTCTTCGACTATGTGTTCATGACAACGGCACAAAGCAGCAATGGTCCGGCACGATCCCCGGATACGGGGATCGCAGTTTTGCACCGGCATCGTGACGGCTGCAGTTGACGAGCTTCTACACCTCCTCACACGACTCCCTGACCGGCGGCCGCCGATATCGCCCGGCACCCACCCGTTGAATTTTCCAATTTCGCCCTAAGTGTGTTCCTGTCCTAGGTTGGTTTCGCGAACAGCCTGCGATACCGTCGGCACCTGTTTCTTATTCGACCTCTGGAGCGGAAGGGCTTATAGCGACCCGATGAAATTGCCAGCGCCCCAACCCGGGAAGAACTTCCAATGCCCTCATTGCGGCGTGGAATACCGTATCAAGTTCTTGAAGACACAGACTCGCGATAGCGGAAGCGCGTATTGCAAGGGCTGCCGACGCAAGATGTCAGAATGGAATGATTACGAGCAGCCATTCTTCATAAGTGTGGGCGATCGCGGGAAAGAGCAAGATTGAGACGGATAGCGGTCGCTTGGTCCTGTCGTCATGCCGGAGCGCCTGCGAGTAAGAAAAGCTCTTACGCCCCCAAGCGATCCGTAGGTCCTGGGACCATTATCACCTGTCGCCGGCATGTTCCCCAGGCACCCAAAACGTTGTTCGATAGGTCTTTTTCCTTTTGGCGCCGACAATTTGGGGCGGATCGCCCGCAGGACGTCTGGCTGATTTACCGGCACCGGCGCGAGGCCTAGGTGTGCACCGACATGCCGATGGGGCGTGTTGGACATCAAACACAGGAGATACCAGCATGTTTCAGAAGTGCACCGTATCTGCGGTACTGGCCGCAATCCTCACAATTACAGCTTCCGCAGCATTGGCTGCGCCCCGGCAGAGGCCCGACGAGACGATCAACACGGTTCCGATGTCAGGTGCGGAGTGGTTTCAGAATAGAGGTGTCGTCGAGGAGGACATGGGAATGGTGTAGCAGATGCGATTGTGGGGCCCAGGCGAAAACCTTTTCACACAGCCTGGACCATAAGCGGTCGTGAGCATCTGCAACAATTCATTGAACCCAATTCCTGGAATAGGGGTGCTGAACTATCGCATAACTATCGCGCCCCGCGGCTGGCGCGCATTTAACAAACGCTGTAAATTGAGGACAGAGGTAAGCTGATCCGCTTGCCCTAGCGCTGCTCATCAAACGAGAACGTGCCGAATTTCTCGTTCTGAGTAACTGGCAGCACTGGTGCCACCGGCAGGCACAATTTCACTCTGAGATATCGACATTCTTTGGCATTGCGGTTGCCACCTGCAGACGCAATGTGTGCGTACAGATCACATTCAAACACCAAGGGAGAACACCATGAAAACTCACTTAACAGTGGCTTTATCGATGATCACCGGCATTGCCATCGGCGCGGTCGCGGTGCAAGGCTTGCATGCTCAGGCAAAACCGCCTGTTTATACCATCAGCGAAATCCAGATAACGAACAACGACGCCTACGTTAAAGAGTATGTTCCGATCGCGCAGGCAAGCATCAGGGCCGCGGGCGGAAAGATTCTTGCTGCCGGACCGGGAACATCGCTTGAGGGAGCGCCGCCAGCAACCCGCATTACTATACAATCGTGGGACAGCCTTCAACAAGCGCAGGCTTGGCGCAACAGTGCCGCGTACAAGAAGACTCGTGAGATTGGCGACAAGTATGCGAAATTCCGCGCCTTCGCCGTAGACGGCACTCCGTAAGAACGGCGATGAGCTGAAAATCCCATTCCATTAATAGACGACAGTGGGAGCGCGGAGCAGGTGCTTAGGAGAGCCCAGTAGCGACAAGCAAGCGATCCCGCTCAGCTTTGGTTGGGCGGGTCGTGTTGGCGGAGTGACAATATGCCGAATGTCTCACTCTCTGTATCGCACTCTCAGCCTGAGTTGACCTTTATAGTCGCGACCTATCAGCGTGTGTGCAGCCGTGTCGCACTTGGTGCACGGAAAATATTTGAACATCAGAGGAGGAACACAATGAGCCGTCGTAACATCTTCGGTCTTTCACTGATCGCAGCATTGGGACTTACCGTGCTGCCCGAAACCTCGGGAGCCCAGCAAAAGTCGCTCAAGGAGCAGATTGTAGGAACCTGGATGCAGGTCTCAAATACAAATACCGCCACAAATGGCACCAAAACCGATTTATTCGGCCCCAATCCGAAGGGGATATTGACCTTTGAAAGCAATGGCCGCTTTTCCCAAATCGGGATGAGATCGGATCTACCAAAGTTTGGCACCAATAATCGAGCAACTGGAACCGCCGATGAAAACAAGGCGGTTGTACAGGGAAGCATTGCGTATTTTGGTACGTACTCGGTCAATGAGGCGGATAAGTCGTACACAGTGCAGGTCGAAGGCTCGACATTCCCAAATTGGACAGGAACTGCACAAAAGCGTGCGTTCTCGATCTCAGGCGACGAACTTACATTTATCAACGCGGCTGGATCGTCTGGCGGTACAAACGAAGTCAAATGGAAACGCGTCAAGTAGGCGCCGAGCCGGAATAAAAAATCGCGTGACGTCCGGCCTTGCCGTGACTAATTCAAAACTGATCCCACGCGGTTTCGGCCGGGTGGGTCTCGTTCGCAGAGCGCTTGTGCGTCGTTTTTAGTGTGGCCCCGTTTTGAGAGGGTGATCTGCCGGTCCAGCAGTTGGAGAAGTTCGAGTTCGTGTTCAATCTGAACCGCCAAGGCGTTGGGCCTCAACGTAACACGGATCGTGATGACGGCCAGTGTCCCCCAACTGCGGAAAATCTGTCCAGTTTTAGGTAGGGTTCGGCAGCTTACCGCCAGATAGCTTCCGTGGCGGGTGGCTGCAGGCGACGGGGACAATGGGCCAAAAGCGGAAATTGTACCTGCGGTATTGCCTGATGTTATTTTCTCTTCGCCAACGGCTTAGCGATTTCCCGGGCGCATTCGATGAAGAGCTGGGCCACCGGGCTCAGTGCTCGATTTTTCAGAGTCATGATCCTCGTCTTTCCTCGTCGAGGGGAGTTCCACGGGCAAGACTTTGGGCGGGTTTTTGCGCTATTACCATCAGGAAGCCGCGTGA
>Ga0099792_10000134_pt1 | contig 28349 bp, 22 predicted proteins | sample Rivendell_Oct201_8_FD_83780 | JGI IMG/M metagenome (GOLD analysis project Ga0099792, IMG submission 83780) | Vadose zone soil microbial communities from the Eel River Critical Zone Observatory, Northern California, USA -... | ecosystem: Environmental > Terrestrial > Soil > Vadose zone >...
ACCACGTCGGCGTCGGCTAGAGCCTGCTGGCTCGATTTCTGCAAGATCGAGCAGCCCAGGGACAAGGGGTGGGATTCCGGAAGAATCCCCTTGCCGGCGTTGGTGGAAAGAACCGGAGCCCCGACACACTCGGCGATCGCAGTCAGCGCATTGCGCGTGCCGACCGCGCCGCCGCCGACGAGAATCAGAGGACACTTTGCCTGCGCGAGGCGCTCCGCGGCCTCGTCGACCGCCGCCGGATCGGGCATCGGCAAGGACGGGGCGCGGCGCGGCTTCCAGTCGTCCTCGACGGGTTCCGGAAGGACGTCCCGAGGCAGCGACAGATGGACCGGACGAGGCCGGCTGCCGCGAAACACCGCATAGGCACGGGCAACCAATTCTGGCAGCTCTTCCGGATATCGGATCATGGCGCTGAACGCGGTGAATCCGGATGTTACCGCAGCCTGGTCGGCGAGTTCGTGGATCGCTCCCCAGGCCTTCCCCTGCGTGAGTGTGGCACACGCTCCGGATAGCACGAGCATGGGCTGCGAATCGGAGTAAGCCTGGGCGATGCCGGTCGCCGCGTTGGTCACGCCAGGGCCGGCAATGATCGTGCAAACGCCGGGCTTGCCGGTTGCGCGCGCGTAGCCATCGGCCATGAGGCTGGCGCCTTGCTCGTTGCGACACTGCACGTGGCGGACCCCTGCATGTGCGATGCCGCGATACAGCTCGACCGTCATCGTTCCGGCCATGCCGAACACCGTGTCCACCTCATAGGCCGAGAGTAATTTCATCACGGCCTCACCGCATGTCATGGCTTTCAAGTGCTTACTCCCCGTGTTCGGCTGATTCGCGATGCGCCGAACGCGGCTGCAGCGATTACGCCGGTCAACGAGACTACTATGTTTCGAACTGGATCGCGCAACGTTGTGTTCGCGCGGGGACACTTGGGCTCGAGTCGCGATCTCGGGCACTACGCCGCACGCTCGAGCACAGCAGACAGAGTCCCCACCCGCCCTTCGGCAAGATTGCGGCCGAGATTGCGAATCAGGTCCGGAAAATCAGCTCCCATCGCGACGCCCAAACTCGGGCCACCCGGCGTCGGCAGACTTGCGGCCAACTCCCGAAACCAGGCCTTGGCGAGGTCGGTGTCGTCGTGCCACTCGAGGACCTTAAATCCGACGGTTGCGAGCGCGTAGCGAGTCTGCGCCGACGAGAGTAGAAAACTCGTCTCGGGAGTTCGCGACCAGGGCACGGGAAAATAGATTTGACCGTCGCGCGCCACCACATCAAATAGGGCGAGACGACCGCCGGGCTGAAGTACCCGATGGACCTCTCGATAAAGCCTGTCGCGGTCCGCAATGTTCATCGCGACGTGCTGCATCCACACGAGATCGTAAGCGCCGCCGTTTGCGGGAAGGTTCAACGCGTCCCCAACCCTGAAATCGGTCCGCGCAATGAGCCCACTGCGTTCCGACAGATACTTCGCGGCGTCAATAAAATCGGGGCTGAGGTCGACGCCCAAGACGGTACAGTCATAAGTCGCCGCAAGGTATCTTGCCGGCCCGCCGAGGCCGCAACCCGCGTCAAGGACGCGGGTGTGTTGATTGACTTCGGCGAGCCTCGCAAGGTCGATCGTGGCCGCGATACCGCGGGTGTGAAACTGATCGAGGGAGGCCAGGTCTTTCACCGTGAGAGGCCGGTCATCGGGCAGCATGCTGCTCATGATAGCCGCGATCTTTTGGGTTAGATTCGCGGCGCTGTAGTGACGTACGACGCTTTCGGAATGGTCGATCATGGGGACTCCTGGTTCGCTGTGATCCTGCGCGTGCGCCGCACACGCTTCCTCGTCCCCCGCACCCTTCCCCGCGCGCCATCGACGTGCCTTTCTTCTCCGCCGACCTCGCCGACAATCCGGCGGACGGCCAGCAGGATCTGATTCGATAGCTTGGGGTCCGCCTTAGCGACCGCGCGCGAGGCGGCGGCGCCACCGATCATTGCGGCCATCATCGCCAGGGCACGCTGACGATGCTCTGCCTTGACCGGAGTGGCGCCGAGCCCACGTTCTATTAGCCCAACGACTTGCTCGAACCCCTCCGTGAAGCGCTCGCTGACGGCCTTGTCCTGTCGCCCGACCTCACTGGCGCTGGCCGCCATGGGGCAGCCCGTTGCCAAGTTGTCGCGATGGTCGACAGACAGGTACCAGTCAAAGCAATCAGTCAAGGTGGCGGGACGCCCATCCCGGTCTGCCGTGATCTGCTCGAAGCCTTGTTTAGCGGCGAACGAGAAGGCTTCCGCTGCCAGTGCCTCCTTGGACGGAAACTGGGCGTAGAGCGCCCCATGGGTCAGTCCCGCCTGCTTGCTGATCTCCGCGACGCCGACCCCGTCGATGCCGTGCTCCCGGAACAGGTGCGCGGCCGCTTGCACCAGCGCCGCGCGATTCTCAGCGGCCTTTTCCTTAGTGACTTTCAATGGACTATCTCACTCCAAAGGATTTTAGTTGACATCAAAGATTGCGACCGCCATTATAGCCCAACTTAATAATTGCGTACGCAATGATTCTATAACGTCAACTTTTGACTCACCTTGGGAGTGGAACCTTGCTTAAAGGAAATTCGAAGCTCTTCGCCGCCGCCCTTCTGGTCGCGCTGGCCGGCCCTGTTGCCGGACCGAACCCCGCCCTGGCGGCTGCAACCCAGCACCATGATCAGGTGCCGGGTTTCTACCGTATGAAGGTCGGCGATCTCGAAGTGACGGCCCTATTGGACGGCGCCGCCGCATTCGATCCGCATTGGCTGAATGGAAAGAAGGTGACGATGGATCGCGTCGAGAAAGCTTTGCACGAGGATCCTCACCTGCTGGATGTGGGCGACACCGGTTTCCTGGTCAACACCGGCAAGCAACTGATCCTCGTCGACGCGGGTGCCGGCACTTGGTACGGCGGGGGAGCTCTCGGCCGCTTGGCGGACAGCCTGCGCAGCGCAGGCTACGCACCGGGAGACGTCGACCGCGTTTTCGTGACGCACCTCCACTCCGATCACGTCGGCGGCCTTACCACTCAGGACGGAAAGCGCGTCTTTCCCAACGCCGATGTCTTCGTCTCGAAGGCCGAAAGCGATTTTTGGCTGTCGCCGGAAATCGCCGCCAAAGCGCCCAAGGATGTGCAACCGTTCTTCCAGAGCGCGCAAGCCATCGCGGCGCCGTACGTCAAGGCCGGCAAGTGGCGCACGTTCAGCGGCTCCGAATCGATCATGGAGGGGGTCCAACTCGTTTCATTGCATGGTCACACCCCGGGACACACCGGCTATGAATTTTCGTCAAAGGGACAAAAAATCATTTTTTGGGGCGACATCATCCATGCACAGATCGTCCAGCTGAGGCATCCCGAAATTACAGCGGCCTTTGACATCGACCAGGCCGCGGCTGCCGCCATGCGGAATCAGTTGTTGCCAACGCTTGCGCGTGAGGACGTCTTGATCGCAGGGCCGCACATGCCATATCCGGGCCTGGGCCGCCTTCGCAAGGAGGGGAGTGGATATATATGGGCGCCGGTGATATTCACCGATCAGTGGGCCGAAAGATAGAGCGAGACCCGGCGTGATCCGTAGAAGCAGGCGCTCTCAACAGTTGTTCAAGGTTCTATTTCTTCATGGCTGTGTTCTATTGACTCTCATGCAAGCCACTCTCGCAAAAGACCAGCAGGGCCTTTCAATCAAGGTGTTCACTTCCCCTGACGATCAGTTTTGGACCAACTCCATTATCATCGAGGGAAACCGTGAGGTGATGTTGGTGGATGCGCAACTCACGAGAACCAGCGCCGAAAAGGTATTGCAGGAAATCAAAGCGACGAAAAAGCCGCTATCAACCATCTACATCACACACGAACATGCCGACCATTTTCTCGGTCTGGAAGTCTTCAAGGAAGCGTATCCGACGGCGAGAATTCTTGCGAATTCCATCGTCGTGGACCGAATCAACAAGGTCTACCAAGAGAAGATTGACAAGTGGAAAGGCATCTTGGGCTCGGGCGCAACTTCCAATGCCGTTGGCATCAGCAAATACGACGATAGCTCCATCCAATTTGAAAATTCAACGATAGAAATTATCAAGGACCTCCAGGGCGATACTGATGAAAACACGATGCTTTGGCTTCCTGAACAGAAGACTCTCATTGCCGGCGATATTCTCTTCAATGACATGCACGTCTACACGGCGGAGACGGACATCAACGCAAGAAAGAAGTGGTTGAGCACTTTACGGAAAATCAGAGAATTGAAGCCTGCCGTAGTCATTCCAGGGCACAGCAAGGTTCGAGCTCCTTTGGATGCAACCTCTGCTTTGAACTTTACGGAAGAGTATCTGTCCGTCTTTGAAGAAGAGCTCGAGAGGGCCAAAGATCCCGACGATCTCATCAAAGTGATGAAAGAAAAATTCCCATCCTCTGATCTATTGCTGGCAATCGAAAGAGGCGCGAGAGCCAATGCTAAGCACTAGCTTTTCTCGAGTGATTTTGCGCGCTCACATTCTATTCCAGTAAGCGGGCGGCAGCGGCGCTACTGCGCCGTCCATCCTCCGTCGATCGGAATCGCGGTCCCGGTGATGTTGTGTGCCTCGGGCGCACAGAGCCAGCATGCCAGACGCGCAATCTCAGCGGCTGACGACAGTCGGCGGGAAGGTTGCTTTTCGGCAACCATGCCTTCCAACGCTTCTTGACTCGATACGCCGAGCAGTTTGCTGCGCTCGGCGATCTGCGGCGCGATGATGGCGGTGTCGACCCAGCCCGGGCAGATGCAATTGACGGTGATGCCGCCGCTCTCGGCACTGCCGAGCGCTGCGTATTCGAGCGCAGCCGCGCGCGACAGTCCGACCAATCCGAATTTCGCGGCGACGTAGGGCGACTTGTTGATGGAGGCGACCAAGCCGTGCACGGATGCAATATTGATCACTCGCCCGTAGCCTGCCTGCGCCATCCACGGCAATGCGCAACGCATGGTCTGAAACGGCGCGGAGAGATTGACGGCGATGATGTCGTTCCACACGTCCGTGGTGATGTCCGCGATCGGGCTGGTGCGCTGGATGCCTGCGTTGTTCACGAGAACATCCACACCGGCCCAGGCCAGGACGTGTGCCATCAGTGCCTCGATTTCATCGGCGTTGCGTAAATCGCCGCTGAAGAACCGGGCGTCCGAGCTGCCTGCATCGTACATTTCTCGAACCACGGCCTCGGCCTCGCCGGGCGTAGCGAGCCCGTGCACGGCCACGCGCGCTCCGGCGTTGGCGAAGGCGAGTGCGATAGCCTTGCCGATGCCGCGGTCGGAACCGGTGATGAGCACCGACTTGTTACCGAGGGTCGCCGTCACGTCGTCTCCAGGCCTTCCAAGAATGCGTCCTTGGCGGCCAACGCGGCACGGTCTGCTTTGCCCCCACGCTGTTCACCCAAATACGCTGCTGGGCGCGGGCAAGTCGAGCCAGAACAGACGGAGCGCCCCGTAAGGATCGCCCACGACACGCGTTTCGCGGTCGAACACCAGGGTCGCACGCCGTGCCCCCTCGAAGCGCGGCCAGTGGGGGATGAGCGCGTTATTGGGGTCGCCGGTTTCGGCGAATTTCACCCAGGTGGTGGCCAGCGCGTCGCACATCCGCAGCGCGTCGCGGGAGCCGCCGCCGATGATGGCATCGCGTTCGTTGTGAAACGACGCGGTGACATCCATCGCATGTACGGCGCCGAACTTCCCCTCAAACGCGGGACTCGCCCACTCCCAAAGATAGGCGTAGACCGGCGCGCCGAGCCGATCGGCCTTGCGCTCCGCTTGAGCATGGGCGAATCGCCGGAACCCCGAGTCGGTGACGATCTGTGCGTGCAGCAAATAGGGCGACTTGGCTGGAAAGAGCTGTCGATAGAGTGCCAGCAGGGCACCTGCCTTCGCTCCGTAGCCGGCCACGAGCATAGTCTTGAGATCGTGTTCGGTCATGGCAAAATTGTCGAAGAACAGACCGGCGTCATCGAGTGTGGTGGAGACGATCAGCGGCACGTCGTTGGATTCCAACGGCGCTTGGGGGTGAAACGGGTCGGTGATGAAGTTGACGCCGTCGAGCACCGGCGAAAACGCATGCGCCCCGACTTCCGTCTGCGCCGCCAGTAACCGGCTCCACGGCAGATGCTGAATATCGCCCAGGGTTGTCGCCGACAATCCGAGCTTTTTGATGAATGCATCGGCCACCTGGGCGCCGCCCGCTCGCGGGAGATGAGTCAGCAGCGAACCGCTTTGCACCGCGGCACGGTGAAACAGGCCGCGCGCTGCCGGCATCCCGAGGAGCGCGCTCACTTTCCAGCCGCCGCCGGACTGCCCGAAGATCATGACGCGACCGGGATCGCCGCCGAAATTGCCGATGTTGTCGCGCACCCACTCGAGCGCGGCAACGAGATCCAACATGCCCGCGGCGCCTGCGTCGGTCCAGGGGCCCGACGGATCTAGGTCGGCCAGATTGAGATAGCCGAAGCTCGCCAATCGGTGCGTGACCGCAACCACGACTACATCGCCAAAGCTTGACAGTTTGGCGCCGTCGTACATCGGGCTATTGCCCGAGCCGATGGCAAAGCCGCCGCCGTGAATGGAAAACAGCACCGCACGTTTTTCCGCACAGCGCGTGCCGGGCGTCCAAATGTTCAGATGCAGACAGTCCTCGCTCATTCCTCCGACAGCAACGTTGAGGTCGAACTGTATGAGCCGGGCATAGTCATTGCCCGTATCCGAAGGAACCTGCGGCGAGACCGGTCCGTAACCGAAGCAGTCGCGCACTCCGCCCCACGGTATCGGACTCTTCGGCCGCTGGAAACGATTTTCGCCCGCGGTCGAAGCGCCGTAGGGCACACCCTTGAATTGGCGAACGCCCGAGCTGACCAACCCCCGTACTTTTCCGCTCGCCGTTTCAACAGTGCAGAAGTCCATGCGATCAGTTGAACTTGTATTTCACCGAAAGGCCGACCGTCCGCGGCTGTGCCAGCACTACAGGGACCGGTGAGGCGGGGTTATATTCATTGGCGAGAACCGAGGCTGACACTTCCCCGGCCTTGTCGAAGACGTTTCTGACGAACAACCCGTACTCCAACCCATGCGGCGCATCGACCGACAGATTGACGTCCGTAATGTTGTAAGAAGCGAGCCTGTATTGCGGACTGATCGGGGTGCCAAAGCCTGCAAGACGTTCACCCACCCAACGATCGGTGACGTTCAGCGCTCCCGAGTAATTCTCGACGATGCTGAAGTTATAGCTCCCCACCAGAGCAAAGTTATAGCGAGGCGATAGGGGCAGGCGAGCGCCTGGATTCTTGACACCGATTACCGGCGCAGACGAGGTCAGGCGCGCATCGGTATACGCGGCAGACCCTCCCAGAGTCAGGGCCGGCAAAACACGGTAGTTGAATGCCAGCTCTGCGCCCGTCACCCGAGCGATACCGGCGTTTTCGAGTTGGTTGACTCCGCCATTGTTGACGGTGACCTGGATGTCCTTCCATAGGATGTCATAGAGATCGAAATCCAGCGTCGCCCTTTTGTCGAGGAAGGCGGATTTCTCGCCGACCTCATAATTCCAAAGTCTGTCAGGGGCGAAAGTGGGATTGCCGAGGCCGGGTGACAACACGAAGTTGGGACCGCCGGGCCGGAAGCCGCTGGCCGCTCGCGCGTATACCATCACATCGTCGGTAATGTGGTATTTCGGGTTGATCAAATAGGTCACCACGCTCTGGTCCGATGTCGCCACGGGCGGCGTAAGGACATAGGCCGATCCGGTTGCAAGAAGGCCGCTGACGGTTTCCTCGTACGCCTGGCGCTGCTTGCTGTAGCGAACCCCGAGGCCAAGCTCGAACTGCTTGGTGATGAAGACCGTACCATCCGCATAGGCAGCGTATTCCCGGTAGGTGCTCGGCAAATAGCTCGTGAAGGGCGACAAGCCGAAGAAAGTGCCGCCCGGATTCGCAAAATCGAACAAGTCGACGATTTCGTCGGTTCTTTCGTTGTTGAGATAGCCGCCCACCAGCCATTGGAAGTAGTTGTTTTCATGAGATGCGAGCCGCACCTCCTCGGTGATTTTCTTCGTGGTCGTGTTGACGTAGAGGCTCCATGGATCCGCGCCCGCGCCAAATGCCGCGAGGGCGGCGTCGTAGATCAGGCTGTCGTCAGTGTTGCTCGTGCCATTGTTGACTTGATAGCCGCTGATCGAGGTGAGCTTGGCCCAAGGCATGTCATAGCTCAACGTCGCTGAATAGAGCGTCAAACTGTAATTGGACGGCTGGAATGTGGGGTACGCCTGATCATAGGTACCGTACGTCGGCCGGCGGGTGACCGGATCACGAAAAGCGACATCGGCGCTTTCGCTGGGAATATGCTGGGTCGAGGCATTCAATCGAATATCGAGCTCGTCGGTGGGCTGCAGCAGCAGCGAGATTCGGCCGCCCTCGGATCGGTCCCAGCCCTGGTTGTCGCGGTGGTAGACCGGATCCTTCGCGTATCCGGAGTCGTACACCTGATAGCCATCGATGCGCACGGCGCCGATGCCATTGCCGAACGGCAGGTTCACCATGCCGGTGTAGGCGTGGTTGATGCCGCCGTGCTCGGTGGAGGAGACCTGTGCCCCCGCCTCGAACCTGAAGCTTTTCAGATCGGGCAAGTTGGTAATGTACTTCACCGTGCCGCCGAGCGAAGTGGCGCCATATAATGTTCCTTGCGGACCATTCAGCACTTCCACCCGGTTCAAGTCGAAGACGTTCACGTTCAGGCTCTGATATCCAATTCCATTCGAGGTGCTGGCACCGAGCGGTATGTCGTCCAAATATACCCCGGTCGCGCTGCTGAGCTGCGAGCCCGTCGTGATGCCGCGAATCACCAGTAAATTGGTGCTCGGGCCGGTGGATGAGAAGCTCAAGCCCGGCACGAAACCGGCAAAATCGTTGAAATCGCGAGCATTGATTTGAGTCAAGGCACCCGACGTCAAGGCAGTGACCTGTCCGGCTACATTCTGTATCGATTCTGACCGCCGGGTTGCCGTGACGATGACCTCCGCCAGCCCAGTATCGGGCGCCGCGGCTCCGAATGGCTGACCGGCGGTCTCAGCCTGAGCGGCGGTTTGTGCCACTACCTTGATCGAAAGGGACATCGCGACTCCACAGAGGAGTGCGTACGTAAAGCGTGATGAAGCCATTTCAACTCCCGTGATTCAAGGAATCGTGCTGTGCCAGTCGATTCTCTTCTTCAATTCAACGTTCGCTGAAATTATGCCAAGGCTGGCTGCTTGTCAAGAACGCGTGAGCAGCCTCCCGCGCCGTGGCGCCGGGCCTCCTCGGTCGCCCCCGCAATAGGTGTCCGATCCAACAGCAGTCGTTTGACGCTGAGAAATACCGGTTCGCCGCCGGTTCAGGACCGCTGCGCCGCGAGTTGCTGCGCGCCGGTTCGCCCCGTGGAATATGTCGCTTCTCGTAATCCGGCTGCGCGATTTGCCAAGTCGAGTCGGCGGTTATTCAGCGACCGCTAAAATTGACGGTGGCCGAAAGGAGGTGCGGAATACGCATGCCGGGCGCACATGACCGACGCATTGCGTGCCAAAATACTCGCCGGCATCGCCGCCAGTCTCGGCACCGGGTTGGCGCTCGAACTGGCGGAGATGGGAATGTAAATTCGTCGAGGTGATGAAAATCTCGCGCCTATAATTCAAAGCAGAGCTTGCCGTGACCAACGTCGAACGAAAATCACCATCAAAGATCAAAAAGAAAAGGCCGGGGCGGCGGGGCCGGCCCAGCCGATCCGACAGCGGGATCAAGGCACCCGGCCGGCTGCTGGATGCGGCCGAGGGACTGTTCGCGGAGCGCGGATTCTATGGAGTGACGACGCGGCAAGTCGCGATGGCTGCCGGCGTCGACGTCGCACTCATTTACTATCACTTCAAGAACAAATCCGGTCTATTCGATGCGGTGTTCGAGCGCCGCGCCCGGGTATTGATCGCGGCGCGTCACGATTCGCTGCGCTCCTATGTCGACGGCACTCACACGGTCACGGTCGACGGCGCGGTCGCCGCCTTCATCAATCCGATGATCGATTTGTCGCAGCGTGGAGATCCCGGTTGGCAGAGCTACTTCGCGTTGGTGGCGCAAATCGACAACACCCCCTGGGGCGGCGAAATCATCCATCGCTTCTTCGACGACAGCGTCCACGAACTCATCGACATCCTACAGAAGGCGCTGCCCGGCAGTCCCAAGAGAGAGCTGTACTGGGCTTATAATTTTCTCGCCGGGTCGATGATGCTGGCACTGTCCGGTACTGAACGCGTCGATCGGCTGTCCGAGGGACTGTGCCGCGCGAAGGATCTCGATGCGGTGCGCCTTCGATTGGTCAACTATTGCGCGGGCGGATTTGTCGCCATGGTCACCGCTGAACGCCTGAGTGGGCGGGCGTGAGGCGACGCTCCTCGGTCAGCTGGTAAGTTGTTGATTCTAAATGGGTCTATACGCGCCGGTTTTACCGATTTAATCCCGACAGGACGCGGACGAGGCGGTGCTCCCCCAGGCCGACATAGGTATCCTCTCGATAAACGACCGTGTCACCCACGTGTATCTCCACTTTGTGGGCCCCGGCCGCGACGTTCAGAACCTGCGTGTGATCGTTGAGCGCCGCCGGCTGTCCGGTTTGCTGACCATCCACGAATACGATCGAACCCGATGGGGCACCGGTCACGATGATCTCGGTTGGATCCGGCACTTGCATCTTCCTCGAAGAGAACCAACTGCAGGCCGACAGACAGGCCAACGTCGCTAGTACGAAGACTCTCAATCGCTACTCCCTTGGCCTCGCTACGAAGGCATCAGCGTATCACGCAGGGCCGCCGGCAGCCGCCTTTCCCGCTGAAACTTTGTGCCTTCAAAACGGCACTGACTTAATAAAGCGGCGTCAGCGGAATCGAAAGACCACGACGCGGTCGAACGCATTCGAGATGAGTATATTTTGATCGATTTCACAGGAACATTTTTTCCGCCTCAGGGTCCCATTTTTTTGTCTGGATGACATCGCGTTAATACATGGGGGGAGAGCTTGGGCTCGCCTGAATCTATGACAACGCAAATTTCGTTTGCCGGTTTTTCTCCGGTCATCTCACCGAGCAACCTCGTCCGCATATCCGTGATTCTGCTGCTGTGCGCAACACCACTGACGGCATTTGCGCAAGCGACGACGACTCCATCGTCGCCCGCGTCCGCGGCAGTGCCTACGCTTGCGGAAAATATTTCCGCCACGCCCAAGTTCGGCCAGACTCAGGAGCAGCTGGCCGCGGACCGCGCCGAATGTCAGGTTTGGGCGAAAGGCCAGACGGGCTTCGACCCGACGCAATATGGCGGCGGCGTGGCATCGTCTGACTACAATATGCGCCGTCAGCAGTACGGCCGCGCGATGGCTGCCTGTCTCGAGGGACGCGGCTACACCGTGCACTTTACGGCCCCGGTCGCTGCCCCGCCGGCCAATAGTCCGCCGCCACCACCACCTCCGCGCGTCGTCGTTCGAAATTCACCACCCCCGCGCCCGGAGTTGAGATACCGCCCCTTTGCCGTGCACATTGACGGCGGCTACACCGTGGCGGCTGGAACCACGGGTCAATATCTCGAGGATGGTCCAAATTTTGGAGTGGGATTGACCTGGTTTCCGACATCGTGGCTGCCGGTAGGGATTCGAATCGACGGCAGCTACAGTTGGTTTCGAGCCAAGGATCCGCTGCTCAATACCGGAAACTATACCTCCGGCCACCAAGACTTCTATGGAGGGGATGCAGACCTGCAACTAAACCTGGCACATCGCTCATCAGCGGTACAAGTTTACCTGTTTGGCGGCGCGGGCAGATATCGCGAGCAAACCGTGCTGCGGCAGGTCTCATGGGTGAACGGGCTCGTGTGCGGCTACTTCTATTGCGAGCCGGGCTATTTCCCCGCCGTAACAGCCGAGCTGCGGACGACCAGCGACTGGCACAATGCGTGGAACGCCGGAATTGGTATGGAAATCGCGATCGCCGATAGAGCGTCGTTCTTCATGGAAGCGCGCTATCTGCGAATTTTGCCCAACAAGGATCAGACAAAGTTCGTGCCGATCACGTTTGGGTTTCGCTTTTGACGGGTCAACCGAGACAGTTCCATGGCCATCATTGCCTGCAAAGAGTGCGCTCGGGAAGTCTCCGACCAGGCCGCGTGTTGCCCTCATTGCGGCGTGTCAATTGCTGCAGGGGTGCGGCGTAAGCCGCGCCGCGTCAAGGCCTGGTTCTACGGCACCTTGATTTTGGGCCTGCTGGCGTGGGGGGCGCTAACAACGCTCTGGCTGAGGGGGACGATCTCAATGCCAAGAGAACTCGTCGGCTTCATCGGGACCGGCAGTAGTCCCGTCCGGACCGCCGAAGCACCCGAGAAAAAGATCGAGCGAGTCTCCCTGGTCGCATCTGCTCCGTCCGCGCTCGAGTCCAAGCAAATCAACGGCGCCGTGTATCGGACCAGTGCCGAACAACTGTACCAAGACTACGACGCGAATGAAGTGGCCATCCAAAGCAAGATCGGCGGCAGCCCGATCCGCGTCAGCGGCAGTGTCGCAGAGATCAATGAGGACGCCTCGGGTCACCCCGTCGTGACGCTTCATGCCGGCAGCGGGAACAGAGCCGACATGCTGCTGACGGATGATCAGAGGTCCGCTGCAGCGCAACTCTCGAAGGAAGATGCCGTAGAGATCCAATGCAACAAGATGCAACGCATCGCGGCAAGACTACACGGCAGCGGATGTGCCCTGGTGCTCGTTGACGCGGGCACGGTCTATCTCGCGGTTTCATTGTCCGGCAAGGCTGGAAATTCACCCTTATATATAGTGGGTCCGATGTCGCGAAAAACGTGCCTGGCAAGCAGCGATACTATTGCGGTGCAGGTGACGTCGAATCCCAGGAGCGATCGTATTCTCTCCAAGTCATGCGCGGCGACCGCACGTGAGAGTGTTTCGCTCGAGGGCTGCCACCTGAGCTCTACCATGCCGGCGATTCCGGACATACCGACCGCGCATCTGTGGAAATACGATTGCATGACACCGGCTGCCGGAACGCGCAGGGCTGCGGAGACCGCTCCCTCGAGAGACACCCTGATCCGAAGGGCGGTGCCGGCCGTTACGGCGGCGATCGCTACCTCGCCGCAATCAACACCGGCGACCGCAGTGGCGCCGCCGGGTTCGGATGCGCCAGCGCCGAAGGCCCCGCAGGAAGCTGCTTCCAGCGTGGCTGCGGCCAGCCTTCCTGAACCGGCGCCCATTCGCACCGTAGCCGGTGTACCGCCGGCACCGGTGCTCGAAAACAATCCGGGACCTGCAGGCGGGGCAGCGTCTGCCGCTGTCAACGCCGGCGATGCGGGCAGCCCGCCGCAGCCAACCCCGGCCGTCGCTCCCAGTTCAACCTCGACAGCTCCAACACCGGCCGCCGCACCCAGTTCAACCTCGACAGCTCCGACACTGCCTGCGGCAGTCGCCGACGATTTGGTTCCCGTCCGCACGAAAGATCCCGAAGCCGCCGATCGGATCGCGTCCTATTGCAACAAAATCACGTCAGGTGCGACCAACCCCACGACGGTTGCGGCGAGGTGCAGGCGAGACGAAATGGACGCCTGGACTCGGCTCATCGTTCAGAACGAGTTCCCGACCTTGGACGAGATCAGCCGGCGGAAATGCAACGAACCGCCTTTCCCGGACAGCTTCGTGGCTCGGGAATCCTGCGCGAAGTACCAGCTGCATCTCGACTAGGCTCATTCCCCGCGCTCTCGAATTCGCTCGCATGGGGTAGGATTGCGCTCTACCAATCAATATTTGCGAGGGATGCCATGACTTTTTCGCTCTACGCCGCCACTGTCCCGTCCTATCGACAGATCTTGGGCGCCGTTTCCGGCCTACTCGGCACGGCGGAGACGTTCTGCGCCGAGAAGGGAATCGCGCCTCACGACTTGATTCAGGCCCGCCTCGCCGGAGACATGCAGCCCTTCGCCTATCAAGTGAAGTCGACGGCGGTGCACTCGCTCGGCGCCATTGAGGGTGTGCGCAGGGGTGTGTTTTCTCCCGATACGACGCCACCCCCTGAGACCTTTGCGGCGCTCAAGACGAGAATCGCCGAAACGCTCGCCGCGCTCGAGGCAGTCGACGCGGCGGAGGTCGACGCCTTCGTCGGCCGGGACATGCGGTTTGCGTTCGGTGACCGCCACGTCGACTACACTGCCGAGGATTTCCTGCTCTCATTCTCGCAGCCCAATTTTTATTTCCACGCTGCGACTGCCTACGACATCCTGCGCTGGAAGGGGGTCCCGATCGGCAAGCGTGACTTCACGGGCAAGACGCGCAGGAAAAAATCGGCCTAAATGTTATAGTTATAGTGATGGTTGTGCTCCGATAACCCAGGACGATCCGCCGTGGCGCCGTCATAGGCGGATGCGAAGATTCTATGAACATCGTCGAATATTTTGAGATGCGCAAGCGCGAAGTCGAGGAACAGCTGGACGCAATCGAATCCGGCCGCGTGCTTCGGCTGGTTTGCGAAACAAAGACAGGCTCAGTCGACGTGACAGAGCAAGAAAAGCAACGGCTGCGCCAAGCAAGCAAAGACTACTGGCGCGCGGCAGAGAACCTCCGCCGCATCAACTCCAGCCAAAAGTAAGCCTTGACGGAGGGTGTTACCCGCCAGGGGCTGTCATGGCAATGCGGATTGCGGCCAGTGGCGCGTGATCGTCGAACGGCTGAGTTTTGGGGTCTTGGGGTACGCCGAGTCGGCTCCATAGCATGTCGAGATTGGGTGCCTGCGGCGTGTTCTTGATCTGCTGGTAGAGATCCTCGAGTACTCGCGTACCCGTGGCAGCGTCCCCGATGCGAAGTACCTCATCGATATCACGATCGAAGCCATACCCACCGGTCTTCTCCAGAATCGCCCGTAGCGCCGCTTGCAGTCCCAGTCGATTGCCCGTTTGTTCCCGTATCGCGACTTCTGCTTGCAGGCAATACAGCGCCCCACCCCAATAGGTACGTCCCCACGTTGGTGTTTGGTCCATGCCGCCTTCCCCTTCCCGCGGCAACCCCATAGGCATTGAATGCCGGTACTCCGCCCAGACATCCGCGATTTCCCGATTTCCAAACTGCGCCCGAGCGATGCCTTCGACATAGGTGGCCAAGCCTTCCGCCAGCCAATTGTGCCGTCGACCCACTTCGGGTAGTGCGAGATGAACCATTTCGTGCACGAGGACCCAGTCATCCGACAAGCCGGCTGCGGTCGCCTCGCGGCCGACACTCACTTGAATTACCAGCCCAGAGTCATTGGTCGTGCGTCCGCCGCCGACGCCACGGCCTTCCATGCTCTGCAACCTGAGCACGACGAGCGGCGCCGGAAATCGCCCGTAATAATCCGCGACGATGTGCGCCGAGCGCTCGACCCAGGTATGCAGTAATTGACGCCGGGACGGGCTCGCATCGTCCAGAAACAGACACAGAGTCGACCCCCGAAGCTCTAGCCTGTCGGTGGTGCGAGCAGGGCAACTCGCCGCATAGGCATGGGTGAACAGGGGAGCCAACACCAGTGTAACGAGGCCGAAAATCGAAGCTTTGCGCATGGTTGCTGCTCAGCGCATGACCGGCACGAGGCTTTCATTCCTGGAGGACATAAGGAGTGATCTCCGTCTACAGGACCGGACGGACCCGTCGTTTATTACGCAATGGGTCTGCGTACCCTCGCTTCGGACCGATTCACGCATCAACCCGTCACAGACGGCATTTTACATGATGGCGGCGAGAGTCGGAGGACAGGATGCCCTCCGACTCTCGGCTACTCCGTTGCGGCAGCGGCGTGCAGTACGGGCGCACTCCTGCCGACTTACTTCAGTTCAACCGGGCAGCAACGCCGCACACGATGACAGGGCCGGCACTGCCGAACGGAGCACCATTGGGTCCGGTGATGTAGCCGTCTCTCGCCAACTTCAAAATACGGAACTCCTCGGTCAGAAGACCGCGATAGCCCTTTTCGATTGCCTCGTCGGTCCACTCATAGAGGTTGGCGTCCCATACTGGGCTGTAGTCCCTGGCGGTCGTCGGAACGCCGCCAAACGTATTGTTCGGCCGGTGACCGTCCAACAGAGCGGCGGACAGGCCCTGACGCTGCGGATTGTTGCAGCCGCCTTTGAATGCACCATTCGTTGCGATGAAGATCCGCTCGACGGCGCTGCGGGAGATGTCATCGATCCCGACCTCGAGTTTGCGCATGCGCGGAGCAAAGGTGTTCCCTTCGATCGCGGACACGGTGGGATCGCTCGCCTCGGTCGAGATGTACAGGACCGGCTTTCCGAAGCTGAATCCATTGATCAGGGAGAGCGTGACGGTCCGATTCGCCGGATCAATCGCAATCACCTGGTCATGCACGAGCTTGTAGTCCGGGTTGCCGTTCGGGAAGTTGATATCCGCATCTTCCACCGCAGCGGCAATGACCGGCGCGTCGTACACGATGCCGTCGACCCTGACCAGCGGGCTGTAGTCCGCGTCGCCAATCGAGCCCGGCTGGGCCTGCCTCGGCGGGAACGCGTGGTCTTCGGAGCCTGCCACGACCACCCGGTCTGGACTGAAGTCCACGACGCCGGATTCGAAGAGAAACGTGCCGTCGGCGCGTCGCGTCGCGGGTCGTGCGGCATCGCCGGCGTTCGGCAGTTTCTTGGAGAAGTTCACGCCAAGGCGCTCCGCCTCAGCTTGATTGCCTGCATCGAGGATGACGTACCACGCGGGCTTCGGGCCGGTCGGCGTGTTCACGGCGCCCTTGAACAGCGGCAAAGTGATCGTTCCTCTGGGAGTTCCGTTGGCGACGTTCACCGAGGTCAGCTTTTCGATCGGGATGTCGATTTTACCCGAGCGCAGCAACTGAACGGGTCCGGCGAGTTCCGGATCCGTGAGCGAGTCGGCCGGGGGGAATTCTGAAATGTCGACTTTGGTTCCGATCGAAGCCTCGGGAGGAATGATGTTGCAGCCGGGGCCCGGTCCATTCGCGGCCGGTCCCGGACCATTTCCGGCCAGATTGCCGGCGGCGAACGCCGTGCCCGCAAAAACCGCGGCGGTCAGCGTGGCCAACGCGATGCCGCGATGCCATCGATACGGACGATTCACTTCGAGCGAGGCCAGCCAAGCCTCCCCACCTTCTGAGAGTCGATTCATGATGCACTCCTGTTAGACGTGTTTGTTGAAGGATGAGCGATCAGGAGAGATCCCGATCGTCGTCGCGGAGCTTAGAGCGCGCATCTCACGTCTTGATCACGCCGTTCTCGCAAGTGGCGTGATAATTCCAGCCGAGGACTGAGTCGGTCCTTCGGCGGCGGCTCGCTGCAGCGTGAACTCAACCGTCGTGCCCGTCCCTCTGCCCGACAGGATGCGAACCGACTGGCCATGTAGATCCATGATGCGCTTGACGATGGCAAGTCCGAGACCGGCTCGGTCGCGATCGGAGTGGTCCGGTGCGGAATAGAATCGATCGAAGATTCGCGGCAGGTGCTGCGGCTCGATTCCACTTCCCGTATCGATCACGCGCACGCGGACGAGCGCCTGTTCGACCGACATCTCGGTGCGCACGTGTCCGCCCGCGGGCGTGTAGCGGAGCGCATTCTCCAGCAGATTCCCCATTGCTCGCTCGATGAGTTCGATGTCCCCCAGGGCAAGGATGCAGTCGGTATCGAGAAGTGTATGCATCTCGACTCGGCACTCCCGCGCGCGCACCTGAAAGCGCAATGCGACGTCCTGCAGAAGCTCTGCAACGACAAAGGGCTCGAGTTTCGGCGTGACGGTGCCGGATTCCAGTTTGGCGAGTTCGAACAGGGCATCGATCAATCGTCCGAGCTGATCCGTCTGGCGCAGCGCGACGTTGAGGTGTGCCCGCAACTCGCCTCGTGCAACGTCCTTGAGGAGCGCGGTCTCGATGTAGCCGCGTAGGGAAGCAAGCGGCGTGCGCAGATCGTGTGATACGTTTGCGATGAGCTCTCGCCGCAGCTCATCGGTTGCCTTGAGATCCCGGAATTGATGCTCGATTGCCTCTGACATTGTCCGAAAGCGATCGGCCAAGGCGCTGATCTCGTCCCCAGGCGCGATGTAAGCGGTGCGGCCGAGCGCCGCGGCGGGCAGCGTCATCGCCCACGCCTGCATCCGCTGATCGAGTTTCCGGAGCCGGCGCGTCAGCGCGGTAAAAAGGACACAGGCGATCAGCAGCGTCGCCGCGAGCACGAGAGCAAGCGCCGCCGCCCCGGTTCTAAGCGTATAACTGCCCCGCAAATACGCGTCGATCGATTGTGCGGGCTGCCCGCCGAGCACCACGTACAGATATCCTTGTAACGATGCCCCGCTCCGAATCGCCGCGACCGAAAAGACTCGCCGTGCCGCGGCGCTCGTCGGGTCATCTCCATACAGCGGCCGCCGGTCCGGGTTCTGCAGAAAGATCCGGATCGGGTCGAGTTGCACCGAAACCCGTCGCATGCGGTTGTGGGGTATCGCGGTACTGATCACGCGCCCGAGCGGATCGAGCAAATAAACCTCCGCGGAGGGGTTCACAGTCATCGTGCGATGGGCCAGCTCATGCAGGGCGGCTTCATTGACCTTGCCACCCTCGAGCAGCGGCAGCTCCTGTACCACGTATTGCGCAATGCCCGAATTGAGCCGTTGGAGTACCTCGTCGGAATAGCGGTCGCTGGTGCGGCTGAGCAGCAGCAGAAGCCCGACTGCAAGGGCTGCGAGCAGCAGCGCGAAGGCAAACGTCAGGCGGACGTGCAGCGCTCTCATTAAATGGCGGGATCCTGCTCCGTTGCGCAGAACCGATAGCCGACACCCCAGACCGTCACGATATACCGAGGCCGCGTTGGATGGGGCTCGAGCTTCGCGCGCAGCCGGTTGATGTGGGAATTTACGGTGTGCTCAAAAGTGTCGTGGGTGGTCCCCCACACCTGATCGAGCAAGTGCGCCCGCGTGAACACCCGCGACGAGTGCTGCATGAGATAAACCAGGAGGTCAAACTCCTTCGCCGTCAGGTCCAGCACCTGTCCCTCGCGCTTGGCGATCCGGCGATCAAGATCGATCTCCAAGTCTCCGGCGCGCAAGCTCCTGAGCTGCACCGGCGATTTGCGGGCGAGCTGCTCGACTCGCCTCAGGATGGCCTTTACCCGCGCCGTGAACTCGACGACGCTGAAGGGCTTGGTCACATAGTCGTCGGCCCCCGTCTCGAGTCCCAGCACTCGATCGAGTTCGCTTGCTCTCGCGGTGAGCATCAGGATCGGGGTGTACGTAGCACTCGAGCGTACGCGGCGGCAGATTTCAAGCCCATCGACCTCCGGAAGACGAAGATCCAGGACAAGCAGACTCCATGCCGTTCCGTCCAGCGCTCGCGCAAGGCCGCTGCGTCCGTCGTGGCTCGTGTCGACCTCGCAGCCGAGATCTTCCAGGTGCAGCGCCACCAGCCGTGCGATGTCGGGCTCATCCTCGATGACCAGCACCCGGCGTGAGTTCGTGCTCATTGAGACCCTCCGCGATACGTCATCTATTCCCCCGGACTCGCCCATGTCGAGCATAGGATCGGACGTGTCACGCATTTATCACGCAAAGCTCACGCAATCCGGGCGATGGGCCCGCAGCAGCATATTGATGTCTTTGTCCAACGATCCTGTTATTGGGGAATTAGCCCATGAAATACCGCAAGACTGCGCTCCCACAGATCTGCCGCGCACGTCTCAAAAGACGATTGCGTGATCGCCTGCCGAGAGGACCGGACACGCACTCTGGTTATTTCACCGTCTGCTTCTGCGCAAGTGCTGCTTCGTCCTGCTCAGTTGCCAATTGCAACGGGCGCCACCCGGCAAGTTGTTGAATTTACTCAGACTGGCTTCTTGCTGACCGCTCTTATAATGCCCAGGTCGAGGGTTCGACTCCCGCTCTCGACACCAGTAAAATCCGGGTCCATTCCATTGCATTGTCTTGGGGGACTCGCAACAAGGCAGAAGGTGATCGCCCGGTAAATAAATTTAACGATCCAATCACGAGGATATTTGCAATGATCCCATCACGATCCCAGACAGCCGGCGGCGGGGGCCGTCGAGCTGTCGGCGCAACCTCGCGATCGAATGGACGAATCAGGCCGTACCTTCCTCCGGCTTGTTTCCTGGTACTCGCCTTTGCTTTCGTGACGGCTGCAGAGCGTGCCGATGGCGCTGGAGCAAGCTCCCCGGGTTCCGAATCCCTGCTGAGCGCCCAGCACGATGACGCCAACTGGATCCTGCCCGCCAAGACGTATTCCGGAAACCGTTACACATCCCTGTCGCAGATCGACAAGACCAACGTCGGTTCGATCGGCATGGCGTGGAGAACGGATATTGCCGATGACGGCGAACAGGAAGCTGCGCCAATCGTCTGGAACGGCGTCATGTATCTTTCCACCCCACATGATGGTGTTCTCGCCCTGGATGCGGGCACCGGAAAATTGCTTTGGCAGACCCCCTACAACCCAGCGTACGTTCTGCTGTTTGCTGCGAATCGCGGCGTGGGCCTCGCCGGTGGCAAGGTATTCATCGCCACGCAAGATTGCCGTGTGATCGCGCTCGATGCGGCGACAGGCAAGAGTCTTTGGAACGTGCAGGGCTGCCGGGATACCAGCAACAGCTGGTATTCGATGGCGGCCTACGTCTACAAGAACCAGATCATCGTCGGCACCGGCGGCGGCGACAACGGCAACATCGGTCTGGTCAGCGCCTTCAGCGCCGAAAACGGCAAGCGCCTGTGGGATTGGCAGACCATTCCAGGTCCCGGGCAGCCAGGACATGAAACCTGGCCCGGCGACTCCTGGAAGCACGGTGGCGGCGCCGTGTGGAGCGGCGTGGCGGTTGACCAGGTCACGGACACCTTGTTCGTGGCGCCCGGAAATCCCGGTCCTGATTTCGTACGCAAGGGAAGAATGGGCAAAAATCTCTATACCGACTCGCTCGTGGCCTTGGACATCTCAGGCGCTAAACCAAAGATCAAGTGGTACTACCAACTCATGCAGAACGACACACACGATATCGATCCGGCCATGATCCCGGTCCTATTTGAGGGCCAAGTCGGCGGACAAATGCGTTCGCTGGTGGCGATCGGGGACAAGGCGGGAAATTTTGTGCTGCTGGATCGAAAATCGGGCAACGTGGTGCATCGCCTGGCGCTCAGCAAACAGCTTGGGCTCGACGCCCAGCCCACTCACGAGGGCAGCGAGGCGTGCCCGAATCACGGCGGCGGCATCGAATGGAACGGCGGCGCCTATGATCCGAACAGCAATTCGTTCCTGGTGCCGAGCACCGAAGAGTGCGCCGTCTGGAAGATCACCAGCGACAACCCCCAGTACATCCCGGGGCAGGTGTATTCGGGCGGCCCGTTTCCGAGACGTCAGAACGGGACCGGCGTGTTGTCTTCCGTCGATGTCAACACCGGAAAATTGCGCTGGCGCAACGCGCTGCCCTACCCGGCAGAGGGCGGTGTCTTGATCACCTCAACCGGCATTGCCTTCACCAGCGACGTCGGCGGTAATGTTTATGCGTTCGACGCGGCAACCGGCCACCAATTCTGGAAGGATTCCACCGGCTCGGCCGTGCTCGGACCGATTTCTGCCTATAGCGTCAACGGTATCGAGTACGTGGCATTGGTCGTGGGCGAAGCCGGAAACCAGCAAACGCCCAATCTTCCCCCGTCGGAGGGCAGCCGCGTGATCGCCTACCGGCTGGGTAACGCACCGACCATCGCGAACGATACGACCGGGCAGGTGGCATTGGCCAACGCCAAGAACGGCGTCGGTGGAGAATCCGAGCCTCCGGCCAAGTCCACGGGTTCCGCGCCCTATACCAAGCAGCAGGTTGCGCAAGGCAGCGACGTCTATGGCAAAGATTGCGCGGTTTGTCATGGCGCCAATTTGCAGGGTATCTCGGCGCCCGCACTGACCGGGCCCGGTTTCGGCCGCTCGCACCTCAATGCTTCGCAACTGCGAACGGTGGTGACGCAAACGATGCCGCTCACGGCTCCCGGCTCGCTGAAGCCCGACGAATATGCGGCGGTCATGGCGTTCATGCTGAGCTACGATTGCGTACAAGCGGCCGGCGATGGACAGCAGTCATTTCCGACGACAGATCTGCCGGGCCTGCAACAGGTCGAATTGGGCGGTGCCACGTGCCCGGTCAAATAATGAGTGCCAAGCATATCGGCATCGTGGCATGCAGCGCCGAGGGTGCGGCATTGTGCTTTCGCGAAATTGCCGCGTACTCGCAGAAACTCATGGGCGAGCACATGCATCCGCAGGTGACGCTCAGCTGTATCGCCCTTGGCGAATGGATGCCCGCATTCGATCGCGGCGACTATGAGGGGGTCGCCGAATTCATGCTGCGCGAAACGGAGATCGTTGCGAAAGCCGGCGCGCAGCTCGCGATCTGTCCGGACAATTCCGCGCACCTCGCTTTCAAACATGTCGCGGCGAGATCGCCGATTCCCTGGCTGCACATCGCAGAGGAAGTCGTGAAGGCGGCGGTACGCGGCGGCTACCGGCATGCCGCGCTCCTCGGCACCCGTTTCACCATGACCGGGCCGGTCTATCCGGAGGTGTTCGAGAAGTATGCCGTGAAGATCAGCTCACCCGCCGAAGGGGACCAGAAGATCGTCGACGACATCATCTTCCGGGAACTCGTCAACGGAATCCTCAGCGAGGCATCCCGGCTTCGCTATAACGAAGTCATCGATCGCATGAGGGCGCGCGGCTGCGATTGCGTGATCCTCGGTTGCACGGAGATCCCTCTGCTCGTGCGACCGGACGATTGTCCGTTGCCGACGCTGGATTCCACGCGCCTGCTCGCCCGCGCAGCGGTCGACGCGGCATTGCAATCGAGCTGACCACATTTCGGATGCGCGGGCTGCCCTCCGATGTCGGCGCGTTCCAGGCCAAGGGATCAGTGCATCCCAGCCTCCGTCAGAGTCGCCATGCACCGCTCCAGGTAGACGTAGCTATCTACACCGGCGCAACCCAAGACCACGGCGCGTCCCGCAGTGGGAAATTCATTTCCTGATACCAGCCTATTGTATGCGGACGCTTCTTCGGCCTCGCACCACCGCAAGTCCCACAGCAGCGGTCGTTTGCCCGACTCGCCAGAATTTGTCTTTCTTGCGCAGTAAAGCACTATCCTATCCGCCGTCAGCTGATTCTTCATTTGGGCCGGTATCCCGTTACTCGACCAGTTCGACGATGCGCGATCGTCGCCGATGTCCAAATTAGCCTTATTGGCAACCCACAGTGATTCCCGATGGAAGTGCTCTTTGAAGTAACTGTCGGTAAGGAAACTGTCCTCCTGTCCATCGGATACCATGTGGTCTCGAACGCGACTCGGGAGTGCACTGCCCGTCGCTACGATCGGTACCGCTTGGACTGGTGCCGCAATAGCGGCTTGAACAGGAGCGCTTGGAGGCACACTCGCCGTCGCTCCGCTCGGAACAGCTTGAGCTGGTGCCGCGAAGACAGCCTGAACAACAGGGCTCGGTGATGCACTGCCGGCCGCTGTGCTCGGTTCGGTTTGATCTGGCGCCGAGACAGGAGCTTGAACGGGAGCGCTCGGTGGCACACTGCCCGTCGCTGCGCTCGGTACGGCTTGGGCCGGCGTTGCGATGGTGGCTTGTGGCGCCGCCATGGCGGCTTGTGGCGCCGCTATGGCAGCTTGAACAGGGGGACTTGTTGGTGCGCCGGCTGCCGCCGTGCTCGAGACGGTCTGCGTTTGCGCCGGCCTCAGCGCCTTATCGTGCTGTGCCTGTAACAGCGGAATCCGAGGGCGCCATGGTACTTGCCAGCCGTAGCCCGCACACGCTTGAGACCACGCGACTGCGTCGGTGTAGTCATTCTCAGTCCATCCAGAGAAGAATTGTGGACTCTCCGTCAACAGGGCGCTGTCCAATTGCGTGATCGCGCTGCATGTCTTCGGCGTCCCATGAATGACGAATGTTTGCGTTTGCGCGCCGGCCTGTCCACGAACCTGCGAGCATAAGCAAAGCAGCACAGCGCCGGCTAGTGCTGGAGTGATATTCGCACTGGTATTTCGAGCGTGCATAAATGGCTCTCTTGCGACGATGCATCCCTCTCTCGAGCTGATGCGAGATTGCCGCGCTTAATGAGACCTGACGCTCTGTGTGTTCCCAATTGGCGATCAAAAGTTTCGCGCCGGAGTCCGCCGCTGAACCATACTGGGTGTGATCAAACATCGTGCGGGCGTCGTCGCGCCGCCGCACTTCACGTCGACGACGGGATTTTCTTGACGTGCGGCTGCTGCGCAAATGGAATTCGAACATCACTGATTTATCTATTGAATTGCAGTCTCTTTTTAAAGACGGCGGCTCGCAAGCAGGCCGGCGCATCGATGCCCCGAATCCCTGCCACTGTCAGTTTTAGTCCGATGCCGCTCACGCTGCACGATTGTCGTATGATTCGTCCATGTCCAGTGCTGCGCAAAACACAGACAACGACGAAAATGCCCGGTACAAGAGGGCGATTCGCACGGCCGAGGAGTTATTCAAGAAGGTGGGCTTTCGCGCTGTCACCATGGAACTCGTCGCGCGCGAAGCCAATGTGGCCAAAGCCACCCTCTATAGCTACTTCAAGAACAAGGATGAACTCTTCTTGGCCGTGTGCGCACGCATGGCACGCCTGCTGCGCGGCGCGGTGGAACAGGCACTGATGAAACCGGATGCACCTCTCGACGCGCGCGTGGCCGATGCCGTCATTGCCAAGCACCGGCCGATATTTGCCCTGGTGCGCGGATCGCCGCACGCGGCCGAGCTGTTTTCATATACGCACAGTATGGCCGGGGGGATCTTCAAGGACCTGGACGCAGTTATTCTCGATATGCTGCGCGCTGCGATGGCCGAGGATCCGGAACTCTCGCCAAGCGCAAAGCAGCTCGCCCGTGCTCTCTATTTTGGCAGTGCAGACCTCGCCAACCGCAGCGCGTCGGCGGCCGAGATGGAGGTCGAACTCAGCGCATTTGCCGCCACCCACTTGGCGGGCGCCCGGGCGCTCGCCAAGCTCCACTAATCGCGACGAGTCGAGGACAGGGCACTCCAAAAGTCCAATTCAAACAACGTCTTCGCTACTATTGACAAATTGAACGAATATCGTATGATTCGTTCATTCCAAAGTAGAGAAGGAGTTGTTATGTCAACCCGTCGATCAGGAATTCGAGCAGTCCTCAATACTTTGCCACTGATGATCGCCTTGACCGGCGTTGGCGCAGCAGTCATCCCCGAATCGGTTTCTGCAGGCAGCGACATCGTTACCGACGCTGCGCCGCCGCCGGATCGGATCGAGCACGCTCCGCCGCCGCGCGACGGCTACGTTTGGGGTGCAGGACATTGGGAGTGGAATGGCCGCTCATACGTCTGGATATCCGGGACTTGGATACCGGAGCGCCGAGCCGCTCACTGGGTTGTCGCACGCTGGGAGCAGGTGGGAACGCAGTGGCATTACACAGCCGGCCACTGGGAGCGCTGACGATTACATCTCAGCCCGCACGCGATCCGCGACGCGAGGTACGGCGGCGAGATTAGATGATTCCGCCGTTGACGCGCAGCACCTGGCCATTGACCCAGGCGGCGTCGGGACCGGCGAGAAAGGCGACCACGTCGGCGATGTCGCTGGGCTGTCCGAGACGCTCGAGCGGCGCCATCTTGGCCATGCGATCCACCACGTCCTGCGGTTTGCCCTTGAGAAAGAGCTCAGTGGCAGTGGGTCCCGGGGCGACGGCATTCACCGTGATGTTGCGACCACGCACTTCCTTGGCGAGCACTCGGGTCATGGCCTCGACCGCGGCCTTGGTGGCGGCGTAAACACCGTAGGTCGGCATCAGCATCCCGACCACGCTCGACGAGAAGTTGATGATGCGTCCGCCGCTGCGCAGGCGTTTCGCGGCCTCGCGCAATGTGTTGAACGTACCCTTGAGGTTCACCGCGATATGTCGATCAACGCTTGCATCGTCCGAATCGGCAATCGGGGCGAGCGTCATGACCCCGGCATTGTTGACCAGCACATCGACTCCGCCGAACGCCGACTCGGCGGCATCGAACATCCGCCGTACCGAGTCCGCATCGCTGATGTCGGCCTTTGCCGCCAGCGCTCGGCCGCCGGCCTGCTCGATCTTGTGAACCAGCGCCTCGGCCGGTGCGGCACTCTCAGAGTAGTTGACGACGACGGTGAAGCCATCACGCGCCAGCCGTTCGGCAACAGCTAAACCGATGCCACGGGAGGCCCCGGTGACCAGGGCGACTTTCTGAGTGTTCTGTTCCATCTGTTTTCTCCTTTCCGGCGGAATTGCCGGGTGGAGACAGCATGCAATTTGCGATGGAATAGATAATCTCTGCTATATTGGCAATACTGTTCTGATATAACGAACAATAGGGCGTGCGCGTGGATCGATTGGACGCTATGCGGTTGTTCACGCGGGTGGTAGACCGGCACAGCTTCACTTTGGCCGCCCTAGACTTGGAGATTCCCCGCTCGACTGCCACCCAGGTGATCAAGGAGCTCGAAGCGCGGCTCGGGGTCCGGCTATTGCAGCGAACCACGCGAAGCGTTCGCTCAACCCTGGATGGGGAAGCCTACTACCAGCGATGCGTCGCCATTCTTGGCGAGATCGAAGAAGCCGAGTCTGCCTTTCGGCACGCGAAGCCGCACGGCCTCCTTCGCGTCGACGTGCACGGCACACTGGCCCGGCACTTTGTGCTCCCCGCATTGCCGGCATTCCTCGCCGAGTACCCAGATCTACAACTGCAGATGAGCGAGGGCGACCGCTTGGTCGACTTGGTGAGGGAGGGGATCGATTGTGTCCTGCGCGTAGGGGATCTGCAGGGCGGCGCAATGATTGCGCGACGTGTCGCCACGCTGACCGAGGTGACTTGCGCGAGTCCGGCCTACGTGGCCCGGCACGGTATGCCCGCGGGTCTCAGCGATCTCGACGGCCACGTCGCCATCGCCTTCATGTCCACCGCCACCGGCGCGGCTCTGCCGCTGGAGTTCACTGTTGACGGTGAGCTGCAAAACATTGCGCTGCCGGCAACCGTCACGGTCGCCGCGGCAGAGTCCTATGTGGCGGCCGCGCGGTTGGGTCTCGGTCTGATTCAAGTGCCGCATTATCATGTCGCCGCCGACCTTGCAGCCGGCTCGCTGCTGGAAGTCCTCCCGGCCCATCGGCCGTCCCCAACTCCCGTTTCGCTCCTCTATCCGCACCGCCGGCAACTCTCACTGCGAGTACGCGTATTCATCGACTGGCTGGCGCGAGAATTCGCCAAGCATCCGGAAGTATCGATGGCGGAGCAATGAGCGATGCCGCGATGACAGTCGTGCAAGACCGTTAAGATGCCGGCCCTATGAGCTCCGCTGCGAAACACCCTGACGATCAATCGCTGCTCGACATCTGCCATGGCAAGTCCATCGAGCTATTGAAGCGAAATCTGGCGCCTGCCGGCATTCTGGCCGCTTCCCCCGGTTCGCGGGCCAGCAAACGCGGCTATACCGCAATATTCGGGCGAGACGCTGCCGTATGTGCGATCGGGATGGCGGTGTCCGGCGATCGATCGCTGCAACGTGCCGCCGCAGCGGGTCTGCACACATTGGCGGAACACCAGGCACCGAACGGACAGATTGCGAAGTTCGTGGATTTGCAAAGGCAGGAGGCTGATTTCTGGTATCTGGGGTGTATCGATTCGACATTGTGGTGGCTGATTGCACTGGCTTTTCTCGATCGGCGCCGCTGTCCCGGTGGGTTGCGGCGGCAATATGCGAAGCGCATCAAGCTCGCGATTCAATGGCTGCTGGCGCAGGAGCATCAGCGTTTCTTCCTGCTGCAGCAAAACGAGGCCAGCGACTGGGCCGACATCATGCCGCGCTCGGGGTTCGTTCTCTATACGAACACATTATGGTATTGCGTGAAGCGGCTCTACGGCATCGAGCATGCGCAGGAGACGCACGAAAATTTCAACGGACTCTTCCATCCGTTTTCGGCGGATATCGCAGAGTATCGCCGGGCCCGGCTGCTCAATGACTACGTGCTGCAGCGGGGGCGCAACCGCGACCTGTACCTGAGCTTCGTCAACTTCTCGTTCTTTGGCGAGGAGGGCGATGTGTTCGGCAATGTATTGGCCGTTCTATTGGGGCTGGCCGACGCGCCGGCGAGCACGCGAACGCTCGATGCGCTCACGAAGGCGCAGGTGAACGATCCCTACCCGGTGCGTGTGGTCACGCGTCCGATCAAACAAGACAGTTCGCTGTGGCGGCCGTACATGGCGCGTCAT